>CAACXH010000388.1_pt1 | contig 34669 bp, 22 predicted proteins | sample 2275881 | NCBI WGS metagenome assembly CAACXH01 (sample SAMEA5312483, study PRJEB27640) | indoor metagenome | biome: indoor environment; feature: controlled; material: polymer antistatic dissipative epoxy resin | place: Italy | collected 2014-05-27 | reverse complement strand
CTGGGTCGCGATGAAATCGGCGACGAGCTGAACAAGATCGGCGCGGAAATCAGCGAATATCTCGACATTCTGTCGTCGCGTCTGCGCATCATGCAGATCGTTACGGACGAACTCATCGCCATCCGTGATGAGTTCGGCACGCCGCGCCGGTCCGAGATCGTCGAGGGCGGTCCCGATATGGACGATGAAGACCTCATCGCCCGGGAAGACATGGTCGTTACCGTTTCGCATCTCGGCTATATCAAGCGCGTGCCGCTCACCACCTACCGGGCGCAGCGTCGTGGCGGCAAGGGTCGTTCCGGCATGGCGACGCGCGACGAGGATTTCGTCAATCGTCTCTTTGTTGCCAACACCCATACGCCGGTGCTGTTCTTCTCCTCGCGCGGCATCGTCTACAAGGAAAAGGTCTGGCGCCTGCCCATCGGCACGCCGCAGTCCAAGGGCAAGGCCCTTATCAACATGCTGCCGCTGGAACCCGGTGAACGTATCACCACCATCATGCCATTGCCCGAGGATGAAACCACTTGGGAAACGCTTGACGTGATGTTCTCGACGACGCGCGGCACGGTTCGCCGTAACAAGCTCGGCGATTTCGTTCAGGTCAACCGCAACGGCAAGATCGCCATGAAGCTCGACGAAGAGGGTGACGAAATCCTCTCGGTCGAAACCTGTACGGATCGGGACGACGTGCTTCTGACCACTGCTCTCGGCCAGTGCATCCGCTTCCCCGTGGACGATGTGCGCGTCTTTGCCGGCCGCAACTCGGTCGGTGTGCGTGGCATCAATATGGCAGACGGCGACCGCATCATTTCCATGACCATTGTCGGCCATGTGGAAGCTGAACCGTGGGAGCGTGCAGCCTATCTGAAGCGCTCGGCGGCCGAACGGCGCGCCGCAGGCGTCGATGAAGACGACATCGCGCTCGTTGGTGAGGAAGTGACGGAAGAGGGCGAACTCAGCGAAGAGCGCTATCAGGAGCTGAAGGCGCGCGAAGAATTCGTGCTGACGGTGTCCGTGAAGGGCTACGGCAAGCGCTCGTCCTCTTATGACTTCCGCACATCGGGCCGCGGCGGCAAGGGTATCCGCGCCACCGATACCTCGAAGACGGCGGAGATCGGCGAACTCGTCGCGGCTTTCCCCGTGGACGAAGGCGACCAGATCATGCTGGTTTCCGATGGCGGCCAGCTTATCCGTGTGCCTGTCAACGGCATCCGCATCGCCAGCCGCGCCACCAAGGGCGTGACGATCTTCTCCACCGCAAAGGATGAGAAGGTGGTTTCCGTGGAGCGCATCAACGAGCCGGAAGGCGACGACGAGGCGGAAAACGGCAATGGCGACGAGGCGGAAGACAATCTGCCGGATACGCCTGAGGCGCCGGAGAGCGAGGCGTAAGCCGCCTCGTTTCTCTCTCGTCAATCAACAGAAAACCCCGCGGCGCTCAGGCACCGCGGGGTTTTTCTTTGGGTCTTATCTGGCTAATTCGTTCGTTATCGAATTCGGATATGGATCGGCGCACGTCCGGAACGGCGGGCCACGTGAAGGTGGATGCTGGCTTCCGGCTGGTTGGCGCGCCAGGCGCGGGCGCCATGCGACAGGAGCAGGCTGACCAGATCACGCGTCTTTGCCTTGGAGCGGTTGAGACCGAGATCGGCGATCCGCATCGCTGCCTCATGAATGGGATGCAGAACCGACAGACTGCTTTGCCCGTTGCCAGACGCAATGTCCGAATAATTCTCGTTAACTGCCATCTTGGAAAGCCTCGCTACACATTACACAATTCGAGGAGACAGGCGATGTTTCGACAATGAACACCGCCTGCGGAAACATCGGTTACTGGAGTGACGCCCAGCAGCTGACGCCTTTCTTTTTCAATGCATTGCATGCATTTACCGCGGCGTTCTGGCCATCAAAGCCGCCGAAACGGGCACGGTAGATCTGGGAGCCGTCCTTGCTGAAGGCGACCGTGAAGGGTTTTGCGGAACGCAGGGCCGCACCACCTTTTTCCTGCGCGTTCTGCAACAGGCCGCGGGCGGAGTTTTCATCCGGCGATGCGCCGATCTGGATCACCCAGCCACCCTGAGGTGCGGCAGCCGTAGCCAGAGCCGAAGGGGCGACGGAAGCGGTGACGATATTATCCACCTTGGTCGAGTTGGTGATCATGCTGCGATCAGGAGCGATCGGCGCGCGAACAACCGGATCCTTGCCCTTCTGCCAGGTAGCGGCTTCCATGGCCTTGACGGCAGCATTGGAAGAGGAGCCTGCAAAGGCGGTGACCGGTGCTTCTTCATAACGGGCTTGCGGCACGGGGCCGGCATTGGGCAGGCCGGCATTGGTAGCCGCGACCGCAACGGAAGGAACAGCTGCCGCCACGGCGACGGGCTCTTCGACGGGCGCGGACCGTGTCTGGGCGATCAGGTTGCTGTTGCCGCCACGCGATGCCTGCGGCAGATAGGTCGCGACAAGCTTGCGCATGGTCGCGTCACGGGCGGCGCTGGAGCGACCGCCGAGAACAACGGCAACGATGGAACGGCCATCGATTTGCGCCGAAGTGGCAAGATTGCTGCCGGCTGCGCGGGTGTAACCGGTCTTGATGCCATCCACGCCCTTAACGGTTCCGACAAGACGATTATGGTTGCCGATAACCTGCTTGCCAAAATTGAAGGTGCGGGTGGAGAAGTAACCGTAATATTGCGGATAATGCTGGCGAAGGGCGATGCCGAGACGGGCCTGATCGCGCGCCGTCGTCATCTGCGCCGTGTTGGGCAGGCCGTTGGCGTTGCGGTAGGTCGTGCGGGTCATGCCGAGCGCACGGGCCTTGGCGGTCATCATTCTGGCGAAACGGTCTTCCGAGCCGCCGAGATATTCACCGAGCGCTGTCGCCATGTCGTTGGCAGAGCGAGTGACAAGAGCGAGAATGGCCTGCTCGACCGTGATGGCGCCGCCGGCGCGCACGCCGAGTTTGGATGGCGGCTCCTTGGCGGCATTGGCCGAGACGGGCACCTTGGAATCAAGCGAGATGCGTCCGGAATTAAGCGCCTCGAACGTCAGATAAAGCGTCATCATCTTTGTCAGAGAGGCGGGATAACGCAAACCGTCCGGATCCTCGCCGTAGAGAACCTTGCCGGTCTTGGCGTCGATGACGATGCCCGCATATTTCGGTTCTGCCTGCGCGGTGCCCACGGATGTTGCGGTTATGAACGCCGCAGCAAGGGTCATCGCCAGAAACCTTACAAAAGACGTCGCACCCGCTTTGCGCGAATGTACCCCAGATACATTTTTCAACACTGCTGAACTCTTCAATCGCATATTTCTGTTCCGCTCGGACACGCCCCGCCCGATAGCTCCGGGGAGAAACTTTATCGGGATGGCGTTACCAAGTGGTTTATGAAAGGTATCCACCCTCCATAAAATGCGACTTTTCGCACGCAATCTGTGCCATGTCGTTTCACGGATTTCCGTCTTTTGCGAGGCGCTGCTCGACATAATGTTTCACATCGGTGTCGAGTTTTTGCCATTGCGGCAGCAGGCCGGAGGAGAAACGGTAAAAAAGACTGAGATCCTGCCCGACGTGGATATCCCTCTGGCAGTCGCTGCCCGTGGCTTTCTGCGGTGTTTGCGGCAGAAGGCAGCGCACAACGTAGTCGCCTTCACTTTCGCGTCGTCCGGTCAAGATAACTTCCTTGCCGTAACCGGAATCGGCGCGCAGGCGGTGCAGCAACAATCCGTGCTTCAGCGGCACAGGGTCTCCTTCCGTCAACCGGGCATAGATCGGCCCGAAACGGCCTGACATGTCCTGTGACATGGTGCTTTGCGACAGCTGAATATAAACCAGCCCCGTCGCCTGCGCCGGATCGTCGAATATGGCGCGATTCCCTTCCTCATATCCGTTGAGGCCGGGCCAGGTCAGATAAAGATCGATTCGCTCCTGCTCGCCGCCCTCACGACCGGAGGGCAGGCGCAGCGTGTTTTTCGCGAGATTGAGCCGGTCGTTGCCGATTGTTATCTGCACCTCGTCGGTCGCCGTCGTGTGGCCCGCCTTCAGGATACGTTCGCCATACCATTTGACGCCGATATTAAGTGCGATGACTAAAATGAGAAGAATTCCGGCGATGATGGCGGCGCGACGTATCAGCGACGAGGAAAGCAGGGGTGTTCCGTTCTGCATGGGCTTCCAGATTCGTTCTTGTCGCGGGGGCGATTTCCGGGCCGGAAATTGGCTGACAAAGCTTTAACCTGCGGCGATCGCCATTGAAATGCTGTTTTGCCGCTGCTACCTGATAGGGCGCAAGCAAAGGACGGCATATGGCAGCGCGCGACAGATATTCCCGGAAACTCGAATGTTCCAAATGTGGTCATCAGGGTTTTGCCGAAGTGTCGGAATCAGATGAAAAGAGCCGCGCCGATGTCGATTTTCGCGTCGATGAAATGCCGCGGGGGTTTCGCACCGAACGCGCCTCGGGTGATCCGACCGATTTCATGATCCGTTGTGGCCAGTGCGGCAACATATTTCGTTTCCTGCAAAAAACCGCCTATGCGCCCGGAGGTGAACCGCGCGTGAAGGCCTGAACGGGAGGTGCCGGATGACCATGCCGCAACAACCGAACGGGACACCGCCAAGGCGCAAGCCAATCTGGCCGTGGATCGTGCTTTTGGTGCTGACGCTCTGCGCCATCTACTCCTATAATCGCGCCAACGAAATCCTTGCCGAATTGTCTGACACGTTGCCGCCAGCGGTGCTGAACCTGTTCGAGGATATTCTTCGGGGTGGCGGACGGCACGGTGATGGCGGCCCCGGCATCGGGGTCTGAATAATCAAACGGCCAATAGTATATTGTCCACAGGCTGGCCTGTCGCATGCAGACGTTTTTTAGAGGCGCATTAAAGAAAAAAAGCCCCGCAAACGGGCGGGGCAGGTTGATCGCTCGGGGAAAGTTGGGCAATGCCCGGGAGCGATGTGACTATATAAGCGACAATATTGCTGACGCGATAGGCCACTTCCGTCCCAAACAGTACGCCGGCGCATAAAATTTGCTCAAGTGAGGAGGATTTGAAGAGATGAACTCGCTAAATCTGTCAGGCAACTTGACAGCAAGCCATCCTATTCTTTCCTTGCCTCGAATTGCACATATTTGCTCCTAACATAAAGAGACATGAGCAGACGCATGGATAAATCCGGAATCTTCTTCGTGGCGCTTTTGCTGGTGCTTGTCGCAATCGTTCTCAGCCTGACGCTGTTTGATTCGTCCCAACAGGTCCCCGCGGTTCCTGCGGGCGAAGGGTCTCTGCTGCCGCCGGCGACAACGCCGGGGCAATGACCCGGTGGAACGGAGACAAGGACCGCAACGGCGTGCGCCAGCCGGGATTGACGGCCCTTTTCAAACCGCTATAAAGCCTCACCACCGAAGGATGGGTGTCCGAGTGGTTTAAGGAACCGGTCTTGAAAACCGGCGTGCGTGAGAGCGTACCGTGGGTTCGAATCCCACCCCATCTGCCATTCAGCTCAAAAATGACCATTTAAAAAACGCGGAACGATTACCGATCCGGGCCACGTCGTTTGGTCAGGGCTGCGTTGATATTACCCACAAAGACGAAACCCGCCTTTCGGCGGGCTCCAGATTTCACATTTGATCAGATTTCGGGGCAACCCCGTTCGTTGGCGAAGGTGATGCGATCCGGCCCTCGGCGGGTGAAGCCTTGAACGACGACGCGGCCGGGGGTGACGCGAACGACTTCAGGATCTCGCAGGCCAGCCTCACGGGCGGCGGCGCGAGCTTCGCGTTCGCTGCAGCCGCGCATACGGGGCGGACCACGGCGGTCAACGTCTCTGTCGCGATCTCGATCGCGGATGACCGGGCGCACGCCGTCCGGACCGATCCTTAATTCCATGTCCTGCGCTCCTGCCGGGATCGGCGCGGCGATGGATACCAAGGCGATGCCAAGCGCCAGACCTGTAGCTTTTATTGACTTGATCATGGTTTCCTCCCTCAGCCGAAAAACCGGCGGAAGCTTGTTTGTTTGCGGGGAAGAAACGCGGCCACACTGCCTTTGTTCCGTTATTTCGAATGTGGGAGAAGGCGCGGACGAGCGTCAACAGTCGATTTCAAGCGCCCAAAAAGAGATAAATCATTAACCACGTTCATTACAATTTTATCGAATTTGCAGAAGTCGTTCGCATTTTCGCCACGTTATGCACAAGATTAAGCGACTGTTAGGTGCTTCGATGGCAGGGGCAATTCATCGAGGCAAGTGAGGGTGCGGTTCTCCGAGCCAATAGCAGCGTGGGGCAGACGATTTGAATTCTACGGTCAAGAAACTCGGCATCAGCACCAGATCGGGTGCGAAGTGGCTTGCAATTTCCGTGCTTTGCGCTGCGACAGCGTCGTGTTCCACCACGACCGAGACCAAGCCTAAGCCCAAGCGCAGCAAGGAATATTTCTCTGAATCGGAATATGGCGTCAAAGCCAGCCCGCGCGTTGCCGATGGCAAGAGCATTCCCAAGGGCGGCGGGCGCGAGCTGATCGGTAATGCCTATACCGTCAAAGGCCGTCGTTATTTTCCGAAAGAAGAGCCGGGTTATAACAAGACCGGTCTTGCCTCCTGGTACGGTTCCGCCTTCCATGGCCGCCTGACGGCGAATGGTGAGGTGTACGACAAAGAACATCTTTCTGCCGCACATCCGACATTTCCCCTGCCGAGCTATGCGCGCATCACCAACACGGAAAATGGCGCGTCGGTTCTGGTGCGCGTCAACGATCGCGGACCTTTCCACGAAGGCCGCCTGATCGACGTTTCCAGCAAGACGGCCGATCTTCTCGACATGAAGGCGACAGGTACGGCGAATGTGCGGGTGCAATATGCCGGCCGCGCCCCGCTTGACGGTCACGACATGCCCTATCTGATGGCGTCCTATATTCCGAAGGGCTCGCGCTCGCCGGGTGTTGCGCCGGAAGGGCAGATCGCAACGGGCGTGATGGTGGCTTCGGCCTCTCCGAACTTCGTGCCGGCTCCTGCCTCCAATCCGAACTATAGCGGTTCGACGCAGACGGCGCTGGTCGGTTCCAGGAAGAATGCGGCTCTGCAGGCCATGCCGCTGGTCAATGGTCCCGCGCCAGCGTTCGAACAATTTGCGATCCTGCCGGAAATCGGTCCGTTCCTGGCTGAACGTCCCGAAGGAAACTTCATGCGAGAGCCGGCGGCGCCCGGCGGCAATTATCTGCGCGTGCCGACACCATCGTCCAAATATGCGGCGGCTTATTCGCAAGAATCTGCTACGGTTTCCCGGACCACACGTGCCTTCGACAGCGTGCTGGTCGATCGTGGCGCGCTCAACGAGCAATCGATACTCGCCCATGTGAAGCGTCAGCAGGCGAAGTCCCGCTGACGGATTGAAGGGTAGGGCTGCATCCGTTTCGTTTCGGGCGGCCGGTTTCGGCAGGCAGGACTGGGCGGTTTCATGCACAAGGCCATTTATCGCTCCTATTGTTCGGTGGTCGTCGCGGCCGGGCTTGCATTTTTAAGCGCAGGTGCGGCGCAATCGCAGACTGCGCCCTTCATCGCCAAGGCTGAACAGGCCTATATGATCGATGCCGAAACCGGCACCGTGCTTCTTTCGCAAAATGAGGATCAGTCGTTTCCGCCGGCGTCGCTTGCAAAGCTGATGACGGTGGAGGTGGTGCTGGATGCGCTTTCCAAGGCGCAGGTGACGCCGGAGACCGCTTTTCCCGTCTCTGAATATGCCTGGCGCACGGGCGGCGCACCGTCACGAACCTCGACCATGTTCGCGGCGCTGAAATCTTCCATCGGTATCAACGATCTCCTGACCGGCATCATCGTGCAGAACGCCAATGACGGCTGCATCATCGTCGCCGAAGGCATGGCGGGTTCGGACCCTGCATTTGCCAAGCGCATGACGGTGAGAGCGGGCGAACTCGGCATGAACCGCAGCAGGTTTACCAATTCCACCGGGCTTCCTGATCCGGGCAACCAGACGACTGCCAGGGATATGGTGCGTCTTGCCCAGCATCTGCATGATACCTATCCGGATCGCTATGGGCTTTTCACCAAGCCGGATTTCGAATGGAACCGGATATTCCAGCGCAACAAAAACACACTGCTTGGGAACGGCATAGATGGGCTCGGGCTTGGCTTTGCGGAAGGCAGCGGCTTTGCGGCCGTGGTTTCGGCAGAGCGGGAGGGACGGCGGGTCTATCTGGCGCTATCGGGCATAACAGACGACAAGACGCGGCAGGAAGAAGCCCGCCGCGTGGTCGATTGGGGCCTCACAGCTTTCGAAAAGCGCCATCTTTTCAGCAAGGATGAAGTGGTGGGTTCGGTCAGCGTCTATGGCGGCGATGCCTCCTATGTCGATCTCTCGCCAAAGGAAGATGTCAGTGTGCTGGTGCCGGTCAACAATCCGGAGCGAATTTCCGGACGGATTGTCTATCGCTGGCCGTTGAATGCACCTCTGGACGTTGGCGCCAATGCGGGAACGCTTAAGGTCTTTTCGGGCGAGCGGCTGCTGCGTGAAGTGCCGCTTTATACCAAGGGTTCGGTCGGCAAGGGCTCGCTGACCCAGAATGCGGCGGGTGCGTTGAAGGAACTGCTGCTGTTCTGGCTCTGAAAATCCGCGCCTTGTGCCACCTTGCTCCTATGCTTTTGTTCAGGCACCTCATTTTCTGAAAAGCGCTTCACACTTTTCGGTTCGATGCTGTAAACAGGCATTTCAATATTTCCGGGAATTCCTCGCAGGACGTGACATTGGCCGAAAAGACTGGACTGTTCATCAGCTTCGAAGGCGGCGAGGGTGCCGGCAAGTCGACGCAGATTCGCACACTTGCCGAGGCGCTTCGTGGTCGCGGCTTCGAGGTGGTCGTGACGCGCGAGCCGGGCGGCTCGCCGGGTGCGGAGGCCGTTCGGCATGTTCTGTTGTCAGGCGCGGCGGAATCCTTCGGGGTGCGCATGGAAGCAATCCTGTTTGCGGCGGCGCGCAACGACCATGTCGAAGAGATCATTCGCCCGGCGCTTGCGCGTGGCGAGATCGTGCTCTGCGACCGCTTTCTTGATTCCTCCCGTGTTTATCAGGGCACGACCGGCAATCTGGAACCGGATTTCATCGAGACGCTGCAACGCATTGCGATCGATGGCGTTGTGCCGGAACTGACGCTGATCTTCGATATCGCCGCCGAAAAGGGGCTGGCGCGCGCCAGAAAACGGGCGGATGAGGGGGCTGCGCCCGACCGGTTCGAAAAGGAAGAAATCGAGACCCACGAGAAGCGACGGGAAGCCTATCTCGATATAGCGCTTGCCGAGCCGCGTCGCTGCCGTATCGTCAATGCCGACCAGCCGGAGGAGAAGGTGGCGGAGGACGTGATGTCCTTTGTCGAGCCCTTGCTCGAACAACTGGGAACGGCAGTGGGCGCGGCGCATGAGTGAGGTTCAGGGCGTTCTCGACGGCGCGATTGCGCCGCAGCAGAACACAAAACTTTTCGGGCATGAGGAAGTCGAAGCGTTCCTCGCGCAATCCTATCGCTCCGGCAAGGGCCATCATGCCATTCTCATCGAAGGGCCGGAAGGGATAGGCAAGGCGACGCTCGCCTTCCGTTTCGCCAATCATGTCCTCACCCACCCAGATCCGTCTTCGGCCCCGGATGTCCTTGCCGATCCCGATCCGCAGTCGCTCGTCAGCCGGCAGATCACGGCCGGGGCATCGCACAACCTGTTGCATCTGACGCGTCCGGTGGATGAAAAAACCGGCCGCGTGAAATCCGCCATAACCGTGGATGAGGTGCGGCGGGCCGGGCATTTCTTCTCGCAAACCTCGGGCACCGGCAACTGGCGCATCGTCATCATCGATCCGGCTGATGATCTCAACCGCAATGCCGCGAATGCGATCCTGAAAATACTGGAGGAGCCGCCGAAGCGGGCGATGTTCCTCGTCCTGTCGCACGCGCCGGGCAAGTTGCTGCCGACCATCCGCTCCCGCTGCATGCCGCTTCGTCTGCTACCGCTTTCAGATGCGGATATGGTGCAATCACTCGATCATCTCGGCATCGGCTCCGCCGGCGAAAAGCGTGACGCCTTGATTGCGGCCTCGAAGGGCAGCGTGGCGCAGGCGCTCAAGCTCACGAATTATGGCGGCTCCGACATTGTTGAGGCCTTTGCCGAGGTGATGTCTGCGGAAGGGCCGGGAGCACGCAAGAAGATGCACAAGCTTGCTGAGGTTCTGGCGCAGAAGGATGGCGATATCGTCCTCGGATTCTTCATGGAGCATGTGACGGAAGAGCTGATGGAGCGGGCCCGGGCGGCGGCGATGGCGGGCGATATAGCGGCGGCGGAAAGACATGCGCGGCTTTCCTCGATGCTTGCGGAGCGGATCAGCGTGGCGCAGGCCTATAATCTCGACAAGAAGCAGATGGTGCTTTCCATTCTGGAAGATATTCGCGGCGTCTGAAGGCGCGGGGATCGTACAAATCGTACTCTTCGCTTTCGTTGCTGCGAACAATGGTTTAAGAGCGGTCTATCCAAAAAAACAGCCTGTAAAGTCGATAGACCGTCATGACAGACAAGACACCATTCTACATCACCACCGCGATCTCCTATCCCAACGGCAAGCCGCATATCGGCCATGCCTATGAGCTGATTGCGACGGACGCCATGGCACGTTTCCAGCGCCTGGATGGAATGGATGTTTTCTTCCTGACCGGCACCGACGAACACGGCCAGAAGATGCAGCAGACGGCGCGGGCGGAAGGCATTTCGCCGGAAGAGCTGGCGCAGCGCAATTCCGACCAGTTCCGGGCAATGGGCAAGCTGCTCAACGCCTCGAATGACGATTTCATCCGCACCACGGAAGAGCGCCACCACGAGACCTCGCGCAATATCTGGAACCTGATGGCCGATAGCGGCGACATCTACAAGGACAGCTATGCCGGCTGGTATTCCGTGCGCGACGAGGCCTATTACGGCGAGGACGAAACGGAAGTGCGCTCCGACGGCGTGCGTTACGGGCCGCAGGGCACACCGGTGGAATGGGTGGAGGAGGAAAGCTACTTCTTCAAGCTCTCCGAATACCAGGACAAGCTGCTGAAGCTCTACGAGGAAAACCCTGAATTCATCGGCCCGGCGGAGCGGCGCAACGAGATCATCTCCTTCGTCAAATCCGGCCTGAAGGACCTGTCGATTTCCCGCACCACCTTCGACTGGGGCATCAAGGTTCCGAACGATCCCAAGCACGTCATGTATGTCTGGGTCGATGCCCTGACCAACTACATCACCGCCACGGGTTACATCGAAGACAGGAACGGCCCGCGCGCCAAATATTGGCCCGCCGACGTGCATATCATCGGCAAGGACATCATCCGCTTCCATGCGGTCTACTGGCCTGCCTTCCTGATGAGCGCGAAGCTGCCGTTGCCCAAGCGGGTCTATGCGCATGGCTTCCTGCTCAACAAGGGCGAGAAGATGTCGAAGTCGCTCGGCAATGTCGTCGATCCCGCCAATCTGGTTGCTCACTTCGGCCTGGATCAGGTGCGGTATTTCTTCCTGCGCGAAGTTTCCTTCGGCCAGGACGGCAGCTATAGCGAAGAGGGCATCGCCACCCGCATCAATGCCGATCTTGCCAACGGCATCGGCAATCTCGCCAGCCGTTCGCTGTCTATGATTGTCAAGAATTGCGACGGCCAGATCCCGGCACCCGGCGAATTCACCGAAGAAGACAAGGCGATGCTGGCTTCGGCTGACGGGCTGCTGGCGCTCTGCCGCGAGGAAATGGGCAAGCAGTTGCTTCACCGTGCACTTGCGGCCATCATCGCCGTCGTTTCGGAGACCGACCGTTATTTTGCGTCGCAGGAGCCATGGGCGCTGAAGAAGACTGATCCTGAGCGCATGGGCACCGTGCTTTACGTCACGGCGGAAGTGGTGCGCCAGATCGGCATTCTCCTGCAACCCTTCATGCCGGAATCCTGCAACAAGTTGCTCGATCTCGTTGCAGCTGCCGCTGACAAACGCGATTTCGCAGCGCTCGGCGAGGCCGGTCGTCTGGTTCCGGGCACGCCGCTCGAAGCCCCGAAGCCGGTCTTCCCGCGTTACGTTGCGCCGGAAGCGTGAAGGCGAGACCGATGCTGATCGATACCCATTGCCATCTGGATTTTCCTGACTTCGATGCTGAGCGCGACGATATCATCGCCCGCGCCCATGCCTCCGGCGTGAGCCAGATGGTGACGATCTCGACCAGGGTGCGCCGCCTGCCCGAGCTTTTGAAGATCGCTGAAAAATATCCGTCGGTCTTTTGCTCGGTCGGCACACATCCCAACAGTGCAGCCGAGGAACTGGATATCTCGGCTGACGATCTGGTGCGGCTGGCGGAAAGCCACGACAAGATCGTGGCGATCGGCGAGGCGGGACTGGATTATTTCTACGATACGCAGAAGCCGGAAGACCAGAAAACCGGCCTCATTCGCCATATCGAAGCGGCAAGACGGACGAAGCTGCCGCTCGTCATTCACAGCCGCAGCGCCGATGACGACATGGCCGCTATTTTGCGCGCGGAAAGCGAAAAGGGGGCATTCCCCTTCATCCTGCATTGCTTCTCCGCTGGTCCTGAACTGGCGAAAACCGGCGTTGAGCTTGGCGGTTATGTTTCCTTTTCGGGCATTCTCACCTTCCCGAAATCGCAGGATATCCGTGATATAGCCGCCACCGTGCCGCTTGACCGGCTGCTTGTCGAAACCGATGCGCCCTATCTTGCGCCGAAGCGCTGGCGGGGAAAACGCAACGAGCCTTCCTACGTGGTCAATACCGCTGAAGTTCTGGCCGAGGTGCATGGTGTTTCTTTCGAGCGCATGGCCGAAATCACCACCGAGAACGCCTTCCGCTGCTTTTCGAAGATGACAAGGGTGTAGCGTGGCAATCTACCGTCGTCGCTTCACGGTTCTCGGCTGCGCGTCTTCGCCCGGTGTGCCGCGCATCAACGGCGACTGGGGTGCCTGCGATCCCGAAAATCCGAAGAACCGGCGCACGCGCACGGCCTTCATGGTGGAGCAGATCGGCCCGGATGGCGGCAAGACAACTGTCGTGATCGATACTGGCCCGGATTTTCGCGAACAGATGATTGCCGCAAAGGTGGAGGCCGTCGATGCGGTGCTTTACACCCACGCCCATGCCGATCACCTGCATGGTATCGATGATCTGCGCATCTATTTCGCCATCCAGCAAAACCGCATTCCGATCTATGCCGATCCCGTCACCATGGCGCGCATATGGGACGGTTTCGCCTATTGCCTGGAGACACCGCCGGGCAGCAGTTATCCGCCAATCGTCGAACCGCGTATCATCGCCGACATCGACGTGCCTGTGATTATTAACGGGGCAGGTGGGCCGATACCTTTCAACGTGCATATGCAGCAGCATGGTGATGTACATTCGCTTGGCTTTCGCATCGGCGACGTTGGCTATTGCACTGATGTCAGCGATTTTCCGACTGAGAGCGTGCCCAAGCTTGCCGGCCTCGATATTCTCGTTATCGACGCGTTGCAGCACCGCTACCACCCCAGCCATCTTTCGCTGGAACAGGCGCTTGGCTGGATCGAAAGATTCGCACCCAAACGGGCGATCTTGACCCATATGCATATTCCGCTCGATTATGAGACGGTAATGCGTGAAACGCCTGATCACGTCGAACCGGCTTACGACCAGATGCGTTTCGAAGTCGAGTTCGAGGCGCCCTGAGCATGTCTCTCAAAATCGGTCTCCGGTTTTGGGGCAGGGACGTGCTTTGAAACACTAGTACAGGCGCGTCGCGCTTTGACGTCGCCTGAGAAGGAACAGCATGTCGACCCGGCCTTTCCGTGCACCCAGTATGGCGAGCTTCTTCGACAATCTGCGCGCCAGCCGGTTGCGGGCGATGTTCCGACGCGGCGAACTGGGGCTGGTGGCTCTTGCGGCTCTCATCGGCATTGCGGCGGGGCTTCTGGTGGCGCTGATCGGCGCGTTGAGCACGGCGCTGCATGTTCTGGTCTTCGGTACCGAGCGGCTGAGCAGCAGCGACCTCTCAGGCCCCGTCGTGCTTGCTGGACCGATCGTCGGCGGCATCGTGCTTGGCCTGATCATCTTCATTCTTTCAAAGACCCGCAAGAAACCGATGGTCGACCCGATCGAGGCCAATGCCCTGCATGGGGGCCGCCTGTCGCTGACGGACAGCATCATCGTCTGCGTGCAGAACATCGTCTCGAACGGTTTCGGCGCGTCCGTCGGGCTTGAGGCGGGTTACACGCAGATCGCCAGCGGTGTGGCCTCAAAGCTCGGCATCAAGCTGAAACTGCGGCGAGGGGACATGCGCATCCTCGTCGGCTGTGGTGCTGCGGGTGCGATTGCGGCGGCCTTCAATGCGCCTCTGACCGGGGCGTTTTACGCCATCGAACTCATTATCGGCACCTATACCGTCGTCACGCTTGCGCCGCTCATCGTCTCCGCGCTGGTGGCCACCACCGTTATCGGGATTATCGGCGGCCATGGCCTGTCGATCGATATTGTCGATGCCAGCCGCGTGACGCCTGCGGATTACGTGCCCGCCATCTTTCTGGGTGTTGTTTGTGCGGCGATCGGCATCGTGCTGATGCAGACCGTTTCCTTCATCGAGGAGACGGCCCGCAAAAGCGCCATTCCCGGCTGGTTGCGTCCGGCCATTGGCGGCGTGGCGGTCGGTGCTCTTGCGCTGATTTCACCGCAGGTGCTGTCGAGCGGCCATGGCGCGCTGCATCTCAATATCGATGCCGAACTGACGATTTACGGGTTGGCCGGGCTCTTCCTGCTGAAAGCGGCGGCCAGCGCCATTTCCATCGGTTCCAATTTTCGTGGCGGCCTGTTTTTCGCCTCGCTGTTCATGGGTTCGCTTCTGGGTAAGGTTTTCGCGCTCTGCGCCCCCTATATCGGCTATGGCTCGACAGCGCCCATCGTTTATGCCGTGATTGGTATGAGCGCCTTTGCCGCCGCCATCATCGGTGGCCCTTTGACGATGACGTTCCTGGCGCTGGAACTGACGGGCGACTTCCAGATCACCGCTCTGGTGCTCGCCGCCGTCATCACCACGTCGCTGGTGGTGCGCACGACCTTCGGTTATTCCTTCGCCACCTGGCGTTTTCACCTGCGTGGAGAGAGTATTCGCAGCGCCCATGATATTGGCTGGATCCGCGACCTGACGGTTGGCAAGATGATGCGTGCCGATATCCGAAAGGCCAATGTCAGCATGGGGCTCCCGGCCTTCAAGGAGAAATTCCCGCTCGGTTCGACGCAGCGGGTGATCATGACCCATGATGACGGGCGTTATGCCGGCATCGTCCTCGTGCCGGAAATCTACGCCGACCCGATGGATCGTGATCCGAGCAAGATCAGCCTTGAGACCTATCTGCAATATAAGAACGACGTGCTGCTGCCCACCATGAATGCACGTCAGGCGGCAGCGGCCTTCGATGCCACGGAAAGCGAAGCGCTGGTCGTTGTTAATGACAAGATAGAGAACCGCCCGGTTGGTCTGCTCACCGAAAGCCATACGCTCAGGCGCTACAGCGAAGAGCTGGAACTGAGACGCCGGGAGGCGTCAGGAGAGTTATAGAGTTAGATTAGAAAATTCTCTTTATGCATTGATATAATTATCATTTAACTAAGTTTTATACTGGTCGTATTTTGTGCGCGCAAAGGAATGAGCGCGGCTCGTTGATGTGCCTGCACGCGAAATCCTTGCATCAAACCCAAGTATGGTACCTGTGATGCGCTGACGCTCAAGCCATCTCAACGCTCTGCATTTATGCGTCGTCCAAAGTCTGGGACGCGTCAGCCGTATGGCATTCTCGTTGCCTCTCCCATTTTTTCCGAGCCAGCTTGACAAAAAATACTTCTCCATAATAAATAGACTGACTACTTAATTAATGAAATATCGAATGCACGGGAGTGGGCAGGCGAGGTCGCTGACGTGGACCGTCGTGCGCCTTCGAGCAGACGTGCGACCAACTCATTTGCCGCCTTCATCATTACCGGAAGCGCCGGGACTGTGAAATTTGGAGATCGTGATGCCTTCAGACAGCAGCCCTGCCGAGACGATGCGCCTTGCGGCGGCATATGGCGATCTCGACGCCGTTTCCGAAGTCGGTCGTCGCGGACTTGGTCTGCCGCATAGCCGCATTCCGCTCTATGGCATCATCCTTGCCGGCGGCCTGTCGCTTTTCGGCAATGCCGTGGCCGGCGTCGTGTTGCCGTGGATCGTGCTTTCCCTGACAGGCAATGCCGCATGGACAGGGTTTGCAGCGGCGGCTGGCATGATGCCGCTGGTGATCGGCGCTTTTTTCGGCGGGCCGATTGTCGACCGTTTCGGTTCGCGTGTCGTTGCCGTTACCGCCGATCTTGCCAGCGCATTCAGCGTTGCAGCCATTCCGTTGCTCATGATGGCCGGACAACTGGATATCGTCCTGCTGATCGGCCTGATCGTGATCGGTGCTCTTCTCGATGGACCGGGCATGATCGCCCACGATGCAAGGGTGCCGGAACTCGCCCGTGTTGCGCGCATGCCGATCGAGCGGGTGACGTCCATTGATGAATTGCTGGAAAACACTGCGCTGATCTTCGGTCCACCGGTCGCCGGCATCGCAATCGCGGCTTTCGGCATTGAATATGCCTTGCTGATCACGGCCGGCTGCTCGCTGCTTGCCGCCATCATCGGCGCGATCTGCCTGCCGCGCCATCGTCGCAGGATCACGGATCGGGAAAAGGGCGGTGTGGCACTAGCGGGCCTGCGCTTCCTGCTCACCGAACCGCTGCTGCGTCTCATGCTTGTCGTCGCCATGGTGATGCTGGCGGTTTTCGGGGCGCTCAACGCCGTTGTTCTGCCGGTCCTGTTCAAGGCAAGCGGGGCGGATGTTCTCGACCTTGGGCTGTTCCTCGCGGTTTCCGGGGCAGGGGCGGCCTTTTCGGCTGTCACCTTTGCCATATGGGGCCATGCCTGGAACGGACGCATTGTGCTTCTGGCGGGCATATCCGGCGCTACGCTTGCGATCGGCCTGATAGCCCTCATTGAGACCGGCCCATATTTATTTTTTGCGGCTGCCTTGATCGGCCTGTCGACCGGGGCGCTTGGTCCCCTCGCCAATACGATGTTCCTGAAACGCGCACCGGCCTCGATCCGAGGGAGCGTGCTTGGGACGACCGCGGCAATTGCCATGATGGCGACACCGCTTGCCGTGCTGATTGCCGGTTTCGGCATGGAGGCTGTCGGTCCCGCATTGTTCCTGTGGGGGCTGACTGCGACCCTCTGCTGGCTGGTGCTCTGGGTGCTCCTCAGCCAGGCGGCACGGATGCTCGGCAAATCGCCGCCATGACCGGAGAGCCGTCGCAATCCTCCCATCTCATTCAACTTCCCATCCGGACCCCTTCCATCATGACTGAACCGAGCTCCATCGCTGAAAATTCCACGGGATATACCGAGCCCACATCTGCCGAAAAACGCAGACGGGGTTCCGCCACCAGACTGTTCTGGTGGGTGGCTGTTGCTGTCGCTTTTGTCGGTGTCGCTCTGTGGCTGATGCTGTCTGGCGAAGAAACACCGGCAGCGGCGCAGAATGCGCAGGCCGCCAAAGTGTTGCCGCATGTGTCCGTCGTTGCGGCAGCCTCCTATGATTTCAACGCCAGCCAGGATGTTGCCGGTCTTCTCGCTGCACGTAATGATATTTCGATCGGTACGGCCGTGACCGGTCAACGCATAGTCGAGGTTTCTGTTGATGTCGGCGATACCGTCGCCGCCGGGCAGCTGCTGGCGCGGCTGGAGAGCAAGACGCTCGCCGCACAGGTCCAGCAAACAGAGGCCAATGTCGCCCGATCGCGTGCTGCGCTTGCGGAAGCGGAGGCCGCCGAGATCGAGGCAAGCGAAAATCTGCGTCGCGCCGAGGGGCTTTCCGGTTCCAGCGTCAGCAAGGAGCAGCTTGGCCAGCGGCGCGCGGCGGCGGCGATGGCGGCGGCGAAAATCGAGGGCGCGCGGGCGGAACTTGCGGGCACGCAGGCGCAGCTTACCCAGAACCGTCTTGAACTGGAACGCACCGAAATCCTGTCCCCCAAACCCGGCGTCATTACCCAGCGCCACGCCCGCATCGGCGCGATGCCCGATAGCACCGAACCGTTGTTTCGTCTGTTGCAGGATGGAGAACTGGAGTTTCTGGCCGAAGCGCCGGAACGGGTGCTGCCGTCGCTGCAGGCAGGCCAGTCCGTGACGATCACCGTCAATGGCGTGAGCCGGCCCATTCAGGGCACCATCCGTGTCGTCGAACCGGCGGTCAACACCCAGAGCCGCCTCGGTATCGTGCGGATCGCCGTTCCTCCGTCCGCAGATCTGCGCGCTGGCGCATTTGCGCGTGGCAAGGTCGATCTTGGTGAGCGCCGGTTCCGTGTCGCCGTGCCGGAGGCGGCCCTGCGGCTGCGCCGTGAAGGCACCGCCCAACTCGTCGTGGTCGATCACAATGACAGGGTGGCGCGACGCACCGTTCGCCTGGGGCTGGCACAGAACGGCATCATCGAAATCCTTGAAGGGCTGGAACCGGCCGAACGCGTCGTTGAAAGCGCCAGTGCTTTTCTGCGTGACGGCGACCAGATCGTCGGCGTGGATGAGTTGGCGCAGAAAGGGGAGGATCGTTGATGACCAACATTTCGTCCTGGGCCATCCGCCGTCCGATCCCCACTCTCGTGCTCTTCCTGCTGTTGACGCTCGTCGGCATCCAGTCCTTTTTGAAGTTGCCGGTCAACGCCAATCCCCGCGTCGATTTTCCTGTTGTCACTGTGTCCATCGCCCAGGCCGGTGCTGCGCCAGCCGAACTGGAAACACAGGTGACCCGGCGGGTAGAAGGCGCGATTTCAGGCCTTGCCGGCATCCGGCACATCCAGTCGACCATCGGTGACGGCCTGTCGACCACGACGGTGGAGTTCCAGCTCGGCATCGACACCGCCCGCGCCACCAATGATGTGCGTCAGGCAGTCTTGCAAATCCGCACCGAAATGCCGCGGGACATCGAGGAGCCGATCATTGCCAGCCTCGATGTCGAGGGTGGGGCGATCCTCTATTTCGCCGTTCGCGCGCCGCAGATGTCGCCTGTCGACCTTTCTTGGTTCGTCGACGAGACGATTGCGCGGGAACTCTTGACGACCAAGGGCGTGCAGCGCGTGCAAAGGCTTGGCGGAGTCAGCCGCGAAATCACGGTCCAACTCGACCCCAATCAGCTCATTGCCTTCGGCATCACCGCCGAGGATATCAACAATCAGGTTCAGGCATTCAACACCAACGTGCCCGGCGGCAGAAGCCGGCTCAATGAAAAGGAACAGTCGATCCGCGCGGTCGGCGGAGCGATTACCGCCGGCGAGCTTGCGGAACGTCCGATCAGTCTTCGCAACGGCCAATGGACGACGCTCGCCACGCTTGGCAAGGTCACGGACGGATCGGCCGAACCGCGCGAGTTGTCGCGTCTTGATGGTGAACCGGTGGTTGGCTTTTCGGTGTTCCGGTCCAAGGGTTCGAGCGACACCGCCGTCGAGAATGGTGTGGACGCCACTATAGACCGGCTGACCGACACCTATCCGGTCGTGGAGATCGATCGGGTGCTTTCCACGGTCGATTATACACGGGCGAGCTATGAGGTCGCCATGGAAACACTGATCGAGGGCGCGGTGCTGACGGTCGTGGTGGTGTTTTTCTTCCTGCGCGACTGGCGTGCGACGCTGATCGCCGCCGTTGCCATGCCGTTATCGATCCTGCCTACGTTTGCGGCGATGCTGTGGCTTGATTTCACCCTCAACAGCATCACCCTTCTGGCGCTGACGCTGGTGATCGGCATTCTCGTTGATGACGCCATCGTTGAGGTGGAAAATATCGACCGCCACCTGCATATGGGCAAGCGGTCATTTCAGGCGTCGATCGATGCGGCGGATCAGATCGGTTTTGCGGTTCTGGCAATTACCGCCACGATTGTTGCGGTGTTTCTGCCGGTCAGCTTCATTGGCGGGGTGATCGGGCAATATTTCAAGCAGTTCGGGCTTACCGTTTCGGTCGCCGTCCTTGCCAGCATGCTCGTTGCGCGTCTCGTCACCCCGCTGATGGCCGCCTATCTTCTGGCGCCGAAGGCGATGAAAGCGGCGGAGCATGGAGCACCGAAATCACGCCTGGGCCGGGCTTATGTCGCGCTTCTCGAGCTGGCGCTGCGCCACCGGCTGAAAACCTGCGGAATTGGCGTTCTGGTGCTGGTGGGTTCGTTCCTTCTCGTTCCACTCCTGCCATCGGGATTCCTGCCGAGCGACGACCGCGGCCTGTCGCGAGTCCAGATCGAACTGCCGCCGGAATCGACGTTGCGCGATACCGACGATGCCGTGCAGTCGGTAATGACGGCGCTCCGGCAGATGCCGGAGGTCAAAAGCATCTTCGCCTCCGTCGGGCGTACTGATGACGGGCCGGATGTGGCCCGTGCCTCGTTGCTGGTCAATCTGGCGCCTTCTTCCGAGCGGACGCTTTCACAACGCCAGTTCGAACTGGCAGCCGCAAGCCTCATTGCCCGCACGCCGAATATTCGCTTTGCGTTCCAGAACGAAAATGCGGCGCGCGACATTTCCATCATTCTCGTCGGTGATGCGCCGGAGAAGCTCGCGGCTGCGGCGCTTGCCGTCGAAACGGGAATGCGCGACCTTACCGGCATCGCCAATGTGCAGACCATCGAACCCCTGCCTCGCGCCGAGCTGCAAATCCGGCCACGTTTCGATGAGGCGGCCCGGCTTGGCATTTCCACGCAGTCCATCGCCGCCGTCATGCGCATTGCCACCACGGGCGATACGGATGCCAATTCCGCCAAGTTCAACATCGGCGACCGGCAGGTGCCGATCCGCGTGATGATCGACAGGGGTGCGCAGAGCAATCTCGATACGCTCGGTATGCTCAGGGTGTCGGTGGCAAATGGCAGCGTGCCGCTGATGTCCATCGCCGATCTTTCGGTTTCGGAAGGGCCCGGACAGCTCAACCGCTTTGATCGCCAGCGCCGCGTGACTATCAGCGCCGATCTTGCCGGCATTCCGCTTGGCGTGGCGCTGGAGCGCATTCATGCCTTGCCCGCCATGGCGGCGCTTCCAGCCGGAGTGCGGGAGGTGCAATATGGCGATGCGGAATATATCGGCGAGATGTTCCAGAGTTTTAGCGCGGCCATGCTGTTCGGCCTGCTGATGGTGCTGGCTGTGCTGGTCGTTCTTTTCAAGGACTTTCTCCAGCCGATCACCATTCTCGTGGCTTTACCGCTTTCCGTGGGAGGAGCGATCGTAGGCCTCATGCTTTATGGCGGCGCGCTTGACCTGCCAGCCATCATTGGCCTGTTGATGCTGATGGGCATCGTCACCAAGAATTCCATCCTGCTGGTGGAATTTGCCATCGAGAAGCGAAATAGCGGTCTCGACCGCCATCGGGCGCTGGTCGAATCCGGCGTTGAACGTGCCCGGCCGATCATCATGACCACGCTTGCCATGGTCGCCGGCATGATGCCGGCGGCGCTGGGGGTGGGGGCGGATGCGGGTTTTCGCGCGCCCATGGCGATTGCGGTCATTGGTGGCCTCATCACCTCCACCTTGCTGAGCCTGGTCTTCGTGCCAGTTGTCTTCACCTATATGGATGATCTGCGCGGCTGGCTTGGCCGCAGGCTGCAGCGCCTCACCTCCGTCACGGCCGCTGACCGGGCAGGGGCTGAGCAGCTGATGACTGGCGGGAGCGAAACGTTGCGGGGGCACGGATGATGCCCGGCCACCAGATTTCAGGTACAAGCGCACCCGTCATGCGAGACGATATTGCCGCTGCCATTTCCCGTTCGGAGGGTTTTCTGTCAGGCCCGGTTTTTCTCGATACCGGCTCGAAAAACGTCGTTGCGCTCGAAGCGCAATATCATCTGCCCTGCTATCGGCCGGGGTTGTTCGACAGGCTGGAGGTAGTAATGCCTGCGCTGCTTGCCGACGCTGTTCCCAAACGGCAGGCGGAGTTTCTCGCTGGGCGTTTTCTGGGGCAGGCGGCGCTGAAGCTTCTCGGCAGGCCTTCCGTTCCGATCGGCATTGGCAACAAGCGCGAGCCTGTGTGGCCGCCGGGCATCTCCGGTTCCATCAGCCATTCCCACGGCATATGCGTCAGCATGGCGACGCTGGACAGTGAGGCGATGGTCGGCGTCGACATCGAGAAAATAGAACCTGGCGCGGTTATCGAGATCATCCTGAAGCGTGCCCTCGACACGCTGGAGCGAGAGCTGATTGCCGACCGGGAACAATGCGACGGTCGCGTGCTGCCTTTTCTGGTGTTTTCCGCCAAGGAGACGCTGTTCAAAGCGCTTTATCCGGTGGTTGGACGTCACTTCGATTTTCGTGCGGCGCGTCTTTTCGAGAGGCCGGATCGAAACGAATTGCGGCTGGAACTGACACGTCCACTGCATCGCTCGCTTCCGGCCGGCAGACGTTTCCTTATCCGTTTTTCGGTGACCGGGAGTTTCGTCCGCACCTGGCTTGTTTGTCGTTAAAATCGTGTTTTCAAGGAGACATTCATGAGTGACAGTGATCTTCGCATAACGCTGGTGCAGGCGGATCTGGCCTGGGAAAACGCCAAGCAGAACCTGCAGCAGTTCGACCGCCATCTGGATGATATAGGTGAGACGGATCTGATCGTTTTGCCGGAAATGTTCACAACCGGTTTTAGCATGAACCCGCAGACGGTGGCGGAACCCATGGACGGGCCAGCGGTGGAATGGTTGCGGGAGACTGCCCGTCGGCACGACGCGGATATCGTCGGCAGCGTGGCGATCGCCGAAGACGGCCGTTATTTCAATCGCCTGCTCTGGGCCCGTCCGGACGGTGCGCTCATCCATTACGACAAACGGCATCTCTTCACCTATGCCGGAGAGCACGAGCATTATACGCCAGGGCAGGTGCAGCAGGTGGTGCATTTGAAGGGCTGGAACATCGCGCCCTTTGTCTGCTTCGATCTCAGATTTCCGGTCTGGTCGCGCAATCGCGGTCAATATGACGTGGCGCTCTATATTGCGAGCTGGCCCGCCCGCCGGGCTTCACATTGGAAAAGCCTGCTGCCGGCCCGCGCCATTGAAAATCAGGCCTATGTCATCGGTGTGAACCGCGTGGGCATTGATGGCAACGAGCTTGCTTATGACGGTGACAGCATGGTCATCGATCCGCTGGGAGAGATATGTTTTCACGCCAATGTGAATGCTGCCGTGCACCAGCAGCAGCTTTCGCGCCAGATGCTCGACGATACAAGGGCGAAATTGCCGTTCCTGCGTGAATGCGAGCAGTTCGAATTGACCGTTTGAGGCGTGATCGGCGCGAGGTCGGGGCGGGGCGGGTTGACAGTCCGCCTCGATATAATTAATGGACTAAGCGCTCAGTTAATTTATGGGAGCAATCATGGCCCGCAAGCTCGATCCGGCAAAGCATGAAGCCAAGCGGCAGCAGATACTTGAAGCTGCCATCAGCTGCTTTGCGCAAAACGGGTTTCACCAGACCACCACTGCGCAGATCTGCGCGGCGGTCGGCATGAGCTCCGGCAATCTCTTCCATTATTTCTCCAGCAAGGAAGCGATCATTGAAACGATCGTTGCCGAGGAGCGGCGGGAAACCGCCGTTTATTTCGCCGAACTCGGCGCGGCGGACGATCAGTTCGGTGCTGTTCTGGGCTTTGTCGATGCATCGCTGGAACTTGCCACCGATCCTACCTATGCACGGCTGGTGCTGGAGATCGCGTCAGAGGCGATCCGCAACCCGGCTATTCATGCGCTTGTCAGGACCGCCGATCAGGAAATCCGGGCGGGGATCACTGATCTTTTGCGCAAGGGAATGGAACGCCGCCAGATCGACGCCAATCTCGACGCCGAGCGTGCTGCGACCTGGATCGCGGCGCTGATAGACGGAGTTTTCTCACGTCTGGCGGTCGATCCCGATTTCCGGCCACTTGAAGAGGCCGACATGATGCATCTGATTATCGGCCGCTTTCTGGCTGCGAGACAATCTGTCGGCGAGCTGGCTGAGACCGGGCAAAATCCGACGCCGGCAACGGCTGGTCGATAGGCCTGCAGGGAATACCCAGAGGAAAATCGGTCTGCGGTTTTCCATTCCATTGCTTCGGTAGTCGCTGACAGGCGGCTCCGGGTTCGCGGATATTTACGAGAAAATCCGAGATGTAGAGCGGGGCTTTTGACAGCCAGTTTTCATTAATTCAACTGAAGATGTCGGATTTATGAAAATTTCAACGCAAAGTATATTGATGCTTTTCAAATGAATGAATGTATGTTTTATACAGCCTCAGACGCATAAAGGCGAAATGAACTGAGAAAACTCTCATATTAATATTCCAAATCCGGAGTATTAATAATATTTTTTGCATGCGATACGGCCTCCATTTCTGAATTACATCGTAATTTTTCTTGTCTCTGACGGGAGCGTTGCTTCTCGTCCCCAGGGAAGGACTATTCCTGTGATGCTGCAAAACCGTAATTCCGCACCGCCTCCTCTCGATATCGCCATTGTCGGCATGGCCAGCCATTTTCCTGATGCGGCCGATCTCTATGATTTCTGGTCCAATATCGTGAACGGTCATGATGCGATCCGCGACATAGGCACGGTTGATCCTGTGGAATATTGGCGGCCGGAGGACTTCTACGATCCTGATCCGCGCGCCGCTGACAAGGTCTATGGCCGCAAAGCCGGCTTTGTGCCGCCGATCGATTTCGATCCCGCCGGTTTCAAGCTGCCGCCGCTGATGCTTCAATCAATCAGTACGGCGCAGCTTTTCGCACTGCATGTTGCAAAACGGGCGATGGCGGATGCCGGTCTGCTCGGAGCAGGCGCTGAAAAGACCGACCGCGACCGCATCGGCGTCATTCTGGGCGGTTCCGGCAACGGCAATACGGCGTTTTCGCTTGCCGTGCGTCAGCAGGTTCCGTTTCTGCGTCAGATTCTCCTGAACAGCGGCCTGTCGGCCGAGGTGGCGGAAGAAACGATTGAACGCCTGCAGGGGCTGTCGCTGGAATGGAACGAGGATAGTTTTCCAGGCTTTCTCGGTAACGTGGCCTGCGGCCGTATCGCCAGTTATTTCGATCTCGGTGGCACGTCCTATATGGTGGATGCCGCCTGCGCGAGCAGTCTCGCCGCCATCAAGGCCGCTATTGGCGAACTGACGGATGGCAGCTGCGACGCTGTTCTGACCGGCGGCGTTAATCTCGAAAACTCGATTTTCTCGTTCCTGTGCTTCAGCAAGACGCCCGCTTTGTCGAAAAGCAACCGTTCGCGGCCATTCGACAAGCAGTCGGACGGCATGATGCTGGGTGATGGCGTCGGTTATCTGGTGCTGAAGCGGCTTGCGGATGCCGAGCGTGATGGCGACCGCATTTATGCGGTGATCCGCGCGCTTGGCGCGTCCAGCGATGGTCGCGCCAAGAGCATCTTTGCGCCGCGTTCCGAAGGGCAGGTGAAGGCCTTGAAGCGCGCCTATAGCCAGGCCGGGTTGACGCTAGCCGATATTCAGCTGATCGAAGCGCATGGTACCGGCACGGAATCCGGTGATGAGACTGAGATCAAAAGCCTTATCAGACTGTCTGAGGAACAGGGCATCGATGCGGGTCATGCCATTGCGATTGGCAGCATCAAGTCGCAGATCGGGCATACACGCTGCGCGGCAGGTGCGGTGGCAATGATGAAAGTGGCGCTTGGCCTCTATCACAAGGTCCTGCCGCCGACCATCAATGTGGAAGACCCCACTGATGTTCTCGCAAAACCCTTTTACGTCAACAGCCTCGCACGGCCATGGATGCGCCCGGCCGGCGGCGAGCTGCGGCGCGGCGCCCTAAGCGCCTTCGGTTTCGGCGGCACCAATTTTCACGTCATTCTCGAGGAATACGAACCGGAAACACGGGAACAGACATACCGGCTGAACCGCGCGGCTGAGGTCTTCGTGTTTCATGCGGCAAACCCGGCCCTGCTGGATGCGACCTGCCGTGATGCGCTTTCGCAGCTTTCCGGCGAGGGCAGGGCGGCTTTCTTCGACGCACATCTGGCCGATGGCGGCAGGCTTTCTCCACCTGCAGCATCCGCTCGCCTCGGTTTTGCGGCCGCGACGCCCGAACAGGCGTGCGCCTTGCTGACGGAAGCTCTGGCGCTGTTGCAATCCAGTCCCGATCAGGGTTTCGAGCATTCGGCCGGAATGTATTACAAGCCTGAGGCCGCACCTGTGGCAGGCCGTATCGTCGCGCTTTTTCCGGGGCAGGGCGCGCAATATGTCAATATGGGGTCGGGGGTCGCGGTCGATTACCCGGAGCTGCGCCATGCCGTAGAGGCCGCGGATGCCGTGGCTATAGAGGCGGGCCAGCCCGCCCTTTCGGGTGTGATTTATCCGCCACCGGCCTTTTCCGACGAAGAGACCATGCGGCAGGCCCGTGAACTTACCCGTACCGCCAATGCGCAGCCGGCTATCGGCGCGGTGAGCGCCGGTTATTTCCAGCTGCTGAAACGGCTTGGCTTCACCCCCGATTTTGTTGCTGGGCATAGCTATGGCGAACTTACAGCTTTGTGGGCGGCAGGCGTGCTTTCGGATGCGGATTTTCACCGGGCATCGCTTGCCCGTGGCCGGGCTGTCGAAACTCCGAGTGGGCTTAGCGATCCCGGCGCGATGCTCGCGGCACAGATGCGCCGTGAGGATGCGGCGGAATTGCTGGCGGCCGTGCCGGATATCGTGATCGCCAATGATAACGCACCGGAGCAGCTGGTGTTCGGCGGTGCCACGGAGGCGATTGCCCGCGCCCAGGCCTGGCTTACCGAACGTGGCCGCCGTTGCCAGACGCTTCCGGTTTCGACGGCCTTTCACACATCTTACGTCAGACATGCGGCGGATCCGTTCCGGGACGGAATTGCCGGAATTGAATTCTCGCAGCCAAGTTGCGCGCTTTATTCAAGCGCGACGGCGGAACCTTATGGTAGCGACCCCGCGCTTTATGGTGATGCGCTTGTCGAGCAGCTGGTGCAGCCCGTGCGGTTCCGGGACATGATCGAGCGACTGCACGCCGATGGCGGTTATCTGTTCGTCGAGATCGGCCCGAAAGGCATTCTCGGTAAACTGACCGGTGACATACTCAAGGGCAAACCGCATGCGGTGGTTTCGCTCAACCCGAGCGCCAATGGCGAGGAAGCACTGCAATTCCGCCGGGCACTGGCAAAACTGGTGGTGGAAGGTGTGGCTCTTGCCGAAGCCGACCCTTATGCCCGCCCGCGCCCGCTGGAGGATCGATCGGTGAAGCCGGCCACCAGCTTCAGGCTGCAGGGCGGCTTTTATCTGACCGAGAAAAACCGCGCGCGGCGCGAGCACGCGCTACGGCATGATACGGCCGTGGTGGAGAAGTTCATCGCCCAGCGTGTCGCAGGCTCGCCTGAATCGGCCGCTTCTCCGGTCGTTCGCGCCGCACCTCGACCTGTTGAGGTGGCCGAGGCTTTTGCGCCGATTGCGAAACCTCTTCCTTCCTTTCCCCCTTTGTCCTCCTCCATTCAGCCCTCCCATGACACTGACAGGATCGAGATAGCGATGACCAGCCAATCCGAAAATATGTCGAAGCCGGACCAGATGGACAGGCAGATCGAAAGCCAGAATCTGCTCAGCCAGCTTCACCAGCAGTTCCAGACCAACCAGAGCGAATATATCAATATGCTGGGGTCTCTGGTCAGCAAGCAGCATAACCTTCTGGAAAAATTCCACGGTCATCCGCAGATGGAAAACATGACCGCGAGCCTTGCGCGTAGCCTGCAATTGCTGGAGCGCAATCAGGAACTCTACCACCTCAATCATGAGCGCTATTTCGACAACCAGATGTCCCTGATCAGCGGCGAGGTGGTTCGTAACCTGCCGCATTCCCCCGCCTACATTCCCAATATGCTGGACATGCCGAAACCGGCGCAGCCGGTTGCGGTAACGCGGCAGGAGAGTTTCGCGCCGGCGCCATTGGCTACACCCAAGGCTGCCGATAGGGCAGCTTCAGCACCGATCGTCTCCATAGCCGCGCCGAAACCGGTGATGCCGGTGATGGCCGCACCGCAGATAACCGTGCCGCAGACGCCGGCACCCGCCGCACCGGCTCCTGCTCTCAGCGACGAGGATCAGGCGAGGATCGCTGTTCTCGAAGGCATTACCGAAGAGCGACTGATCCGCGAGTTGACGGATATCGTCAGCGAGCGCACGGGTTATCCGGTCGATATGATCGGCGACCAGATGGACCTTGAGGCCGATCTCGGGATCGACTCGATCAAGCGGCTGGAGATTTTCGGGGCCATGTTCGACCGGCTGTCGAACGGCACCCGGCTTCTTGAAGATGCGGACAAGAACCGCAACGACGAGAATTTCGACATCGAAACCATGAGCAATATCCGCAAGATGACGCAGTTCTTCCTGCGCACGGTCGATGAATTGCTGGTGGCCGTCAAAGGAAACTCAGCCGTTGCTGTTGCCGTGGCGCCGGTTGTTTTGGCCCCGGCACTCAGCGCCGAGGATCAGGCAAGAATTGCGGTGCTTGAAGGTATCACCGAAGAGCGGCTGATCCGCGAACTGACTGACATCGTCAGCGAGCGCACGGGTTATCCGGTCGATATGATCGGCGACCAGATGGACCTTGAGGCCGATCTCGGCATCGATTCGATCAAGCGGCTGGAGATTTTCGGGGCCATGTTCGACCGGCTGTCGAACGGCACCCGGCTTCTTGAAGATGCGGACAAGAACCGCAACGACGAGAATTTCGACATCGAAACCATGAGCAATATTCGCAAGATGACGCAGTTCTTCCTGCGCACTATCGGTGAATTGCTGGCCGATATCAAAGGTCCTTCTCCGGTTGTTGCGGCCGTTTCCGAAACTGCGGTACCGACTGCACCCGCCAGCGCACCAGCTGCAGCGGGTGCTTCCGTTGTGACCCTGCAACGTCTCGGCGTGGTGACATCAACGAAACTGTCGGACATCGGCGATGAGGAGATATCACAGTCAAAAAAAGCTTCGGCTGAGCAGGATGCATCCGCGTTTCCTGCTCAGCCGCTCAATGCCGGCCCTTCCGTCCATCGTCAGCGGGTGGTTCGTCAGGACCTTGCCCGGCCCGACCGGACATCGCTGACCCTTGGTGCCGAACGGATCTGGCTGCTTGTTGATGATGGCAAGGGACTGAGTGAGGCATTGGCCTCCCGCCTCGTTGCCCTGGGCGAGAAGGTTGCGCGCCTTCAGCTGTCCGCGCCGGCTAAACCGGCAAAAGGCAAGAGAACGGCAAAACAATCATCGTCCGGGCTGGCGATGGAGGGCTTGCGCGATTATAACCTCCAGGATCGCGGCAGGGTGGCTATCGAGGCCATGATCGCTGAAATCGAACAGGCGGAAGGCCCGATTGGCGGCTTCATCCATCTGCAGCCGGTAACCGCTGTGGAATCGATCGGCGATGTGTTCCCCGAAGCAGGCTATGAGGCGGCCGAAACACTCTTTACCCTGGCTGGGGTACTTCAGCCGCGTTTGACGGGCACGGCAGCACGCAGTTCCTTCTTCATCGCCAGCCGATGCGACGGTTCGCTCGGAACGTCTGGCAGGGGATTATTCAACGCCATCGGCGCAAGTTTCGGCGGATTGTCGAAATCGCTTTCCGTAGAGTGGGACGATGTTTTCTGCCGCTTTGTGGACATCGATCCGGCACTGCCCGACGAGGAAGCTGCCGGCATCCTGATCGAAGAACTGGAAGACCCGCAAACCGCACTGGCGGAAGTCGGGCGTGGTCCTGACGGGTCACGCATGACCCTTACCAACCAGGCCGAACCGGCGATGGACCAGCCGGAAACCGCGCTCGATGCGGATAGCGTTCTTCTCGTCAGCGGCGGCGCGCGTGGCATCACCGCCGATTGCGTGATCGCTCTGGCGGAGCGCCGTCCCGTTCGTTTCGCCCTCCTGGGGCGCACCGATATCAACGCGCCATTGCCCAGCTGGGCAGAAGGTATCGAAGGAGATGAGGCGCTGAAGGCAGCCGCGATTGCCGCGATGCAGGCCGAAGGCGAACAGCCGACGCCGGTGAAGGTCGAAAAAATGCTGAATGGTGTACGCCATGCGGTGCAAATTCGGCAGACGCTGGCGAAGATCGAACAGCTTGGCGGCAAGGCGGCCTATTTCGCCTGCGATATCGCCGATACGAAGGATGTCGAACGCACCGTGACCACCGTCGAAGAGACCTTCGGCAAGATAACCGGCATCATCCACGGCGCGGGCCTGCTTGCGGACAAGCGTATCGAGAAAAAGACTGGGGAGGATTTCCACGCAGTCTTCCATACCAAGGTGCGAGGCCTTCAAAATCTGATGCGGGCGCTGCAGCCGGATGCCATCAGGCAGCTGGTCCTCTTCTCATCCGTATCGGGCTTCTTCGGCAATGCCGGACAGACCGACTATGCGATGGCGAACGAGGCGCTGAACAAATTCGCGCATATATTCAAGGCGCATTATCCGGATGCCTTCGTGCGCAGCATCGGCTGGGGACCTTGGGACAGCGGCATGGTCAATGACGTGCTCAAGAAGGCCTATGGTGAGCGCGGGCTGGCGATCATTCCGGTGAAAACGGGGACACGGTTCTTCGCCGAAGAGTTCGGTTCCGGCGATGGTCCGCAAATTCTGGTCGGCGGCGACAGCTACAGGGCCGCAAAAACGGTCAAGACGAAGGTGGCATCTCGTCTCGTGGAGCGCAGGGTCGATCTCACTACTGCGCCCTTCCTCGCCGACCATGTGGTCGACGGACGTTACGTCCTTCCCGCCACGGCAGCGGCAAGCTGGCTGGTCAAGTTGGCGGAAGATATGTTGCCCGGCTATCGTTTTGAGACCCTGCTCGGTTTCAAGGTTCTGAAGGGTGTCACGCTGGAGGCCGGGGAAACCTGCCTGCTGGAAGCGCAGATCGAACCTGCGGCGGAAGCGTCGTGCCCTGTGGCCGGTGACAGGCATGCCCTGACGATTTCGGTTCATAGCCGGACCGGCTCCGAACGTCAGAACCGATATATGGGCACCGTGGTATTAAGCCGCGAACTGAGCCTTCGCCCACGTCTCGGGGCCTTCGATCTTGGCAAGGATGACGAGCCGCTGGGTTACCCGCTTTACGGCACGCCGCAGGAAGGTCCACTTCTGTTCCATGGCCCAAGCTTTCGGGGGCTGCGGGAGGTGCTGAACGGCGGCGATCACGGTCTCACACTCGCCTGCGAGTTGAAGCCGGTCGAAGAGGCTATGCAAGGGCAGTTTCGCACGACCTCGTTTAATGCCTATCTCGGTGATGTCTTCATGCAGGCGCCGTGGTTGTGGCTGATCCTCGGCAGCGATTATGCCGGACTTCCTTCCGCCATCGGCCGCGTTGACCAGTTTGCAGCACTCGGTTTCGGGCAGCCGTTCTTCCTCTCCATGACGATAAAATCCCTGACGCAGGCGAGCCTTCTGGTGGATATCGCCGTGCATGACGAGACGGGACAGCTTTATTTCCGGCTCTCGGATGTCCAGTTCACCGTTTCCCGGCAATTGCGAGAGCGGCTGGTCGGGCGCGAAGACAAGGTCGAGGCGGCAGAATAGCCGCCCCGAAAAAGCAAAGGCTTTCCATAAACTCGTAACGACAGGCAGTGAGAAGCGTTTCCGTGTTCCGGTTCAGGCCGGAGACGCTCTCCCTCTGCGCGCCATTTGAAGGATGATCGCGATGGGACAGATAGCAATTACGGGGCTTGGATGCGTCTTTCCGGGTGCGGATACCCCGGATGGTTACTGGCGCAACCTGGTCGAGGGCAGGGACAGCACGTCGCCACTCTCCGCTGCTGAACTGGGTGTCGATCCAGCGCTTTATTATCATCCCGAGCCGGGAACGGCCGATCATATCTGCTACAACCGGAACGGCCACGTGCATGACTTCCGTTTTGAGGCCGAGGGGTATCGTCTGCCGGCGGAGGACCTTGCCACACTCGACCCTCTGTTCCACTGGACCATGCATGCGGCGCGTCAGGCTCTTCAGGACAGCGGCGCATCACCACAGCGCTGCGGCCTGATCGCCGGCAATATCGGCATGCCGACCCACTCGGGCAAACGGCTCATGTCGGGCTTTTATCACCGGATTCTCGAACCCTATCTTCGGGAATTGCTCGACCGGCCGGATTTTTCTTTCCCCGCCTATTGGGATGCCAGCGGCCTGTCCGGGCTCAATCTCATGACCGGTAGCCACAATGCCACGATTGCGGCCCTGGCGCTTGGTCTTTCCGGGCCGACCTACGCCATCGACGCGGCCTGCTCTTCGGCACTTTACGCCATCCGCGTGGCCAGTTCCTATCTTCTCGACGGCAGCGCCGACATGATGCTGGCGGGCGCGGTCTGCCATGCGGACCATATCTATCTCGACCATGGTTTCAACGTTTTGCAGGCTTTTCCGACCGACGGCCGTTCGGTTCCCTTCGACCGGTCCTCGCAAGGGCTGAAGGCCGGGGAAGGTGCCGGCATCGTGGCGCTGAAACGCTACGAAGATGCGCTGCGCGACGGCGACCGGATTTACGGTGTCATCGAAGCGATCGGCGTTTCCAATGATGGCGGCGCCAAGCACATGCTGCTGCCCGATCCGCATGGGCAGATGCTGGCGCTGCAACGGGCCTATACGGGGATATCGCCTGATATCGATTATCTGGAATGCCATGCGACGGGAACGCCGGCGGGCGATCAGGTGGAGCTTTCGACCGTCGAACGCTTCTTTGGCGAAAAGTCGATACCGCTTCTTGGCGCTAACAAGGCCAATAATGGCCACAGCCTCACCGCATCCGGTATGGCGAGCCTGCTGAAGGTGCTGCTGGCGATGCAGCACGACCTGATACCGGCGACGCTGGATATAGAAAACCTTGTGACGACACCCAAAGGGCTTGTGAACCGTGAGCATATCGTTCGCGAAAACAAGCCCTGGGCGAGGGGTGAAAAGCCGCGCCGTGCCGGCATCAATGCCTTTGGCTTCGGTGGCGTCAATGGCCATATGGTGCTGCGCGAGCATGTCGCTGGCGCGATGGTGCCGACGTTCTCAGGCCTGCCTGCCTCCATTCCGGCAGGAATTGATATTGTCGGCATAGCCATGGCCCTGCCGGGAACAGACAATGTCGAAACATTTCGCGAGACGATAACTACCGGACGTCAATGGCTCCAGCCATTGCCACGCACGCGTTGGCTGGGTCTCGAAAAGCGTGCCGATATTCTGGCCCTGGGCGGGATCGGGGAAGCGCCGGCCGGTGGCTATATCGAAAGTTTCGATTTCGATTGCCGCCATTTCAAGCTGCCGCCGAAGGTCATCGGCAATCACCTTCTGGCCCACGCCTTTCTGCTGCCGGTGGCCGAGCGGGCATTTCTGGATGCGGGTTATGCGCTGGACGGGCAGAGGCGCAACATCGCGGTCATCGTCGCGCGGGATGTCGATCATAGCTGCCTGCGTTATCAGGCGCGCAACGAGATCGGTTGGCAATTGCGCGACAGCCTCGACAGGTCGGGCATAAAACTTTCGGCAGAGCAGCTCGCTGGTTTGCAGCACATCGTCAAAGACAGTCTTTTTCCTGAACCCTTCGCCGAAGGCATTACCGGTGGGGTGGGCAATATCGCCGCAAGCCGTGTGGCCGCGCATCTGCGGCTGGACGGACCGGCTTTTGCCCTGTGTGCGCATGAAAGCTCGGCTTTCAAGGGGCTTCAACTGGCGCGCTACATGCTCTCCGAGAATATGGTCGATGCGGTCATTCTGGCCAGCAGCGCCTGCGATGGCGGGCTGGAAAACATGATCTATGCCACTCCCCATCGAACCCAGCCCGTGGGGGAAGGCTGCGGCGTGCTCATGCTCGAAAGAGCGAATGGCGGACCAGCCGGGCGCGCTTATGCCCGCCTTCGCGGTCTTGAAATCCGCCATGACATGACGCCGGGCACCACCTTCCAACCATCGGCGGATGCCGTGGCCGATGCGGCTCAGGCCTGCCTGCAAAAAACAGGCGTTGCGCCGGAAGAGATAAGTTATCTCGAACGCTACAGCATGGCGGATGATAGGGAGGCCCGCATCGAGGCAGAGGGGCTTGCCAGGGTCTATGGCGCCACCGTTGCTGCGGGCAGTTCAAAGCGTCATTACGGCCATCTTGGCGCGGCTTCGGGCATGCTCAGTCTTATCCATACGGCGCTGGTCCTGCATTATGGCCTGTCACCGCTGCGCTCGGCCGGTCCGCGACTGGCGGCAATCAGCGGTATGGGGGTTGACCGGGCCTATACCCATATATTGCTGGAAAGCCCGACAGTGGCGAGGCCTCAGGCGGTGAGCGTTCCGGTGCGTGCTTCGGCGACCGATCCGCTGCTCGTCAGGGTGTTTACCGGACGGGAGCGGACCATGGCCGAGATCATTCTCGATCCCGCCAATTTTGCCCTGTTTGGAAAATCTCCACCTGCAATGCGGCCACTTGCGTCCCCGGCAGTGGTGACCGAAGCTTTCGATAGCCCGGTCTCCGGCTGCTTCCCACGCCTGCCGCTGACCTGGCAGCAGCGGCAGGCGATCCGGAATGCACAAACGAACCTGCGTTTCATGCAGACCGAGCAGGCGTTCTATCGTCGTCT
>CAACXH010000136.1_pt1 | contig 34847 bp, 31 predicted proteins | sample 2275881 | NCBI WGS metagenome assembly CAACXH01 (sample SAMEA5312483, study PRJEB27640) | indoor metagenome | biome: indoor environment; feature: controlled; material: polymer antistatic dissipative epoxy resin | place: Italy | collected 2014-05-27 | reverse complement strand
TTCTCCGGCTGAAGCCTGCGCCGACGTAGCCCATGCGGCAGCGCCGCAGAACTCCGAGCCCAGCCCTTCAACCCGAAAAGCCCATCAATCCGAATGCGGTGAAACAAACGCCAGCGATGCCGGTCGTCCGCGCAATACAGCCAGCCGCAGCAAATGCCCAGAGCGGGCCCGAAACCGAGCGTCGTGAATAAGAGAGGCTAGGTGACCGCGCCGGGCCTGCCGAGGGCACTGCTGTGTGGGGCACGCTGTCATATCAATGTGGTTCGCAGCAGCATAATGTTGCTCTTCAGCCTTGGCAGGTGGGATATTGTCGATGGGTTCGAGTAGTAACCGGTGATTGAACCAGTCGATCCATCTCAGCCTAGCATTTTAGTCGATGAAAATCAGTGTCCCAGCGGGACCTCATGAATTTTGGTCCAAGTCAGTGTATCATCGCAAAAATATCTACTGGAGGGGACCAAATAAACGCCGATTGCGCTCTAATGCCATTCATCCTTTCGGAACCTTTCTAGGTAATTGCAGCGACTTGACCTGGAGGTCATCTTTTTTGCCGTCCCGCAGTACCGAAGGATGAGTTAGCGACGCAACAGTCCAACTCTGGAGCCAATTTTGCGCTCTGGAGCTTTTCAGCTGTTATTCCGCAGGTTAAGGCGGTGTAAGCGGCTGATCGGGTGGGGGTAACGTGGACAAGGCTAGAGCTGATCGAATGGCTGGCGAACTTGCTGGAACCTGCGTGGGCGGGTGGACAATCGGTAAGCTTCTCGGAAATGGCGGTTCTGCGCTTGTCCTCTGCGCGACGCGGGATGGACAGGATGCTGCCATAAAAATTATCGATCCTGAGCTTGAGGAGAAATTTGGAAGAGAGAAGCAAGAGGCGAGGGTTGGCTACGAACTAAAGCTCGTTGGGAGGCAGCATCCTCACTTGGTCCAGATTTTTGACGGGGGCCGCTGTCACGAAACAGGGCATCTGTTCTTGGTCATGGAGTATCTTCCCTATCAAAACCTAGATCAGTTGCAGGGCAAGGTTCCATCGGAGAAAATCCCACAGATTGTAGACCAATTGGCTCAGGCTGCTAGATTCCTAGAAGAGCTGAAAATTTGCCACAGAGATATTAAGCCAGAAAATGTAGCTGTTACACCAGACTTCGAGCGGGTCATTTTGCTGGACCTTGGGATATTGAGGCCTCTGGTTGATCCTTCGCAGGGTGCCGGCACCGGGGACAATTTCATTGGGACCGTAAGGTATAGTCCGCCAGAATTTGTATGGACGAAAGAAGAAAAGACAATAATAGGTCATAGGGCAATAACATTTTATCAGATTGGTGCTTTGCTGCACGATTTGATTATGGGAAAGCGTCTATTTCACGAAGTGACAGGTCCTATGGCGCTACTTATTGACAACGTGACCAACTCAATTCCTGTTATAGAATCCAGCGATATCGATCAGAATCTCATAAATCTTGCAAGGGACTGCCTTCACAAGGATTGGAGGGTAAGAAGTAACCTCGTAAGTTGGTCGTCGTTTGATTTTACGGTTCCGCCGCCGTCAGATGCTCGAGCGCGAGTTCGTGCAATGTTTGCAGTTGATCGAAGTTCTGCCCGTTCCGATGTTAGCAAACAGCCAATCAGCCGTGCGCATATGGGTCAATTGGGGCTTTCGTTGAGGGAACAGCTCCGAGCGGTTTGCATCAAATGTGAAGAATTTCCTCGCGCTGTTTGCGATTTCTCCACGTCTAAAAAGGGCGTTGTAGTCTGGGCCGAATTTGAGGCTTCGCAGAGAATTGAGCTCCATGCTGGTGCGAGAATAACGCTCTCCGCGCATGCGATCGACGAGGCAACTTGCATAGTTGAAATGACCGGTAGTTGGAAGGCCCCCACTGAGGGAGCGCAGTGGAGCCGTATTGCAACCCTTCGGTCTCGCGTAGAAGATATTTCTGATATTTTGGAGCAGGGAATTTTTGAGCTCATTGCAAATGCGATGGCGCATCCCAATCCGACCGATGGTTCACCGATTAAGGTATTTTGAGAGGCGGTATGCAAACTTGGTGGCGAAGCGCAAATGAGTTGGACGAAGACCAGCGTGAGATCATGCGACTGCCTGCCGACGGCAGTTTTGCGCTCCGAGGGCCGCCGGGTTCTGGTAAAACGAATCTGCTGCTGATGCGAGCGGCTTATCTTACGTCTTTGCGGAAAAACATTGCAGTTTTGGTCCTAAATCGAAATTTGGCTGAGTTCATCCGTTCGGGTGCGAGCGCCTACGGATTGGCTCCTCAGTCGGTTCTGACCAGTCGAAGCTTGATCGGCAGTATGGCCCGCGAGGCAGGCATTTCTCTTGACCGTTCTGTTTCGTATGAGCAGAGCCGCGCCGACGCGCTTGAAGCTTTAATTGAGATTAGGCGGCGTATCAACGGCCCCATATATGATACTCTCTTTATCGATGAAGCGCAGGATCATAGTACGGATGAGCTTCGCGCGATGCGTGCATTGACTCACGACCTGTTTTTGACATCCGACACGCGCCAGATGATTTATGATGGCGGTACAGCCGGAGATGCTTTCGGAGAAATCGTGGATGAAGTGAAAGGGCTTCAGTTTCACTATCGGAGTAGTCCAGAGATCTGCAATCTTGCTGATGCCATCGGTGGGACATTTTCCAGCGGATACGAACGGATTTCGCCGACGAGCCGATACCCGCTCGACGGGCCACGCGAACCGGTGCGTGTTCAAGAAGGTGGGCTTCAACGTCAGGCAGAGTTGATTGCAGAGCGCGTTGTAGGCCAAGCTCGCGCATATCGCGGGCAGTTGATAGGTGTCATAGCGCCGCGTCGTGAGGATGTTGCTGCGATTGCGGGCCACCTTCGCCAACTTGGGCTTGAGGATATGCTAACGGTTCAGAGTACCGAAGAGGGATTTCTGCCATTGGACCCTGAACGGCCAATTTGCATTTCTACGGTCCATGGCGCGAAGGGCTTGGAATTTCAGGCTGTTCACTTTGCTGCTGCGGAAACGCTCAGAAACTGCGGAGCGAACCAAAAGAGGCTGGCCTTTACAGCGGTGACACGCGCAAAATCTGCGCTGACTGTCTATCACTCTGGGCCGCTTCCCGGATATATTGATGCTGCTCTCGCGCCGTTTCGTGAGGCGCAGGGGCCTAGCGATTGGACGAGTGTTTTCAATGCGTGATACCGAAGTTCGAGTCGCAAACTTTAGCCGGGACCGGCTGCCAGATTTGTTCCAGGGAGCGCTTCGCTCACGAGAGCATGTCCGTCTGGGAGACTTGGTCAGCAATATCGGAACCGACGAGTTGTTGGTCGCAGTCTGGGCTCCGACAAATGAGCGGCTCAACCCGCTTCCTAATCTTATTGTCGGATCAAGGGAGGCCCTCAATGACCTTTGCGCATGGTCGAAAGCTTACATGTCTGGGGTTGGCCCTCTATCGGGGTTGATGCGGCTTGTAACATTTGATCAGCTTCCCGATCTCGAATGGATGCCAGAAATCGATGATGCAATAGATATCGAATCTGCTGGTCAACAAGTAGCCGTGATATTGGCAGAAGTGGCAGCTAGGTCGACCGACTCGTTATCGCGTGATCGTGTTAGTCTGAAGTCTTGCTTGAATACCCTTGCCTACAGTATGTTTAGGTCGCTCAACCGTGGCCTCCCAATTGATGGTGCCGATCTCGCTATGCGTTGGTCGGCCATGCGCTCAAATACACAGCATCACAATAATGATAGAATTAATAATGCCGTTTTGAGTGCGTGCTATGCAACGGGATCGAGGTACGTAAAAAGTGTCGATAATTTCGATTCGTGGAATAGATATGCTGATGGAAAGCAGTTTTCTTTACTTGCGGGTGATGATGCGCGACGAGATGAGTTAACAGAAGCCATCAGCAGTGTGTTAAATGATCCCAATCTCAGTCGGAGGCCACGTGAAGACCTCGTTAGGTTGGTGGATGTTTTACTGCGGAGCGTTGACCGGGGTGGTGTTGTTAATCCGTTAAATAATTTTATGCTGGCTAAGCTAATTGTGGAAACAACTCGCGGCCTGTCGAACCAATTTGCTTTAATGGGTGATGCTTCAAAATCTAATCCTGAAGTGATATTGTATCTTAGCCTCTTGCAGGACTCGGTGCCTGCGCCCGAGATATTGTCATCATTTAATGGAGTCGGTTGGAAGCTTTTGTCGCGACTTGCTGAACCGTTTGACGTCTTCAAACGTCCTGACTGTGACATTTCATTTGAAGAAGCAAACTTATACAATATCGATCACAGAGGCGGCCTTGGCGGTAATGGGAAGGTTCGTGTGGAGATCGCCTGGGGAGCCACGATTGAAATTAGTACCGAAAAATCTCAATCTCATGCTCAACTCGCGGCGCGCGAGCGTTATGATCGTGAGCAGAAACGGCAGATTCAAAGAAATCAACAAGCAATTGAGTTTCTGGAAGGGCGGCTGGTTGAAGCTCTTGAGTTAACGCGCAGGATGAAAGAGGATGATCGGAGGCGTCGGTGATCGGCGCCAACGCTTGTGTGACAGTTGGTTTTCTTTCAAGCCGCTTTCCTGCAAAGGGCGGCATCTTTTTTGGTATCACAGGGTGCGCGGAGTTTCTGTCGTGGATGAAATGCGCGCCTTCGTCCACGGCTCGGCGGTTCGCGTAACGGCGATCAATTCGTCTGGAAAGCTGCGCTCCTGAAAGCTGACGATCTCTTCGAGATCGCCATGGAGCCAGCGATCATATTCGTCGGCGTGAAGCAGCACCGGCATCCGGTCGTGGACCGGTCGGATCGCCTCATTGCAGTCGGTCATCACCCCTGAATAGACCGGTCCCCATTCTGCGCTGTCGCGCCAGAGCGCTGCCCAGCCAAAGATCGGTCGATCATGGAGCGAGAACCAGGTCCGGGTCTTGCTTCCCTTCGCGCCTTCGGCTTCGGCGAAGCCAGTCAGCGGAATGATGCAACGCCACTGCGGCTTTCGCGCAAAGCCCACCCACATGGATTTGTTGAGGTCTGCGATATTGTTGACCGGCTTGGGCTTGGATTCAGGTTTCATGCCTTTGAGGCGCAGGGGCCAGCCCCAGACCATGGATTGAAGCTGCCGCTCGCCGTCCTGTTCGCGGACCACCATGCCGGGATAGCCCGGATAGACATCCTCGGGGACATTGAACTGCGTGATGGGGGCCGACACACCAAAGTGCGCGGCCACTTCTGCTGCCGACTTGCGGACCGTGTACAGATTGCACATGCCGCGAGGCTAGCATCAAACGGCGCCGGCGCAATGGGAAGGGGGCTTGGCATTTGAGTGGAGCTATCGAGCGGGCCGCATGGTCCTGAAGGTGATCGACCAGCGCGGTTCTTCCATCTCGGCAATACTATGCTCCCAATCATTTCGGGCCTCGCCGGCCATTTTATAGATCGACCGTGGTTCGAGCGGCGCCGTTCGCCGTTCGAAGCCGGTCGCCTGGCGCCTGCGAAACCGCATTGGCGCGGATGATCCGAGCGACACCCCGATGACGTCCTCGAAAACCGGTCGATCCTTGTGCCAGCCGATCCCGGCGCCCGCGTCGTAACGGATCAGCAGCGCCTGAACGAGAGCGTCTGGTTCAAGGCCCGCGAAGCCTGCAGCGCGGTCTCTTGTCGGGAGCAGCCAATCGGGCAGGGGATCAGTCGGTCCGAAATGCCCCGTCTCGAAATCATAGCTCCAGCCAAAGCTATGCGTGAGCCGCTTGCCGGTCCACTGCTGATAACGGAAAGGGGCCAGAGGCTCAGTGTCGATCCGGGCGATCAGCGCGGCCTCTTCCGCTGGTGTGAGGAAATCTCGGGCATAGTCGAGCCCTGGCAGCAGCGGCTCAGCAAACATGTCCATCTGAAATGCAGCGCTGCCCATATCAGATGAGCGCCAGCTGGGGGCTGGCCGATGGCGGCCCCTTGCCGCTGCGCCAGAGATCCTCGGTTTGCTCGATCCTGAAGCGCTCGGCGGCAAAGGGCGGTCGAAACTGGAAACCAATCACATCCCGGATCGACCCATGCAGCCATGGCTGATATTCGTGAGGGTCGAGCAGCACCGGCATCCGGTCGTTGATCGGCTGGATCGCCTCATTCGCATCCATGGTCATGCCGGCATAGAGTGGCCCCTGATCGGGTATGTTTCGACAGAAGCCGGCCCAGGCCATGATCGGCTCGCGCTTCAGGGAGAACCAGGTCCGGGTACGCTGGCCGGGTACGCCGTCAGGGTTCGCGAAATGGGTCATGACGATAAGGCACCGATAGCGCGGATCGGCAGCCATCTGGTCCCACATCGGATTGGTGAGATCGGCAACGAGCCCGATCCGGCCAGGCTCCTCGCCGCGTTCGCGCATATCACGGGTCAGCCTCTGGAAGCCCCAGGTGACCGCCCGCATCAGCCGCCTGCCGTGGTTCTCGAAAATCACGAGGCCAAGCGCGCCCTCCGTAGTTTCGGAAGGTAACTCGATCGGTGCGGGCATCTCCGCTTTGAAATGATCGGCGACCTGGGAAAGGCCTGCGGCCATGCAATGAAGCCGGGACATGGGCTGCTCGCTGCTTACCAGGGAATCTCATCGTCGCTGACGAGTGCCGGATCGTGGCTCGGATGATAATGGGGGCTGGCCGAGTCGGAGGGGGAGCTTGGTGGAGCCGGCGGCGTTTCGAGCGCCTGCTCCTGCTCGCCTTCGTGGCGTAGGCTCAATTTCTTTCGTGGCGTATTCGCCATGATATTCCTCACTTGTTTCGCAGCCGTCGGGAGTGTCGACCGCCATGCGCCGACTCCGCCCGTTGACTCTTTCTTCTAATAGAACAAAATGAGAACGAATCCAACCGCCGAGCCAAGGAGGCCCTTCGATGACGGACAGAGGGGCGCGCCCCCATGTTGCTGCTTTGCGCGCCCGGATTGCCGAGATCGAAGGCGCTGAGCGCAAAGCCAGGCAAGTGCTGCCATTTGGGATCGACGCCATCGACTCGAAGCTGCCGGGCGGCGGCCTCGCGCTTGGAGCATTGCATGAAATCGCTGGCGGCGCGCAAGGCGTGACCGATGGCGCTGCACCCGCGCTGTTTGCCGCCGGCATCCTGGCACGGGTAAGCGGCTCGATCCTCTGGTGTATGACGCAGGCGGATCTGTTCGCGCCTGCGATTGCCCAGGCTGGGCTTGATCCTGACCGGATCGTCTATGTCGAAGCGCGCGATGAAACCGCCATTTTGAGCTGTTTTGAAGAAGGGCTGCGCCATGGTGGCCTTGGCGGTGTCGTCGCCGAGGTCGCGCGATTGTCGATGACCGCCTCGCGGCGCCTTCAACTGGCGGCTGAGGACAGCGGCACGATCGGGATCGCGATCCGGCGGTGGCGGCGCCTGGCTGAAGCCGCTGATTTTGGCCAGCCTACCGCGTCCTCGACGCGGTGGCGGGTGACGGCTGTTCCATCCGATCCACTTCCGGTGCCGGGGGTTGGCCGACACCGCTGGTTCGTTGAGCTCATCCGGTGCCGGGCAGGCGAGAGCGCCGATTTTCTTGTGGAAGCCTGCGATGCGAATGGTTGTCTCGCTCTTCCTGCCGACCTGGCCGACCGATCGGCTGCGTCGCAGGCTTGGGCAGAGCGCGCCGCTTCATGACGCGCCACTGATCCTGGCTGGGATGGATGGGCAACGCCGCGTCGTGACCGCGGCGAATGCCCCCGCGCGCCTGATCGGCCTGCATGCAGGAATGGCCATCACCAAGGCGCAAGCGCTGGTGCCCGATCTTCAGATCATGGATGCCGAGCCCGAGGCTGATCTTGAAGGGCTTGAACGGCTGGCGGTCTGGTCGCTGCGGCGATACGCGCCGATCATCGCGGTTGATCCACCCGACGGGCTGATGCTGGACATCACCGGCGCCACCCACAGGCATGGCGGCGCCGATGGGTTGCTCAAGGACATGCTGACGCGCTTGGGACAGGTGGAGACGGCTGGCCGCGCGGTCTGTGCGCCTACCTTCGGCGCAGCACATGCTTTGGCACGCTATGGCGCCGATCCGGTGCGCATTCTCGATCCGCTTGACCTGAACGCAGCCATTGGCGGCCTGCCTATCGCAGCCCTGCGGCTCGATGTCGGCATCGTTTCGGCTCTGGGCAAGCTGGGCATGGAGACGATCGCAGACCTTGAAGCGATGCCGCGCGCTTCCCTTGCCCTTCGTTTCGGCTCGATGCCAGGCCTGCGGCTGGACCAGGCATATGGCCGGGTTGCTGAGCCCTTCGAACCGGTCGCAGCGCCAGAACGCATCGAAATCGAGCGCTGTTTTGCCGAGCCGATCGGCGCGCCCGAAACCTTGGCTCGCTACACGCACAAGCTGGTGGCGCAGCTATGCCAGCAACTGGAGGAAGCTGGCGTGGGCGCGAGGAGGCTCGATCTGTGCTTCCACCGGGTCGACAATCGGATCGAGGCCATTCGTGCGGGCCTTGCAAAGCCTAGCCGCGATAGGAAACAGATGGGGCGTCTCCTTTGCGATCGGCTGGAAACTATCGATCCGGGCTTTGGGGTTGAGCGAATGTTGCTGGCTGCGCCTTCGGTTGAGCCACTTGGCTATAGCACCATCTCCAATCTTGGCGAGGCGCCGTTGCCGGACGTCGCCGCGCTGGTAGACATATTGGGCAACAGGGTAGGGGAGGACCGCCTGTTTCGCCTCGCGGCTCGCGAGAGCGATATTCCCGAACGGTCGGTCACCCGTATCGCGCCTATGGCGGACCCGACGCTTCTGCGTTGGCCCGAGCGATGGCCCAGACCCTCGCGTCTGTTTGCACGCCCAGAGCCGATCGATACGATGGCGCTGCTTCCCGATCATCCGCCTGTCCATTTCATCTGGCGCGGTTCGCGGCGCCGCGTGAAGCGTGCAGACGGGCCGGAACGCATCTATGGCGAGTGGCATGTTAGCGACGTGGAATGGCTCAGCGTCAGGGACTATTTCCTAGTCGAAGACGAGACCGGAGCGCGCTACTGGGTTTTTCGGCAGGGCGACGGCATGGACAGCGCGACCGGCGGACAGGGCTGGTACCTGCATGGCCTCTTTGGCTAAATTTTTTGACGCGAAATAGTTACGTAGCTCGGTTCAGAATGGCCAAGCTGTACAATATCCGCATCGCAGACGTGGTAAGTTTTCCATGCGACCCGAAGGCTCTTGGCTTTGAGCCAGAGAGGCTTCTATCTGGCCCGGCCATCCTCCAGGACGGCCGGGCATTTTGTAAATTAGCAGTTCGAATTGCGATCGATCGCCCGGCCGGCAAGAGCGCCTGCGCCTGCGCCGATAATTGTGCCGGGCGCGCGGTCGCCGCGGGTGTCGATCGCGCGGCCAAGAAGCGCCCCCGCAACACCACCCAGAAAGAGGCCGGTGGTGCCGCCAGACTTGCCGCAGCTATAGCCGCGATCATTACGATAGCCACGGTCGTCGCGATAGTCGCGGCGATCCGAATAGCGGACCCGCTCGTAGCGGTCATACCGGTTCCAGCCGCCATCGCGGGCAAAAGAGGTTGCAGGCATCGCCGTCGAAAGGGTCGCGGCTGCCAGGGTCATGGCAAGAACGGATTTGCGAATGGACATATCTTGTCTCCTCACAGCGTGTCGTTTGATGACCTTATGCCGTGGAAGACGTGGCGTGACTCTGAACCTCTTTGTCATCAGCGGTTAAGCCGATCACAGTCATGGGCGCTCGAAATCTATTCTAATGGGGCGGCTCTGCCGGATAAGCTAGCCGACCGCGTTCCCGTCTGCTCTCGCTGGAACCAGTTATTAATTGGTGCCGCGGCGGCTCAGCTGTTACGCGCCCCATCCCGGTCACTTAACTGCTCGGATGCGACACCCAGATTTGGTCACTCGCTGAGGGACGAGATCGACCAGCAGGAAGGCCGGATCGTGGGACTTTCCTGCCGTTCAAGAGCGCCGGGCGGAATGTCAGCTCTTGTCGGGAGCCGACGTTCGGCGGTTGCCTGACCGGCATCGCACAAAGACAGGAACTGGGCCATCAGGGGATGCTCTGTTCTCGCCCTCAACTATGTGAAAATGAGCATTCCATTGAAATACAATGCGACGCCACACTGTTGGCAGCGACGATCGCCTATTCCAGAGAAATTATCATCGCGGCGAGAGGAAAGACGGTGACGCAATCAAGCAGAAATAAAGCACTGAGGTTGCCGCGCTTGCTTAGCGAACACATTGTCACTTGGGCCTTGCAATGAAAGCGCCGCTCGATCATCATCGTTCTGGGGGTATTCCGATGATCCTTGAGCGCCGTAACGCACGATCGCTGACTTTGTCGCTGTTGCTGTCGGCATGCGGTGCTGATGGCGGAGGTCCCGCCCCGCTGCCAAAACCACCGGAATCGTCACAAACGATTCGGCTCAAGTTGGTCGCCGATCAATTGAGCCCGCTTAGGCATCTCGACCCGGTCTGCGCAAAGATGCTAGCGCCCAATTTCGCTGGAAAGGGGATCGTATCTGCGATCGGCATCGACGGATCGGGCGCGAACCGCTGTAGCTTTAGCGATGAGGAAGCAGCCGCCGTCACTGAGAACGGTACTCTGTGGCACCGTGACTCGGCCGGCAGCTCAGTTGGCCTCACTGTAATCCCGCTGCGCAAATACAAGGCAAACCTACTGCGGATCGAGAGCAATGGCGGTGGTTCGCTTTCACTGGTCACTTATCTAGTCGTCCACGTCATGAGCGACGGCGGTCGCAAGCATGTCTTGGTGAGATCGGTGTTGCCTGCCAGCATTGCTTCGGATGCAGCGGCCGTCACCTATGCAGAAAAAATCTTTTAAAATCGAATATCCGGTAAAGATACCGCTCGTCGGATCGTTTGATCGGGCGGGCGCGGCGAACCTTTCGAATACGATCCGCGGGCTGGAGCGATCGTACCGCCAACTCGCCACCATCGGGTCGCCGCTCTATCTGTCCGAAGATTATGGTAGTTATCTTAGGGAAGCGGCGCGCGACAATCCCGGTCACTGGGATCGCCATTGCGATATCCTGTCGCTGTTTGCCAATTCGCTTCAGAGCGCTCTAGACCTGCCGGTGGCCTTTGCTCCCCACCTCGCATTGCCGGGAATCCAGATTTTCTCCTGCACAGAGGATGGCCCCTATGCCGGCGGAGTGTGGCACAGCGACACCTTCCGCCACGATATCCTGCCACCACCCCTTCAACGCTTTTCGGCCACGATGCTACTCGCCGAGGGTGGCAATTTCGGCCTGGAATACGAACGCGACGGCGACACATCCGTTTTGCAGCACGAACTGGGCAGTATCACGCTCTTCGCTTCCGATGTCCGCCACCGTGTGGCGCCTTTTCATAGTCATGGGCGACGGTCTATCGATCGTATAACCCTTCAGGGTCATCTTTGGACTTATTCCCATTACTCCCTCCTATTTTGGTGACGCCATGCCGATATCTCCTGCCGATACCGTCGAGATCCGCCGCATCATCGTTTCGAATGAGGGTTGGCGCACCCACACCTATAACGACAGCCTAGGCATCCCCACAGTCGGTGTGGGCTTTAACCTCAATCGCGGCGATGCACGCCAACGTATCGAAGCACTTGGCCTCAACTACGACGATGTGCGAAATGGCACCCAGGACTTGACGGATGAACAGGTAGACACACTGTTCCAAGCCGATTTCAACGATGCTGTCAGGGATGTGGAAGCCATTTTCCCGGGCTTTAGTGGGATGACGGTGGGACGGCAGGCCGTGTTAATCGACATGTGTTTCAACCTCGGTGCCGGCGGCCTTGGCAATTTTGAGGATATGATCGCTGCGGTCAACGCGGGCGACTGGGAAACGGCACAGGAGGAAATGGCCGACTCTCGGTGGGCAACCCAAGTCGGCGCGCGCGCCACCCGCAACATCGACGCGATGGGATCAGGGAACATGCCGGGGTTGGGAGGTGGCGGGGCCAAACCCTTGGACAAGGCCAAGGATGGCGGCGAGAAGGGCAAGGAAGCAGGCAAGGACCAGACCGACAAGAACAAAGACGGAAAGGATGGGAAAGACGGAAAGGACCAGTCTGACAAGGGCAAGGACGGCAAAGACAGCAAAGATCAGTCCGATAAGGGCAAGGACAACAAAGACGGTAAGGACGGCAAGGACCAGACCGACAAGGGCAAAGACGGAAAGGATGGGAAAGACGGAAAGGATCAGTCTGACAAGGGCAAGGACGGCAAGGATCAGTCCGACAAGGGCAAGGATAACAAAGACGGCAAAGACGGTAAGGACAGCAAAGACGGTAAGGACGGTAAGGACGGTAAGGACGGTAAGGACGGTAAGGACGGTAAGGACGGTAAGGACGGTAAGGATCAGACCGACAAGGGCAAGGACGGAAAAGACGGCAGGGACGGAAAGGATCAGTCCGACAAAGGCAAGGACGGCAAAGACAGCAAGGATGGCTTGGACTGAGATGTTGATCATAGGCGGGAGTGATCTGACCTCATCTCCATTCATCAAGTGCGCTTTGTCGAGCGGCCGGCCATTCCGTCAGCTTCGATACTGGGAACAGATCGAGCGGCTCGACAACATCTTAGGTTCGAGCATCCTAGAAGTGGACGGCATGATCGTTGATGTGGCCGAACCCGTGATCCTGCTATCCAGGCCGCGCTTCGCGTTAAACTGCCTCGATTCCGGAGATCGCGACTTCGCGTGGTCCGAATGGTCCGCCGCGCTCGATGCCTTTCTCTACGACCGGCGACATATGATCCCCAACGGGCGCGTGCTCATCGGCCGGCATTATCTAGCCGATGACAAAACCGCGTACTGTCCGGAAATGTCGCGTGTCACCGAAATCCGAACCGGCGTCAGGAATCCCGAACATGCCGTGATCTGGGCACTGCTCTGTAAAGGCTTCGTCGCGAACTACCCCGCCCACGTCCATTGCGAAGCGCTTGGGCAGCGGCAACACCTTTTCTTCCAATTCCTCCAGAAGCATAATCTCGATTTCTGCTTCGTTCGTTGCCAGCTCGCCGGAGACGATCTGGAACTGACTGAAGTCCATCTCATGCCATCGGATATGATACCGCCCGAAGCGCTTTCCGCTTTCTTCGCTATATTCGGCGAGACGAAATGATCGCGCTGCTTGGCTATGGCAGCGAGAGCGTATTTCAATATGCGGCAGAGAAACTCGCGAAACGCATCGACGGTGTCACCGTCATCGACGTGGAGGATTATATCTACGACGAGAACTGTCATTTCGAGATGCAGGGCGACGTCCTTTTGCTCGAGGGTCGGGAGCGGATCGAGCTGGCGGCACACACGCCGATTTATCACCGCTTCTTCTATCGGCAGGAAGCCGATGCCGAGGCGGCGGGTCGCCTGTCTAAACTATACCGGACGTTCGTTCGCCGTTCCATTGCGATCGATTCTGGCACGCTCCTGATCAACAACCCCTTGGCCGGTGCCCTGAACAGCAGCAAGCCTGCCCAGTTATCTTCGCTAAAATCGCTGGGCTTTCGCGTCCCAGAAACGATCGTCTCACTTGATGGCAGAGTATTGCGTGACTTCGTGCGTCGTTATGACAGAGTGATTAGCAAGGGCGCATCAAGCATCCGGACGATCGCCGACATTGTGGAATCTGCCGATCTCGGCTCGATAGGGAACAGATACTCGTGGCCGGTGATGCTACAGCAATTTATCGGTGGGTACGACGTGCGGCTGCACCAGGTCGGGCTCCGCTCGATCGCTTTGAAGATTGAGACCGATCATCCCGATTACCGCTATGCAGAGCGCAACGGTGTCCCCATCCACTATGGGCCGATCGAGGTGCCACCCGAAATATTTCAGCTATGCTGGAAATACATGAAGACCGAGAAACAAGAGTTCGTGGCCTTCGATTTTCGAGTCGAAAATGATGTATGGTATCTGCTCGAAGCCAACCCAATGCCTGGCTATTCTTTCTTCGACCGGATGTGTGAAGAGCAGATCAGCGACGCACTCGCAGCGCTTCTAAGTCAGGGTTATTCGAATCTTTGCACCTTTGAAAGTCATCGCGGCTTCCTTCCCCCCGCACGCCGCCCCGCCGTGGACATGGGCGCGATCCGCTAATCGGCCCGCCCGACAGAACGCGCCTTTGCGCCGTCATCGCCCCTGATCACCTCCAAATCGCTGCAAAATTTCATAGGCTTCAGTTTCATTCTCTCCCAGCACTTCGGGGCTTCTGGTACAAAGCGTGGTACGGAATAGGGCGCACGATAACCCGTGGCGATGAAAGGCAGGATTTGGGATCGATAAATTACTTGTGAATGACTGATATAGGGTGCGATGCGGATGGTGAGCGCCGTCAATCGCGATCGGCGGCTTCCGGCTGTGGCGGTCATTCAGATGCGCAATCTTGAACGTCTTGAGTTGGTCGGCACGGGTCCCAAAGCTGTTCTTTCCAATCCTCGTCGGCAAACGTTCTGCAGATGGCCAATGTGGCCATAGGAGAACGATGATGGAGATGCCTGAAACCGAACTCACCGCCATCAAGCGCCCGGTCTGGAATGCCGGAAGGGCCGTGGGTGCAAAGCGGGCTCTGAAACCGAAGCAGATTTGGGAAATCCGTTTCTACCTTAATCAGCGCCGCCGCCTGCGAGACCGAGCGCTGTTCGATCTGGCGATCGACAGCAAGCTTCGCGGCTGCGACTTGGTGCAGATGAAGATCGGCGACCTTGTCAGTGGCGGGCAGATCCGAACGCGGGCAATCGTCATGCAGCAGAAAACAGGCCGGCCCGTTCAGTTCGAACTGCTGCAAGATGCTCGGGCCAGCTTGCTGGCATGGCTCGAACGTCGGGGCGGCACGGTGGACGATTATGTTTTCCCAAGCCGGGTTGACCACAATGGGCACCTGAGCACACGCCAGTATGCTTGGCTTGTCGACGAATGGGTGACAGGGGTCGGCCTTATGCGAAGCGAGTATGGCACCCACTCGCTTCGGCGAACCAAGGCATCGATCATCTACAGGGCGACCGGCAATCTAAGGGCTGTCCAGATTCTTCTCGGTCATAGCAAGATCGAGAATACGGTGCGCTATCTCGGGATCGACGTGGAGGACGCGCTTGCCCTTGCCGAAAACACCGAGATCTGAACCCTAGGGCGCCCGTTTCCGGTAGAGAGCCGGATACGGGCGCTTGGGACTTTGCTGCCTATCATGTGCAGAACTCTTAATGTCAGCCTCCGCTGAAAGCTGACGTTGTGGACGTAGTCGTGTTGCGTTTGCGAGGCGCTGGCCATGACAGACCTGTCGGCGCCGATTGAGCTGCTCGACGCACCGGTCGAAGACTGGTGGGCGTGCGTCCGGCGCACTGGCATCCTCGGCGACGCGCCGCACTTACGGGAGACCGGTTAGCGAACGTAGCTGGTACCGGTGGCCGACATGCGCAAACTGGGATCCTGCAGGCTGAGCGGCTCGTAATGGCCGAGGCGCGATACCGTCTCCTTGTTCGCATAGTGGCGGGTGCGCGCATTGAGCATCCGCATCGCCTTGTCTGGCACTTCTACATAATCGAGCCCCGGCGTGCCGTGCCGCAGCAACAGAGCGCGGTTCGGGGTCAGCGGGACCGTGATCTCGAGCTCCTTGTCGATGAAGCTCGGGCCCCAGAAGCGCGTCTCCCACGTCTGTTCCTTCTCGGCGTTCATCCAGACCACGGGACTGTCCGAGGTGATGAAGCCGGTGTCGCTTTCGATGCAAAGGATGCGAGCGTGCATCTGCATCATCAGCGGCGTCTCCGCGTTGACCGCGGCGGGCACCGTCGTCGGCATCGGATTCTGGACCAGCTCGCGAATGTCGTCGACGTGAATATAGCTCGGTGCGTTTGGATCGGTGGTTCCGTCGCGCCACTCAATACGCCCATCCTCGGGCGCGCCGCGCTCGGCGATGTCGAGCAGCCGCTTCCACTGCACGCTATGATGATCGCGCATCTTGATCGTGCGCGCATGCAGCGCCGCGACGAACAGCATCAGCTTCAAGCGGGGAATCGTCGGCAGCGTTCGCCGCGGCACGATGAACTCGCGCACGACCCGCATGAAATTGTCCTCAAGCTGGCTCAGGCCATGCTCGAGCGTGAGGTCGCGGAGCCCGCCGGCCATCTTAATCGTGTAGAGGTCGGTCTCGCGAAAGATCTTCGCCGGCGCCTTGCGTCGGTAGCCCGAGCCGTCCTTCGTCAGAAGATGGACATAAGGCTCCTGGTCCGTTGGCGTATCTGGATCGGTCCACGAAGCGAGATAGGACTTGGGGACGAAATGCTGCCGCTTGTGCGTCGCCTGCGCACGCTTTCCTGATTTCACGCGCCTGACTCCGGCGCACGTCCGTTCAGGCCGACACCCGCTCCGGGACGGTCCATATCTGTCTCGGGAACGGGCAGGACGGCCTCGCTGCCGATGGCATCTCGTTTTCCGAACCGCGCCGTATTGGCGACCAGGCTGCCAGCATCGCTGGATGGAACCCTTCCATCGGAAATGAACCGGCCGTCATTGTCGAATAGGAAGGACAGCTTGTTCTGGCGGAGCAGGTTGTAGCTTTCCTCGCGTGAGCGCCCTTCGACATTTCCGGTCGCGTGCTGGAGCAGGAAGTGCTTCACGAACCCCACCAGGTCATGATTCTTGTCGGCGAAGACAGGCCCCCCGACGGGGAGGCGCGCAACGATCTGCAAATCCGCGCCGTCCTCGTCGGACATCAGGGTGTGAAAGGTCGGGCGGTTGCCGAGATGCATGTTGGCTGCGGCCAGCTCAGCGGCAAGCTCGCGGGCCTGCAACGGGTTCAGCATGCCCGTGATGCCGTCCAGCACCGGCTCGATCGCACCGACACAGGCCTGGGCATCGTTAAAAACCGCGTAGAGCGCGACGTCGCCCGCCCGAAGGTAGAGCGTGAACCCGTCAGTAACTGAGGCCAGGTCGAACGGCTCGTCGCCGGCGTCGGGATCGACCTGGATCATCAGTACCGATCCCAGCACATAATCGCCGATCTCGGCGCCGCTATAATGAGCGCGTACCATGCAGTGGATGTGGTGGAACGTCGCCCAGTCATAGGTCTCGGAGATCCGCGCATCGCCTTCGCGGCGATCGAGATGCTTGTAGAGCCGCCGGTCCTTGAGGTGCATCTTGAGGAAGATCAGCGCCATCCAGTGGAACAAGCGCTCGGGACCTTCGCGCTCGACCAGCGCTTGGATGCTTGCCAACCCGTGCGCGAACGCCTCGCTTATCGGCGTCTCGAAATGCTTGCTCAGCCTCGTGTTGCAGTCGATGCAGCAGGGGATCCGATAGGTGCCGTAACTGTGCAGCACGCGATTGGGCAGCGTCACCGATTTCCCATGCAGGCCAAACTGGTGGAGCAACCAGTTGGGCAGCACATGCTCGCGGTTGAATGCGATCTCGCGCTCGGTGCGGTCGCAGATGAAGCAATGGTCGCCCTCGCCGACATGCGCGACAAAGCGATCGGCGCTGCAGTGAAGCAAGCGCCCCTCGTGGTTATGAACGGAACCGTCGGTGGCAATCGGCATGGCGTTTGTGTAGTCGATCGCCACGTCTGTAGCCACGCGATTGATTATCGGGACTTGGCCATGGCGCCCCGCATCGATGGGGCGCTTCCAGAACTCGTGGCCTTCATCAAGCCGGATACCTGGGCGTGGCAGAAGGCGCTTCGCATCGTGGTTGGTTATGCCCGCGACGGGTGTGGCAGACCCGCTCGTGGTGCATATCGCGATCTGTCGAAGGTGACGACCCTTCATCGCCTTTAGCCCATGCCGGACACGCGCGCGACAACGTTGATTGCCTGCCCCGGAGCACCGACTAGACAAGTCGGGATGGCACGGCTTGACCGCTCTTTGTTCTTCCGCATGCTCTCCTATATTCGATGAAAGGGGGGAACGATGTTCGAAATTACTGGCGCACAAGTCGCCGACCTCAATGACGCCGATCTGCGGACACTCGTCGCACGTCTCGCTTTGGCAGAATTGCGGGCGCAGGGTTGCCCCAGTTCGTCGGTGACCGCTGGCGGCAATCAGGATGCGGCCGATGGCGGGCTTGATGTCAGGGTCGAATGCCCATCCGGCCTGACGATGCCGGATTTCGTGCCGCGCCAGCACACCGGATTTCAGGTCAAGAAGCCCGACATGCCAGCGAGCGCGATCCGCGATGAGATGCGTCCTGGCGGAGTGCTACGGCCGGTCATCGCCGAACTCGCGGATCGCTCGGGCGCGTACATCATCGTCAGCGCGCAAGGATCGGTCGCCGACAAGCCGCTGAGCGACCGCCGCGATGCGATCCGGGCGCAGCTCGAAGATCTGCCCGAGGCCGGGCAGTTGCATAGCGACTTCTACGACCGCGACCGGCTGGCGACCTGGGTCAATCACTATCCCGGAATTGCGGCCTGGGTCCGCACGCGGCTCGGCATCGGCATGTCGGGCTGGAGCAGCATCGGCGACTGGTGCGGTGTCGGCGTGAGCGAGGAGACGCCCTATCTCTTCAACGACAAGGCTTGCCTGACCGATGAGCGAACGAGCGACCGCGAGCAACTCACCATCGGCGAGGGTATCGCCCGGCTTCGCGTCTCTCTGACCAAAGCTCGCCAATGTATCCGGTTGATTGGCTTGTCCGGTCTCGGAAAGACTCGTCTCGTGCAGGCACTGTTCGAAGATGGTGTCGGCGAGGCGCCGCTGGACCCGGGGCTTGCCGTTTATACCGACTATTCGGTCGAGACTGACCCGACCGCCCGGGACATGGCGCGCCAGCTAGTTATCGCACGGCAACGCGCAATCCTGATCGTCGATAACTGCAATCCGGCGACGCACGGCGAACTTGCCCGCATCTGTTCGGAAGCGGGGAGCCAGGTCAGCCTCCTCACGGTCGAATATGATGTTCGCGACGATGAGCCTGAGCGTACCGAGGTCTTTCGCCTGCAATCAGCATCTCCCGAAATGATCGAGCTGTGGCTGGAAAAGACCTTCCCCAATGTGACACAAGTGGACCGGCGCACGATATCAGAGTTCAGCGACGGCAATTTCCGCGTGGCGCGCGCCCTCGCCGAAACCCTTGGGAAAGGCGAGACCCTGGGAAAGCTCAAGAGCCGTGATCTCTTCGAGCGGATTTTTCACCAGCGCAACGAGCCAGACCGGGATCTCCTTTCCGCCGCCGAAGACCTTGCGCTGCTCTATTCGATCGATGGCGAAGACACGGCGGAAAGCGGCGAACTTGCGCGGGTTGCTGCTATTCGCGGCGTTTCTGTGGCGACGATATATGCGGCGCTGAACACGCTCCGTCAGCGCGGGATCGCGCAGCTGCGCGGACGGTGGCGCGCGATCCTGCCGCAAGCGATCGCCAACCCGCTCGCCGGGTTCGCCCTCGAGCGCATGCCCCCGGCCGATTTCGATCGCTTCTGCGCGTCGCTCACGGCGCGGATGCAGAAGTCCCTTTCGCGCCGCCTTGGCTATCTACACGACAGCGCCGAGGCACGGGCCGCGGTCGAGCGCTGGCTCGGTACGGACGGTTTTCTTGGCGATCTCGCGGCGTTGGGCGAAGACGGCCTCCAGATCATCACGAATATCGCTCCGGTCGCGCCCGATGCCGTGCTCGCAAAAATCGAGCGAGATGTGACCGGGCCGCGCGACGCCGAGATACTCGATCCGCAGTCGAGCGACCGATGGCAGTGGATACGGTTGATCAAGCTCCTCGCTTACGATCCACCGCTATTCGACCGCGCTGCGACTTTGCTTGCCCGGTTCCTTTCCGCCGAACCGCCCAATCACAACAACAACTCGGCATCGGACATGTTCGCCGAGCTGTTTCACCTACACCTGTCCGGCACCAAGGCATTGCCAGATCAGCGACGATCACTTGTGCGCCGGTTCGCGCAATCCGGTGATCCGGCTTTGGTGCGCTGCGCCGACGTCGCCCTCGGTGCGCTGCTGAAGGCGCACCATTTCAGTTCATCCAGCGACTTCGACTTCGGGGCCCGGTCACGCGACTATGGCTGGCATCCGCCGACCTATGGCGACATCTGGGCCTGGTACAACGGCGCTGTCGACTTGGCGGTCGAGCTTTCGCCAATTATCGAAAACGCCCGGGATCACGTTGCCCATAGCGTAAGGGATCTGTGGCATTTCGGCGCCTGTCACGATGCGCTCGAACGGGCAGCGCCCCACTTCTCTTCCGAGCGGCCTTGGATCGAGGGGTGGATCGGCTTCCGCACAGCGCTGCGTTTCGAGGGCGACGCTATGCCTGTTGAGGTTCGCGCGCGTCTCACCGCGCTCATCGACCGCCTGAAACCGGCCGATCTTCTCCATCAGGCCCGTGCGGTCGTATTGGGACGCAGCAGTTTCGGTTGGGATGTCGCTGACGGTGATGCCGACGACGGCGATGTCATGAAGCCGTATGAGCGTGCCTCTCAACTCGCGAAAGAGATCGGAACCGCGCTCGCCCACGACCCGGAGACGCGTGCTGCCTTCATCGCCGAACTGCTCGTCGAACAACATCCGCAGCGCGCCTACGAGTGCGGCATCGGCCTGTCGGATGGCGCCGCCGATCTTGATGCGATGTGGCGGGAATTGCTGGGCCTCTTTTCCGCCGCCGATTCGGACAGCCGGAATGCGACGGTGCTGGGCGGATTCATCCATGGCGCGCACGCCAGAGATTCGGCCTTCGCCTACGCCGCGCTGGAGGATGTGATCGGGAATCCCGATCTCGCCGCGAGCCTGCCCTATCTTCAGGCGCGTGTTGCTATCGATACCGAGGGCATTGCGCGGCTTCGGCGTGCGATTGAACGTGGCGTCCTGTCGGCGCGGACTTTTCACAGCATCGCCAATGGCAGCGTCGGGGAGTCTCCACCCGACGCACTTGGCCCGCTGCTCACCGACATCGCCAGTCTCGCCGACGGCGTGGAGATCGCGCTCGATATTCTTCACATGCACTTCTACCGGGATCGGGAGGAGGGCCGACAACGCGCTCCATCCTTGATTGCCGTCGGCCGTGAGTTGCTGCTGCGCGCCGACTTCGGGAAGAAGCAGTCGCTGCGCGATTTCGGGCTGCATACCGTCATTCGGGTCTGCTGCGCCGGACCCGATGGCGCGGCGACGCTGCGCGAGATCTGCACGCGGGTTCGGACCGGGCTGGAGACCGTCTATCTCTCGTCCTACGACCTTGGTTATGTCCTGAAGGCGCTCTTCGAGACGCATCCCCTCATCGCTCTCGACGAATTCCTGCTTCCTGAGCTCCGGCCGAGGAATCGGGGACTGTTTGAGGGGGACTTTGGGTCTGGCACGCCGGTCGAAGATGTCGGCGCCGAGATCCTTGTTCAGTGGGCGAATATCGATCCGGATCGGCGCTATCCGCTGCTTGGCAAGAGCATCCCCATGTTCAAGCGGCAGCAGGGCGAAGAGGAGAATGGTGTCTCCACGCTTTTCCTGGAAATATTGGGCCACGCGCCAGACAAGCGGGCGTTTCTCGGTGATATCTGGTCGCGGCTGCATCCGCGCAGCTGGAGCGGCTCGCTCGCCGATATTCTGGTTCGGCGTCGCGCAGCTATCACAACCCTGGGTGACAATGTTGGAGGCGAGGTTCGGCAATGGGTCACCGACATGCTGCCCGAACTCGAACGCTGGATCGAACATGAAAGCAAGCGCGATCGAGAAGGCGAGCAGAGTTTCGAATAGCTGCTGACCGGTGCATCCCCAACGGGGCTCTGACGCCGATCGCGCCTCTTGCGGAGTCTCAGGCCAAGCCCGCCTCGTTTTGCATTCTTGCTTGACGGCTTCGCGCCGGGCGAATGGCGGGCTTTGGCGGGAACAGCCGTTTAAAGCGCGATAGCCGAACGACTTAAGCTGGTCGGGTGCCGACGACGCATGAGCGTCAGCTATCTCCGCGACACGGCTCCGATCCGGACATTCGCCTAACGGCCAGGACCGGTCGTTCGTTATCGTCTGCTGTTTATCGACAATGGTCGGCGAGTTTCGGTTTGCGCTACCTCCGACTGGAGATCATAGGCATTGGAGATGGACGACCAGACCAAGGACATCATTGCCCGAGCCGTCGAGCGCGTGCCGCTTTGGCTGCGGAACGATTTCGTGTCGAAAGACGCGGGCCTGCGCCGCACGGCCGAGGAGACGATCACGAGCATGATCATCAACGCGCTTGCCGCTGGATCGGGTGAAGGGCCTTCGCCGCAAGAATGATCCGGCCCGCTATGGCGCAGGGCGTAGGTTTCAACTGACGATGATTCGTGCCAATTATGGCATCGGCTGCGGTCCGCGTTTTAAGACGCTAAAAAGTTCAAAACCCAGAACGATCCTTCTTCACTATGGACGTGAAACGTCGCACCAATCACTTGAAATGGCACCGGGCATTGCTATCTTTGCATTGTCGTTCTTTCCCCCCTTTTGAGCGACACCTCCCTGAACCTGGCCCCGTCGTTGAGTTGTCTCCGGCGGGGTTTCTTTTGGCCGCCGGGGTCAGTTCGTCAGGCAGGTAGCGAGCCTTGTAAAATCAAGAAAGGCCCCGCCAGCGGGGGGATGCTGGCAGGGCCGGAATTGCATCGGACCGATTGCGGGGGGCAGAATTGCGATCCGATATCGACTTAACGAGGCCAGACCAGTCGAGCTCCTTGAATGAATCTCAGTCCCGCTTCCCGTTTGCATTAAAAGAACATATAAGGAACAAATGCGTTCCGATGGCTTGCGTTATGTCGAACTTCAATGCGCCTCCCATTTCACCTTTTTGCGGGGCGCCTCGAGCTGTGAGGAACTGTTCGCGCAGGCTGAGGCATGCGGGCTGGAATCCCTCGCGATCACCGACCGCAACAGCCTAGCAGGAATCGTGCGCGGCTATGAAGCCGCCAAGGTCACCAATGTTCGGCTGATCGTTGGTTGCCGGCTTGATCTCGCCGAGGGCGACAGTCTCCTCGTCTACCCGCTCGACAGAAATGGATATGCCCATCTCTGCCGACTGCTCAGCCGGGGCAAGAAGCGCGGCGGCAAAGGAAGATGCATCATCGGCTGGAACGATGTCGCCGATTATGCCGAAGGATTGTTGGCCGTCCTGCTCCCCGGTGAAGTCGAGGAAGCAGAGGGTGTGGTTGCGCGGTTCGCGGATATATTCGAAGGCCGTGCCTATCTCAGCTTGACCCTTCGGCGGAGACCGGGCGATCAGTTGCGCCTGCATAATCTCTCCAATCTCGCCGCGCGCTATCGCGTGCCCACTGTGGTGACCGGCGATGTCCTCTATCATCATCCACACAGGCGGGTCTTGCAGGAGGTCATGACCTGCACCCGCCATCGATGCACGATCGATGAGCTGGGCGCGCGGCGTGAACTTTATGCCGATCGCTACCTCATGCCAGTCCACGAAATGCACCGTCTTTATGGCCGCTATCCTGAGGCACTGGCCCAAACCCTGGAGATAGCCCGACGTTGTCAGTTCTCGCTGGACGAGCTGCGCTATCAATATCCGCAGGAAGCCGGTGCCTGCGGCATGTCGCCTCAGATGAGGCTTGAGCAGCTCACCTGGGAAGCTGCGGCTGCGCGCTATCCCGACGGGGTTCCGGACAAGGTCGAGGGACTGCTGCGCCATGAATTGGGGCTCATCGCAGAGCTTGAATATGCGCCCTATTTCCTGACGGTGAACGCGATCGTCCGCTTTGCCCGCAGCCGCGACATCCTTTGTCAGGGGCGCGGGTCGGCGGCAAACAGCGCGGTCTGCTTCGTGCTCGGTATCACGTCGATCGACCCGGAGCGCTCCGACCTCCTGTTCGAGCGGTTCATCAGCCAGGAGCGCAAGGAGCCGCCGGATATCGACGTCGATTTCGAGCATGAGAGGCGCGAGATCGTGATGCAGTGGGTTTTCGAAACCTATGGGCGCAACCATGCCGCCCTGTGCTCGACCGTCATTCGTTACAAGGCCAAGGGCGCGATCCGGGACGTCGGCAAGGCGCTGGGGCTTTCTGAAGATCTTATCAAGGCGCTCTCCAGCCAGATCTGGGGCTGGAGCGAGGAAGGCGTGCAGGAGCGCCATGTCGGTGAACTCGGCCTCAATCTCTCGGACCGGCGGCTAAGACTGGCGATCGACCTCGCGCGCGAACTCATAGGAACCCCGCGGCACTTGTCGCAGCATCCTGGAGGCTTCGTTCTCACGCATGATCGGCTCGATGAACTGGTGCCGATCGAGCCAGCAGCGATGCCCGACCGTCAGGTCATCGAATGGGACAAGGATGACATCGACAGCCTCAAATTCATGAAAGTCGATTGCCTGGCACTGGGCATGCTGACCGCCATGAAGCGCGGGTTTAATTTCTTGGGCGAGCATAAGGGGATCGAGATGGACCTGGCATCCATCCCGCCTGAGGATCCGCGCACCTATGCCATGATCCGCGCCGCCGACACGCTTGGCGCTTTCCAGATCGAGAGCCGCGCCCAGATCGCGATGCTCCCCCACATCAAGCCGCGCACCTTTTACGATCTTGTGATCGAGGTCGCGATCGTGCGGCCGGGGCCGATCCAGGGCGACATGGTCCATCCCTATCTGCGCCGACGGGCCGGCAAGGAGCCGGTCGAATATCCCAAACCCGAACTTGAAAAGGTGCTGGGTAAGACGCTCGGCGTCCCGCTTTTTCAGGAACAGGCGATGCGCGTGGCGATCGAATGCGCGGGATTTACGCCTTCGGAAGCCGACCAGCTCCGCCGTGCGATGGCGACCTTCAAGTTCACGGGCGGGGTTTCGAAGTTCAAGGAGAAGCTTGTGGGTGGCATGGTCGAACGAGGCTACACCGCCGACTTCGCTGAAAAGACCTTCGGTCAGCTGGAGGGCTTCGGCAGCTATGGCTTCCCCGAAAGTCACGCCGCCTCATTCGCAATGATTGCTTACGCCTCCTGCTGGCTCAAATGCTGGCATCCCGACATCTTTTGCGCGAGCCTTCTCAATTCACAGCCCATGGGCTTCTATGCGCCTGCCCAGATCGTAGCTGATGCCAGAGCCCATCATGTGGACGTACGCCCCGTCTGCATCAATGCGTCGCGCTGGGATTGCACTCTCGAACCGGCGGGAAATGATCGCTTCGCTGTGCGGCTTGGTATGCGCATGGTGGCGGGACTGAAGGAGGCCGACGCCGCCCGCATCGTGATGGCTCGCGCCGATGAGCCATTTTCCAGTATCGAAGAGCTTTGGCGGCGGGCGGGTGTCGGCGTGGGCGCGCTCAATCGGCTTGCCGAAGCCGATGCCTTTCGTACATCGCTGCGCCGCGGGCGTCGCGATGCCCTCTGGGCCATCAAGGCGCTCCGGAACGAACAATTGCCCCTCTTCGCGGCCGCCGCCGCCCGGGAGAATGGTTTCGTCCATGAGATCGTCGAGCAGCCTGTGGCGCTCCGGCCCATGAGCGAAGGCAGGGAGGTGGTCGAAGATTATGGCCATGTAGGGCTAACCCTGCGGCAACATCCGGCCTCATTTCTCCGCGAGGAATTGTTGAGACAGAAGATGGTCCCGTGCAGCAATCTCGATAGCATGAAAGACGGTCGCTACATCTGGCTGGCCGGTCTGGTACTGGTGCGCCAGCGCCCCGGATCGGCCAAAGGCGTCATGTTCATCACGATCGAGGACGAAACGGGTATCGCCAATCTCATCGTCTGGCCGAGCATGTTCGAACAGAATCGCAGGATCGTGATGGGAGCCCGCATGATTGGCCTCTACGGTCAGGTGCAGCGGGAAGGCGAGGTGGTCCACGTCATCGTCAAGAAGCTGGTCGACCTGTCTGCGCTCCTGAGTTCCCTCAGCGAAAAGTCGACGCCATTTCCGATAAGCTATGGGCGTGGCGACGGCGCCAAGAATGGTGGTGGACCAGATCCGCGCGCCATGCCGCAACCTCGCGATATTCTGATTCCCGATCTGCATATCGATACGGCGCGAGATCGGGCGCTGGTCAAAAGCCGCAATTTCAAATGATCAAGGCACGCGGCGAGCGCAGCGGGACATAAGGCGCCACCGCAGCTTGACCCGGCGGACGCAACAGGCCAATGGCACCAGCCGTCCCTACGAAAGTCCATGATGCACGTAGCTCCCTCGTCACCAGATTTGGGTGAGCGCTTGAAAGCAGCCTGGAATGATAGCGAAAAGCCAAAGCCTATCATCAGGCTGGTTCCTATCGGCGCCGATCCGGGCATGGAGCTCAAACGCATCGCGGAGGAACTGGCAATTCAGTTCATTCCCATCCGCTTGAGCCAGGTCGTTACGCCCGAGCAGCACGGCCTCTTCACGCACGATAGGCCGCGGTTGGTGGCAGTCTACGGGATCGATCGACTGACCCCAGGCGAACGAGAAGCTTTTGCGCGACTGTTGGGCAAGGGGCCCAAGACCCTCATCGTGGTAATATGCCCGGTCGAGGCGGCGCAGGCCGAAAAAATCTCGGCCGCCTGGGCAGCTGTGCGCCGCTTGGAGGCTGTTCAGCTACAGCGCGTGGATCAATTGGCGAACCTGACCAGCGTGGAAACACCGGCACGGGCTGTCGACTCTCCATTGTAGATTTCGGCAAGGCGATCCAGCAGGGACTCGATCAGGCCTTCGCCGTTCTTGGTCAGCGTAACCACTACGCCGCGACGATCGCGATGGGCCGTATTTCGCCTGACAAGGCCAATTTCTTCCATCTCGGTGACTTTGCGGCAAGCCGTCGAGAAGGGAACATTGGCAAAGCTGCACAGGGACCAGAGATAGACGATCCGTCTCTCTCGTTGGGCAATATAGAGTTCCATGAGCATGTCCCATATTGGGTTGGCACAGTGACGATAGCCCAGGGCATCGCCAAGTGCCTTGCGCATTGTCACCAGCTTCCGGCAGGTTTCCATACGAGCGAACGAGCGATGGGGCACAGCATATCTCCCTATGCTTGAACGGCGCGGCGTGAGGCTGAACCTGCCGTTCGCGCGCGATTTGGCTTACAAAAGTCCCTGTCTACGGAAGCTCAGGCTGCCCTCCTGGGCGATCAGGATATGGTCGTGGACGGCAACGTCGAGCGCCCTTGCAGCCTCGACCAGATTGCGGGTCATGGTTCTGTCGCTCCTGGATGGGACAAGGCGGCCTGACGGATGGTTATGGGCAACGATGATGGCGGTCGCACCGAGCTCCAGACACCGTTTGAGAATCTCGCGCGGGTAGACGTGGACGGATGAAACCGAGCCACTCCCTGCCAGTTCGTCGCGAAGAAGCGCATTGCCGGCATTGAGATACAGCACGCGAAACTGCTCGTTGGGTGCGAACGCCATCGTGCCGCGCAGATATTCGAGAACCGCTGGTTCGCTTGCAAGAACCGCCCTTTGTGGAAGGCGCCCTCGCAGGACGATGTGGATGGCAGCTCGGACTGACGCGAATAGTCCTTCGACATCATGGCCGCCGATTGCGTCGACACGGTCCGCCTCCGCCGCGTTCAGGGCTGCGGGGAAAGATCCGAAACGATCGAGGAGGCGGTCTGATAATAGCTTCGCACGATCGGGATCGCCCAGGCCAATCAGTTCCTCCAGGATCTGTCGGCACCCAGACGGTGCAGACGCCACTGATGTCGCCTCGTCGCGACGATCAGAATGATCTGGGCCACCCAGCTCCAGATGGCCACGGCATCTAAATAGGCTTTGGGCACCACATCCGGCACCATCACGCGCATCACATGAACCGCGACCTCGGCCATGAGCATGCCGGAAACCCAGGCTGGCCAGAATCGCGTGCTTTTGAATGAAAGCCATAGAAACACACCCAGCATGGCCGCGTCGACGGCGAGCATTCCGACCTCCACGCTCTGGAACTGGCGTGTGACGGGATGCGAAAAAACAATGCTCGCCAAAACGCCCAATGCAAGGGTTGCCGCCCCGATCTGTTCGGGACGACCACCCCTTGCGACCCCATAAATTGAGCTCAGGACCAAAAGTCCGACAAACATCACCTGTCTGGTCATATCGACTTCGAAATGGAAATCTCATTCCCAGTCAAGTATTTGACGTTCGTCGTTCAGGCAGCGCGGAGCTGGTGAGCCACCGCCGGCTGCTGTCCTTCACCACTTGCGACCTTGAAGACGTCGCCATAGGCCTGCTCACCAAGGCCAATGTCGTCGCTGACGCGTTTGAGCTGATTGTGGGTGGTAACGAGTTCCGCTCGCGTCTGTGCGAGCAGCATGATGGCCGATGCAGAAGACTGGAAGGCGTCCTGCCCGATCGCTGCTGCGAGGCGTCCTTCGAGACGCGCGAGGGGAAGGGCAGCATTGAGCTCGGCTATCCGGGCGGCCGCAAGATCGATGGCTTCTTCCGCCGCGTACAGCCGCTGCGCGATCGAGTGGGCGATGATTTGACGTTGTCTGGGCATGATGCCTCCTCCCGCATTCCACTGGAATGCATGGTTTCTCGAAAAAGGTTGTCGAAAAATGCCCTTACGGACGGGCGAAACTGTCCATCACCGTAAGGAGCGACATGGCCGAGCCGGCAAGAAGGAGGGCCAAAGCGCCCAATGCCGCTGCGGTGATGATAGCTTTTGATTGGTTCAGGTCATTGCTCGGTCTCCTGCTTGAACGGAGCGGGAGCCAGCCGATGACGGAGATTGTGAGGCGTTCGAGCGAATAGCTCCCTTGTTCCTCGACAAACTGCCCGTCACGCTCTGGCTCTCCGCTCGCTTCGTGATCAGCAGGGACAGGTGGTACGATTTTACTTTCCGAAGATATTCCGAACGTTTGGGGTGCTAAAAATTGGGTGTGGGCGACGAAGGTGTCGCTAGCGGTCTCGAAGGCCAGAACGATCTGGGCCGCGTCAAATCGATCCATATCGCCCAGGATATTACGGGCTTTTTCGATATGCTTGTCGACCGTTCCCGACTGGATGCCAAGCTTGGCGCCGATCCGTTTGGATTTAAGGCCGCGCGCCACATGCGCCATGCACTCGCGTTGGCGGTCGGTCAGCGACTCGACGGCTGCCCGATATTGCTCCAGTTCGGGAGGCGGATTGTTTCTAGTCACGGTGCGACCCGACCCTCTAAATGCGTCGGCGACCGCGGCTGATAGAGCCAGGCAAGGTGGCCGATCCGTTTCGATAAGCTATGAGTGTCATTAAACTGACACGCGAAATCAACGGTCTTATCTGGGATAGCATTTCGCGGTTGGCGAACGCCCGCTGCAAGGCAGGAGAGGAGAGGGTGAGAAGGAAGGCCTCACATGAGGTCATGTACCTTCTCTCCTGGGTGATCTCCATGCCTTGCTGCCAATTTCCGCACACCTGTGGATCTGCATTCAGACCCGTCGTGACTGGGCGATGCACTCCGGTGACATTCTCGATCGGCATAGCCGCGATCGGCGTGAGGATCGATCCGTGAGCGCGTCAATGGCCGCCGCAGGCGAGCGGATCGTTCGACGGCTCGGCGGGACCTGGTCAAACGGGCGGGGCATGTGCCGATGCCCCGCCCATGAGGATCGAACGCCAAGCCTGTCAGTCAGGTGCGGTCGAACCTCGCTCCTTTTCAAATGCTTTGCCGGCTGCACGATTGGCGAAATTCTCGGTGCGCTCCGAAGTGTGAGGCTCGACGTGCCGAGAGGCGAGAACGGCAAATCCGATCACTGGCAGGCCGGCGGCGATACGACAGGATATGCCATGCGGCTCTGGGGCCAGGGACGATCCGTCAGCGGCACGCCGGCTGAGCGCTATCTGCGCAGCAGGTCTGTTTCACCGATATATGAACTCATGCGCTACCATCCTGCGACACCGTTGGGCCGAGGGAGAACGCTACGATATCTGCCTGCATTGCTCATAGCTGTCGGGGAACCACGCCGCCCGAAAGCCATCCAGCGAACCTTCCTACAGCTCAATGGACGGCCAGCTTTGCTGGCAAAGACCAAACGCTCGCTGGGGCCCTTGCGTGGAGATGCCGTCCAGCTTCTTGAGCCAGAGGATACGCTTGGCCTGGCGGAAGGGGTCGAAAATGCCCTATCGGCAGGCTTACTGCTTGCCATCCCGGTCTGGGCGAGCCTTGGAGCCGAGCGGTTCCATCGGATCGATATCCCCTCCCGCATCAAGCGCCTCGTCCTCCTCGCTGATAACGACCGCGCTGGCAGGAGGGCGGTGACCAGAGCCTTGGAGAGCTACGCGCTTACCGGACGAGACATCATCGTCCTCTGGCCCGCTGCGCCATTCAACGATTGGAACGAGGCGCTGCGGGCAGGAGGGAAGGCGGTGAGGGAGCGGGCGCGGTTAGCGGCCTGATGGTTGGGGCGCTCCGCCTGTTGGAGATACTCCATGAACAAGACACCTCCCGTCATCTTCGTTCCGGCATCCAAGCTTTCGATCGCTCCCACCAATGTGCGCAAGCGCAGCGACCCCGAAGCAGATGCCGAACTCAAGGCCAGCATTGCCGCCAAGGGCATCATCCAGAATCTGATCGGCATTCCGGTGGCTCGCAAGAAGGGTGAATATCATATCACTGCCGGCGGCCGACGACTGACCCAGATCCACGCGCTCATCCAGGACGGCGTCCTGGGGCCTGACTATCCCGTCGCCGTGATGGTGCTCGCCGACAAGAATGACGCGACCGAGGTCAGCCTCATTGAGAATTTCATCCGCCTCAACATGTCCCCTGCCGAGGAATGCCGGGCGTTTCAGGCGATCATCGATGGCGAGAAGAAGACACCTGCCGACGTCGCCAAGCATTTTGGCCTCACCGAACGCTTCGTTCTTGGGCGCCTAAGGCTTGCCGGCCTGGCCGACAGCATTTTCGATGCGCTCGCGGCAGGGGAAATCACGCTTGATGTTGCCAAGGCCTACGCCAGCATTTCCGATACCGTGCGACAGGCAGCCGTTTTCGAAGAGATGGGCAGTGGCTATTATTCGACCAACCTCAGCGAAATTCGCCGGCGGCTCGTCTCTGGATTTTATCGCGGCAGCGATCCCAAAGCCCTACTGGTGGGGCGCGATGCCTATATCGCGGCAGGCGGCCACATCGACAGCGATCTCTTCTCCGATGCCGCCAATGAGAACTGGATCGACAGCGAGATCATCGATCGGCTCGCAGCCGAGCGAATGGAAGCGGCGGCCCAGGCTGTCCGCGCGCAGGATGGCTTTGGTGAGGTCCGCATCATCTGTGAAACGCGCATCCCCTATATGGAGACCATGGCGCTCGACGAACTGGAGGGTGAACCTGCCGAACTGACGCCCGAAGAAGAAGAGCGACAGCGCGCCATCGAGGTGGAACTGGAAGCCATCGCCGAAGAGGCCGACGAGGACGGCTATTCAGACGAGGAGATTAGCCGGATCGAGGCCCTCGAAGCGGAACATAGGGCGCTCAACGAAAAGCCGCCGTTCATCTCTGCCGAGCAGAAAGAAACGGCGCTCGCCTATCTGATCATCGGCAGTGACGGCCAGCCCAGGCTCCACGAACGACTGTTCATCGTTCCCGAGCCCGAGCTGGAGGTCGAAGAAGCAGAAGCAGAGGCTGGCACCGACGAAATCACGTCCGAAGAGGCCGAGCAGGAGCTGGTCGAGGACGGCCCATCGATAGCGCCGATCAGCCAGAAACTGGCTGAGGAACTCGCGATCATGAAGACCGAAATCCTCCGGCTTCATGTGGCCAGCGATCCACATTTCGCCCTCGACCTCGGCACCTTCTTCATGGTCGATGTCGCCCTCGGGCGCAGCTACGGGCATCCGAGCGAACTACGCGCTGCTGCCCCCTATTCGCGCGTGCCGGGATTTGAAAGCGACACACAGGCTAGCGAAGCCTGGACAGAGCTCGATGCTGGCCTTGATCGTAGTTGGACAGAGGCCGGTAACATTGTCGAGCGTTATGACGCTTTCTGTGGCTTGGATGAAGGCGCGCGGGCAGCGTGGCTTGGATGGGCGATCGCCCGCACCCTCCATGCGGCCCCCGTCGGCGGTACCGGCGCTGATCTCATCGATCATCTGGGTCGCAAGCTCGAAATCGAAGAGCATGTCTGGTGGCGACCGACGGCGCGCCGCTATTTCGATCGGGTGAGCAAGGGCAGGATATTGGCTCATTTTGGGGAGGTTGGCGGCCTTGAGCTTTCCAATCGCTATGCGGCGTCCAAGAAGCACGACCTAGCAGCATCGGCCGAGAAACTCTTCTCCGGGCAATTGATCGTAGAGGCGGAGGTCAAGGAACGGGCGCTCAACTGGCTGCCGGACGAGATGCGTTTCGGTCGGGCGGCACATCCCGATTGCGAGGGCAGCGAACAGGATGATGACGGGTCCCCCGACGAGCCCGCCGACGACGCAGTTTCCGAAGATGCGGGCGACGGCCTTCCGGAAGCAGCCTGAACCCCACACCTGCCGGCGCTGCGTTTCGCGGCGCCGGCTTTTCGCTTTCCTGACACCCTTCCACCGGGAGGGAGGAGGGAGTGGGCGTGCTGCCGAGCAGAGGCAGTGTCCCCACCAACAGGAGTTTCCCGATGACCCGTTCGCTTCTCGCCGCTCTTGAAAGCGGTTCAGACCCGCTCGCCCAGAAGATCTGGACTATCGCTGCAGTCGCCCAGTCGCTTGCCGACCTCATTCGCGCCGGCCAGCCTGTCAGCCGTCAACGGCTCTCACGGCTGATGACAGTGCATTTCGGAACCGATGACAGTTCAGGCGCCTGGTCGCTTCGCGACGCGTATGACGCTCTTGAGCTGGCGCAGGTCACGGCATTTCTCCAGGGGGATACCGGCAGCGACGGTGACGTCCAGCCTGATCGTGCGCTCCTGGCGATCACTGCGCTTGCGGAGCGATTGCCGACACAAAGCTATCGATCCGAACGCCAGATCGACATGCAGCAATTCTCGACGCCTGCGCCGCTTGCCTTTCTCGCTTCGGTGGCCGCCGCCATCACGCGACATGATGTGGTCTTGGAACCCTCCGCCGGGACCGGAATGCTGGCGGGCTTTGCAAAGGCAGCCGGCGCACGCCTGGTGCTGAATGAACGTGACCCGCTTCGGACAGGTCTGCTCGCCCAGGCATTCGGCACCGAGGTCACCCGGCACGACGCCGAACATATTGACGATCTGCTCGACCAGGCAGAGCGCCCAAGCCTTGTCCTCATAAATCCGCCCTTTTCCCGAAGCGAGGCGCGGGGCAAGGATCGCCACGCAGGCGCGCGCCATCTCCGTTCGGCTCTCGCCCGCCTGGTACCGGGCGGACGCTGTGTCGCGATCATGTCGCCAGCTTTCGCACATGATGGCAGCGCGGCGAGCGGCTATGAAGCGGTCGCGGCCCTCGTGCCGGCCCGGGTCGAAATCACGATACAGGGGCGCCCATTCGCGAAACATGGCACCAGCATTTCGGTCCGCCTCCTGGTCTATGACAAAGGATGGGAAGGAACGCCGCACCGGATCACAGTGAACGGCGTTGAAGCGCTGCTTCCACATATCCTTTCTTTGCCGCCCCGGCTCGGCGGAGAAGTTCCGCCCGAACCGACCCAACCGGCAGGTCGTCGTCCATCGATTGGCAATTCGACACGCAATGCACGCCCGGTCATTCGATCGCTGCTGGCGGGCAGACAAGGCGCTATCGCACCGCTTCCCAAGCCCCGACCGATTGTGGCCATTGATGGGACCGTCGAACCGCTTGCTTACGCTCTTCGAGACACGCCGCTACCCGCCGCCGAACAGATCGGCATCTACATTCCCTGGCGGCTCTCCCGTATGGAAATCGCTGGGGCCAACGCGCATCCAGATCAACTGGTGGAGTCGATCGCCATGTCCTCGATCCTGCCGCCTGAGCCGACTTATGTGCCGGTGCTACCGCGCTGCGCCGTCGCCGCCATGTCGGACGCACAGCTCGAGACCCTCATTTACGCCGGGCAGGCCTTCGAACGCGACCTGCCCGGACTCTACGCCCCTAATGAAGCCGGCACGCTATTGTCCCCTGACGCGAATGGTGAACCTTATCGCATGGGCTTCTTCATCGGCGACGGCACGGGCGTCGGAAAAGGCCAGCAGGTAGCGGCCTGCATCATGGACCAGTGGAGCCGCGAGCAACGCAAGGCCGTCTGGATTTCCAAGAGCGCCGCGCTGATCGAGGATGCCAGAAGAGACTGGGCGGCGCTTGGTGGATCCCCGCTCGACATCCAGCCGCTCGACGCGTTTCCTGTCGGCACGCCGATCGGCATGACCAGCGGCATTCTGTTCCTGACCTACGCTACTCTCCGTTCGCAACGGCATGACGAAGCCTCTCGGCTTGCCCAGATACTTGCCTGGCTTGAATCCGATTTCGAAGGGGTCATCTGCTTTGATGAAGCCCATGAGATGGCCAATGCCGCCGGCACCGAGAGCCAGTTTGGCAAGCAGAAAGGCTCGGAACAGGGGCTGGCCGGCGTGCGGCTGCAAAATCTGCGGCCGCGCGCCCGTATCCTCTATGTTTCGGCGACCGGCGCGACCGATCCTGCCAACCTCTGCTATGCGATCCGTCTCGGCCTTTGGGGCCCTGGAACCTCCTTTGCGGATCGCGCCGAATTCATGGCCGGGATCGAGAAGGGCGGCATCGCCGCCATGGAAATCGTCGCCCGCGATCTGAAGGCGCTCGGCCTTTACACGGCGCGGGCGCTTACCTTCCGGGGCGTCGAATATGAGCCGCTCGAGCATCCGCTCAGCCAGGATCAAATTGCGATCTATAATGCCTACGCCGATGGCTGGGCGATCTTATGCGCAGCTCGCCATAAGATCGCTTATCGCGAGGAAGCGGTAATGCGGAGGAACGCGGCGTAGTCCTGCAAAGCTGCGGAACATTTCGCCACGTCCTTCACATTATTCTATAGGGTGTCGAGCCATCCCATCAGATTGGCATCTCGCTTCCACGAAGGTGGCACGTTGCTCGCCGCCGGGGCGCCAACCTGTTCCAGCGCCTTTCGTTTGGTCTCCAGATTGGCCTGAGCATAGT
>CAACXH010000534.1_pt1 | contig 35368 bp, 25 predicted proteins | sample 2275881 | NCBI WGS metagenome assembly CAACXH01 (sample SAMEA5312483, study PRJEB27640) | indoor metagenome | biome: indoor environment; feature: controlled; material: polymer antistatic dissipative epoxy resin | place: Italy | collected 2014-05-27 | reverse complement strand
GAAAGCTACCGCAAGCGTTCCGCCGTCGCCCGCATCAACGCCGGCGATTACGACCCGCCCAATGGCGCCCCGGACCGGCCATCATAATTGTCGCTGGCTTCGCGCTCGGGAGCACCCTTGCTGAGGCAACGGGTAATTGTCGCCAGCGGCAATTACATGCCAACCATCCCATGCGCTTCAAACCCTCGCTTCCGGCCAGCGCCAGCGACAATTACCCAGCGTCGTAATTGTCGCTCGACGGTTGCTCCTCGCAACAGCAAATGGTAGCCAGAATTCACCAACCGGCGCGGCCACCTATCGGCCATCAAAATTGACGCCGACCGGACTCCGTAATCGTCGCGCTACAGTCTGGATCGCTGCTTATCTCGCCGCCGAGGCCTCGACCTATTTCAATCTACGGATCCCTGATCTTTCCTACAGCTTCAGTTTCGTTCCGAGCTTTCCCGACGATCCTGCCCCGACCTCGCCCGCTGGCGGTCTCAAACCTGTCTGCAGGGACTGCGGCTGCAACATGCTGGCTCGCGACGCCAGCGCCCGATGGGACGTCCAGCGGCAGGCCTGGGCGATCTCCGACGTCTATGACTGCACCTTCTGCGACCTCTGCAACGCGGAGAGCGATGATCTTGCTCGATGGGTGCCGGAGAATGATCTCACTCCTTTCGATCGCTTCGCCGCTGCTCTGGCAGACGCGCTGTCCTCTCCGGAACTCGCCTTCGATAGTATGTTCCACCTGTTCTGCGTTGATCACGCACTCGCCCACACGGTCGAGGACGCTCGCACCGAATGGATCGAAGCTGTGACGCAGCGATCATCGGCGAATGGAGTGGACCGCCTTCACGGTAGAGAAGGTGATCATGCCTAGTCCGATGCCAGATGCGGCATATGTGCATCGCTTCAACGCTCGCCGTGCTGAACTCAGCTCTCCGGCGCGCGTCGCATTGACACGCATCGACGCCCATTCTGGGATGCTAGAGCTGAGGACGAAGAGCGGAACTTCCTCGACCTCATACCGCGCGACGCATCACGGAACATGGTCGCGACCGCGTCCGGCTCTACGCGTGTGGCTTCAGCGCCGGTGTCAAAAGGGGCGCGCAGCCATGGTAGACAGCATCGGATGGCCCTCAGCTCCCAGGATATGTGACGGAACAGGGCGGGCTAACATGTGTTAGTGTGCTGCCAGAGCCTGACTTCGTTGGGTGAGAGATGGTGAGCCGTTACTGTTTGGAGGCCGTCATGCAGAACATTTCCGCCCAAGATACTTTGATCCGAAAGCTTACCACCCACTCGCGTTTATCCACTGCAGAATCGGCAGCAATTGCAGAGCTGCCTGCGCGGATCATGAATTATGAACGCGGCTCATTTATCTCCCGGCAAACAGATTTTGCTAGGGACGCCTTCGTGGTGCTGACGGGCATCGCATGCCAGCAGCAGACGACGAGGGCTGGCGCCCGTCAGATTTTGACTGTGTATCTGTCGGGCGACGTCGCTAACGTAGATCCCGGCTTTGCTGGAGAATCGCAGGATGTCATCGCTATAACGCCGGTCGAGGTAGCGCTGATTTCTCTCGATGCACTGAACCATATATTTACTGAATTTCCCAATGTTGGAACAGCCTTTCGCCGGGAGGCAGCATCTGAGCTAGCTCTGCTGCAATCGCGTCTGGTAAGTCTTGGACGATGTAATGCGAGGCAGCGTATAGCCAGGTTTGCCTGCGAGATGGCTTCGCGACAAAGGGCGTCGGGTGGGAGCGAGCCTGAATTCATTGAATGGCCCTGGACACAGGAGGAACTGGGAGATTTGACAGGGCTGACGGCGGTTCATGTCAACCGGACACTAAAGAGTTTGCGGGAGGACGGCGTTCTCGCACTTTCCCGCGGTCGCCTTCAGGTAACGGACTGGAACGCGATCGAGTTCGCAGCCGGACTGAATAGAAATTCCACGGATCAAAAACGACCCGCACTTCACAAATGCCTGGCCGATCTATCCCTTCAGCCGACGCAGGCTGAGTATCGATCCATATGAATAGGACGAACTGACCTCGATCGGATCGGCGGTCACCCTTCGATCATCGCCCGGATCCGCGTGGCGAGCGCTTCCATCGCAAATGGCTTGGTTATCATCTCCATTCCGGGTTCAAGGAAACCAGAGGCAAGAGCCGCATTTTCAGCGTAGCCAGTCATGAAGAGAATCTTGAGTGCCGGCCGCAGATCGCGCGCTGCATCAGCAACCTGTCGTCCATTCAGGCCCGGCAGCCCGATATCGGTTACGAGCAAGTCGATCCTGCGTCTGGACTGGAGAATTTCGAGGCCCTTTGGCCCATCGGCTGCCTCCAGCGCCTGGTAGCCCAGTTCCTTGAGCTCTTCGATGATCAGCCCGAGGACGATCGGTTCGTCTTCGACGACAAGGACGACCTCGCCGGCGTCAGCCATGTGCGCGTCTGTCAGCTGAGGCGCGGGCTCGTCCGTTTCCTCGGTACCGCGGAAGCGGGGCAGATAGAGCTTGAACGTCGTGCCCTTTGCGACCTCGCTGTAGATTTTTGCGTAGCCTTCAGACTGTTGTGCAAAACCGTAGATCATCGATAGACCAAGACCGGTGCCCTGACCGATCGGCTTGGTCGTGAAGAAGGGTTCGAATGCTTTGGCAATTGTGTCGGCATCCATGCCCACGCCGGTGTCGGTCACGCAAATGCAGACATATTGGCCCGGATTGACCCCCCGCTGGCGCGCAGCATAAGCACTATCGAGATGGGCGTTGCAGGTTTCGACTGTCAGTTTGCCCCCATCGGGCATCGCGTCGCGAGCATTGATCGCAAGATTGAGGATCGCGCTTTCAAGCTGATTGGGATCGCATTTGGTAATCCACAACCCACCGGCGAGAGCCAGCTCGAGCTCTATGCGCTCGCCCAGGGTCCGGCGCAGGAGATCCTCCATAGACGCTACGAGCGTATTGGCACGCACGGGCTTGGGATCGAGCGGCTGGCGCCTGGAGAAAGCTAACAGGCGGTGGGTGAGGCCCGCCGCCCTGTTAGCGGCGTTGGACGCTCCGGCAATGTATCGATCGAGTTCAGTAAAGCGTCCCTGCATCATACGTCGTTGAATGATTTCCAGACTCCCGGTGATGCCTTGCAGGAGATTATTGAAGTCGTGGGCGATGCCACCGGTCAGTTGTCCGACCGCCTCCATCTTTTGCGACTGACGTAGCGCGGCTTCGGCGTCGGCCAGGGCGGCCGCGGCCTCCGCAGCGGCGGTTATGTCTCTGCCGAAGCCATAGAAGGTGCCGCCCTCGGGCACAGTTGTCCATTTGATCAAGCGCTCATGACCATCCTTGGCGCGCAACCGTGTCTGATATTCGAGCATAGGCTGCCCGGCTGACAGCGTCCGCACCCGCTCGCCCCAAAAGGCTTCATCGTCGATCATGAAGTCTGTGCTGCGCTTGCCCAGCGTTTCTTCGCGGGTCCAGCCGAGCGTCTTTGTCCAGGACGGGTTGACGTCGGTGATGTAACCCTGGCTGTCGGTGACTACCTTTAGGATAGGAGACAAGCTCCAGGTCCGATCCCGATCGCGCAGAAGTTGGCGCTCCTGCGTGATATCCCGTCCGACGGCGTGAATGCGGTCAGCATCTGGAACTGCAGTCCATGCGAGCAACCGATAATCGCCACCATTCGTGCGATAGCGGTTTTCAAAAGCGAGCGTGGTCACACCGCGCGAAAGCTTTTCCACCTCTTCCTGCGTGCTCCTGATGTCATCGGAATGTAGGAAATCTCCCAAACTCTTTCCGACCATTTCCTCTTCGGCCCATCCAAGGAGGCGCCGCGCTGACGGATTGACCGCTGTAATGACTCCATCGAAAGTGCATACCAGCATAAGGTCGCGAGATATCGACCAGAGGCGATCGCGGTCTGCTGTACTCTCGGCCTGGCTGAGCTTTTGTTCGTGAATATCTGTGTTCGTACCAATCCACCGGATGATACCGCCGGCATCATCGCAAATCGGTACCGCCCGCACCAAATGCCATCGATGGCTGCCGTCAGCGGCACGGATGCGAAATTCCGTTTCATAAGGCTTCGCCGAGCTTAATGAGGATCGCCATTGCTCGGCCGCTGCAGAGACATCATCGGCATGGACGATTTCCGTCCAGCCATTCCCTATCAGGTCTGGCTCGGAAGCACCGCTATATTCCAACACCCGGTCATTAAACCAATCGAGATTCCCATCGGGGGTTGCCGTCCAGATATGGCTGGGAAGCGCCTGCGCGAAGGTCCGGAACTGCGCTTCGCTGGCACTGATCGCCGCCTCGGCCCGCATGCGATCGGTGACGTCGATGCCCGACACGAAGATGCCAGTAGTCTCGCCTTTTTCGTTTGCCACCGGTTGATAGACGAAATCGAGACGGCGTTCGAGCGAGGGATCGTCAGGTGACCCCTCAAGCCGAAATGGCGCTCCTGTGGCCTGGAACACTTCCCCGCTGGCATACACCTCGTCGAGAATGGCCACGAAATTTTGCTGCAGGGCTTCCGGCAGCACCTCGACGATCGGTCGGCCGATCACCTCTCGGCCGCCGACCAAGGCTTGATAGGCCGGATTGGTCATTAGGAACCGATGCTCCGGGCCTTCCAGCAGGGCCATGAAGCTCGGACTATGCTCCGCCATTTGAAGCAGCTTGCGGCGCTCGTCAGCGATACGCTCATTCGCGAGCACGGCCTGCGTGGTCTCCAGGACGATGGCGATAACGCCCAGAACGGAACCATCATCGTCAAACGCCGGGGAATATTCGATGTCAGTCCACAGGCGGCGTGGCGTGCCGTCGCGGATAAGCGTCAGCTCCTGATCTTTATAGGAGAGTGTCCCGCCACCCTGATAGACCTCGCGCATCACGTGGGCGTTGAAGTCGGCAACCTCGTGCCAGCCTTGAAGGACATCACATCCCAGCAAGCTGGGGTGCCGGTCGCCTGCAAACGCGCGGTAAGCGTCATTATAGATCATGACGCCCTTAGGACCCCAGAGCGTAACGATCGGGGCTTGCGAGCGCAGCACGAACGCCAGATTCGCGCGCATCGCTGCAGGCCATGTTGCGATAGGGCCGATGCTGGTTCTGGCCCAATCGAAATCCGCGATGATTGCGCCCATTTCGCCGCCGGAAGCGAGAAATGCCAAAGCCTTATGATCGCCGCCTGAGTTCATAGACCTGACTTCTGCCCCCCAAATTCATCCATCAGGCTTTCGCACCGTGTGACTTCCGCGCCGCCCGCAGCGCCCGCGCGAGACCATCTGCGGTGTAGGGCTTATGAAGCAAGTCGAAACCGTGCGTTCCTTCCGCTGCCAGGACATGACTATATCCGCTGGTGAGAACCACCGGCAGATCGGAAAAGCGCGCGCGCAATATTTCGGCAAGCTCGATCCCCGACATGCCGGGCATGACAACATCGGTAAAAACGATATCGAAACGCTCGGGATCGGCTTCGACGAGAGCCAGAGCATCCTTGGCGCTCGACACCCAGATATTGCCATATCCCAGGTCGCCGACCAGCTGGGCTGCAAATTCACCGACTAGCTGATTGTCCTCTACCAAAAGGACACAGCGCTCCTGACCCGGTTGCGGCTCGATCGGCGGAGATACGTCAACCGGCCGGCTCAACGGCTTTTCCTGCGCATGGGGAAGATAGAGGATAAAGGTCGCGCCTTTGTCGATTTCGCTTTCGATACTGATTTCGCCTCCGGACTGCTTGGCAAATCCGAACACCTGGCTGAGCCCGAGGCCGGTGCCATGTCCGACATCCTTGGTGGTGAAAAACGGTTCGAAGATCCGTGATATATCGGCCTTTGATATGCCACCGCCAGTATCCCTGACGAGGACCGCTATAAACTTGCCCTGGACCGCGGCATGGCCCCGTGTTGCGGGTATGCCGTCACGCTCCTCGACAACGATTTGCAACCGTCCTTCACCGGCCATTGCATCACGGGCATTCACGGCCATGTTTAGCATCGCGGTGTCGAACTGAACCGGATCTGCCTCTACCACACATGGCTGGCACCGGATGTCCAGTTCGAGCGTCACGCGTGAACCAGATACACTGCGAAGCATTTCCTCGTCCTTGCGAAGGCGCTCGGCGATATCGAAGGCTTCGGCCTGCAACGGTTGACGCCGGGCAAATGCTAGTAGCTGATTAGTAAGCTTTGCCGCCCGCTGCGCCGTTTCTGCGATCGCGTTTACATATCGCTCGCGCTTGTCCTCCGGAAGGTTGGGTCGCTTCAGCAGGTCGATGCTGCCGAGAATGACCGTGAGGAGATTATTGAAGTCATGAGCCACGCCGCCCGTCAGCTGGCCGATAGCTTCCATCTTCTGGCTTTGGCGCAATGTCTCTTCGATGCGCTCACGCTCTGCAACTTCGGCCTGCAGGCTCCGCAGAGAGTCTGCCAGCGCCTCACCCTGGTCCGTCACCGCATGTTCGAGTGAGAGGTTAAGTTTTTCGAGCGTAGCGCGCGCCTGAGCCTCATTCTCGACGTCGATGCATGTTGCAATCCAGCGAAGAATACGGCCGTCATCGTCGGTCTGTGGCAGCGCGCGACAGGAAAAGCATCGGTAGGTGCCATCCTGCGCCGCCACAGGGAAGGTTTGGTTGAACGCCGCCCCTGAATCAATCGCTTCCGACCAAGCCGCCTGGGTCTTGTCGCGATGAGCCGGGTGAATCGCGTCCAGCCAACGATTGCCGAGCAAATCCTCGTCTCCGCGGCCGGTATATTCGCGATAGCGCTCGTTGATCTGAACGATATGCCCGTCCGTATCCGCCTGGAACACAAAGCCCGGTAGCGCATCGGTAAGAGTGGCAAGGCTGCGTTCAGCCTCGCGCTCGCGGGTGCGATCACGGACGATCTTCACAAACCCCGGTTCGCCTTGAAGCGGCATCATGAGACCCGAGCCCCAGAATCTCGACCCATCGGCGCGCATGTGGAAACGCTCGTCGAGCGCGCGACCCTCTTGCGCCGCACGGCTCATTTCATCTTCCGGCGATCCTGCGGCCTGATCTTCAGGGGTGAAGAAAATCCGCCCATGTTTAGCTAACGCCTCTTCCGGCGACCACCCGAGTAGATTGACCGCGCCGGGGTTCCAACTGGTTATGCGCCCATCGGCAGCGAGGGTAATAATGGCAAAATCTGTCGAGCTTTCGACAATACATTGGGCAAGAGACCGGTCGATCATCGTTCTGGTTGTTTCACTCGGCTTGAAGTAGATGCTGGCTGCGCCGCGAGCGTTCTAAGGCCCGCACGAACAACTTCGCTTGCGTTGGAATATAGTCCGGATGCGACCTGATCCGATATGAATCGGTCCAGCTCGCGGCTGAGCGAGATCGTGCGTATTTGGCGACCTGACATGCTTACCCCCGGCATTGTATGACAATGCAATACACACAAAATGACTGCGGGTTCCTCCTAAGCCGTAATAACAACGTCGATCTGGGTATCGGTCGGATGCTCGATGCCGACGAATTTGGCGCGCGCCTCAGCCGGGACTCGAACGGGTGGACTGTCAGGTGACGGAATACTGAAGTGGCGGAGCGCTCTGGCGAGACGATGATAAGCAACGTGGAGATGGTGAACCATCGGGTGACCCATAATCTGGGGCAACGGTCGCGATGGCGGTGAACACACGGTCAATTATGCCCAACTTGGCCATGATCGCTGAAGTGAGCGAATATCCGGCTAAGTGGAACCGCGATAAATCGGATCAACTGCCCGTCTCGCTATGGGGCGCTGCGACGGCCTTCGATTCTGGAGATTCGCGCTGACGCAGGAAAATCGAAAGCACGACCAGGACGGCGGTCGAGAGAAACTCACTTTGCCAGTTCTGGAAAGACTCAAACCAGAGTTGCGGGTCGCCCAGGTAAGCAAGCCTGCTCAACGGCACCTCACCATGTTCGATTGCGTTCTGCGCAGCGACCTGGGCACTTTGGGTCCAGTGAATAACGAAAGAAATCAGAAACAGTGCGAACAGCGCCAAGCCGAGCGATCGCGCATATAGTGCGCGCCACATCGCACCCCAACGTAGCACAGTCGGGACGCCGGGCTTTAGTGCTTGCTTATCCAGATCTTTGTCGCGTGGCTGCGCATCAGGATCGTTGGATTCAGCCGATCCACGCTGAATCAGAAAGGCTGTCAGGACGACATAGGCGGACATTTGAAGGAACTCGCTTTCCCAATTCTCGAACACCGAGGATAGGAATTCTGGGCTCGACGTATAAGCACTAAGGCTCATCGCGAGCTGATGGTGACGCTGTGCATCCTCGGCCGCAACATGCGAGCCCGCGAGCCATTGACCCGCTATGCTGCCGGCAAAAAGCAGCAAAAGGACAATTGTCAGCCCGTTATCGCGCAGCACCCTCATCCGACGTCTCCCTCAGCCTGTTCTTGTGTGCTGGAACGCCGGTGGAACGATTATGGTTCTTTTCCTGTAACGCAGCCAGTTCGCCATCTAGTTAGCAAGAGGACATCGCTTGTGAACGCTGTCGAAATGGTGCGTGGGACACCATTTTCGTCCGGTGGGTTGCCGTGTTCAGCAACCTTTTCCCCTCAGGCCCCAATTCAAGCCTATTGCGCACTGACCGGGCCTCGTGACCCGGTCAGATCCAAAATTTACGCCGGCATCAGATTGACGGCCGTCGGCTTGGCCGGCGGCAGCGCGCCGGATCCGGCTTGCGCCTGCAACTCGGATTTTCGCGCCAGCATGAGGTCGCGAAGGGATACGAGATCGACGTCGGTCTTGCGGCACTGCGCGAACATGCCCTCCGACTGCATCTCCTCTTCATGGACATGGTGCTTGATCTCTTCGGATAGGACCTTGACCTTAGCATCGTAGAAATCGTCGTCGGGGCTTCCGGCTTCAATGTCGTTGATCAACACCTTTGCACCGTCATGCTCGACATAGGCTTCGTCCAGGGTGTCGTCCTCGATCTTCCCCCGGAACGCGGGGTAGAACAGCTCTTCCTCGATCAGTGTGTGAATTTTGAGCTCTCTGCAGATTTGTCGCGCGATCGCCTGCTTCTTCGAGGCGGATTTTGTCTTTTCGAATTGCTCAAAAAGGTCTTCTACCTCCCGGTGATCGGCCTTGAGCAGTGCGATCGCGTCAGTGAAGCTGTCAGCCATGGTGAAACTCCTCTTGTTCGCCCCCGCTGCTAAGTTCTCCAAACCTACTCTCGTTCCAAGCGAACGACTCGCAAGAGCCGGCCCCTTGGGGACGGCGCACCACAATCGTCGCCAGATTGGCGGCAATTTTCTGTCCCGTTAATAAGAATGGAGAGGGGGATCACGGATTTGTCCGGTTCTTTGGGTCGACGGGCGGGCGGAAGCTCGGTGCGAGGCGGGCTCCTTCGGGGCCGGCGGTCGCGCCGGACGGACGCGCCGCGTGTGAGAGGGGAGAAGGATTTTGGAGGGTGTCGCTTTCGGATGGTCGAGAGCGGCATTTCCAAGGAGTTGAGGTTATGAATATCGGTGAAATCAAGCCCGTGAACGGTCGTCTTATCGGACATATCGCGACCCGTTCGATCGACCTGCCGCGCCTGGGGCTCCGGCCTGTCGAAAGCACCAATGAGCGCGCGCCGGTCTTCGAGATCGTCGCGCTCAATGTCGGGCAGCGCTGGGTACAGATCGGTGCGCTCTGGGAGGCGACCGCCAACAAGACCGGAGAATGCTTCCTCCAGGGATCGCTCGATGATCCCAGCCTGGCCGAGCCGCTGCCGATCGCTCTCTTCGGCAGCGACGCTGAAGGCTATCGGGTCGCTTGGCGGCGACGGGATGCGCTGAGTGGCTTTGGCGGCGGCCAGCGTTCGGAACGTCCGGCGATGGGCGGCGAGGCCATGGGCGGGTTCGGTGCGAGCACCGCCGGCATGGATGGCAGCTACATGGGCGGAAGCGATTTCGACGATGAAGTGCCTCACTGAGGTCTTTGTGCCTCATGGGCCGGGGGAGCACAGCCTCCTCCGGCCTTTCTTTCTGTCTGCCGATTTTGGAAAGGATGCGCATCATGGCTACCGCCCTGCGCCACAGCATCGATCGATTTGCTGACTTGCCCACACTCTACGCACAAATGGTCGCCACGCCGGAATATCAGGCGGCCTTTGGCGACCCGATGCCGCTTACAATCGCCGAGCCCGGAGACGCGCCCGCAGAGCATGAGATGCCGGAGCCTATCGCGGCCCAGGCCGAATGCGGCGGGATCATCGCTGCGATCTTCGACCTCTTCACCGGCACCCGTCTGGAGGCACTGGCACCCGATATCGCCTGGGGTTTCGTCAACAGCTTCCACTATCTCGCGGGGAAACTCGAAAAGCGCGAGGACGGCTATGCGAGGGAACTGGGGGATCTCGCGCGAGCCCCTGAAGGGAGCGAGATCTATGCCCGTTCGCTCGAAGAAAAGCAGCTTCAGTGTCAGTCGGTCGCAGAGCAGCGGCAGGCCATTGAATGCATGCGCGACTATGCCGCGGAAATGTACCGGGCGCAGTCAGGCTGGCCCTGGTCGCCGGCCAAGGGAACGCGAGCATCTTCTGCATCGAGCGCCAGCCAGATCGCTGCGGTCGATTTCCTGCGCGCCCGACAGCTGGAACAGCGAGAACGTCACCTGCCGCAGGGGCCGATCGTGGTTGTAACCGGTCCTGCCGACTGGCACGACTGGCAGGCGATATGGTCGCGGCTGGACGCCATCCATGCGCGGGTTTCCCATATGACTTTGGTTACGACCGGGCAGCGTCGCGGCGTGGACCAGATCGCGGCGGCCTGGGCTGCTCGCACCGGCGTTGACGTGCCCGTCGTGCGCTATGGCCTATATGGAACCGGACGAAAGACTGCCTTTATCCGCAATCGCAAAATCCTTGATTTGAAGCCGGTCGAGGCAGTGCTCTGCGAGGGGTCGGGCGTGCAGGCCAATCTCTACCAGCTGCTGCGCCAGGCCAATGTTCCGATCCACGCTTTGCGCAGGGCGGACCAGGCGGCTGATGCTGTGAAGTTCCCAAGGCGCGTTCCCCCGGCAGCCATTGAAGGAGGACAGCATGGCGATACCTGACTATCTTAGCGCTAACTTCCAGACGCTCCTTCGGGCTGCGGAAGATGGAAATCTCGCTCTTATGGAATGCCAGGATGCAGCATCAGGAGAACCGCGTTACGTGATCTGCGCAGTCGGGCGGGAGGAGGGGGCCTATCTCATGATCCCGTTCGGCCACCTCGCGGAGGGTAACCCTTACGACGCCTACCGGCCGCCGATCTGACGGCGGACGACAAAATCCAAATCGACCTTTGGGACCGCAGCCATTCGGGCGCACGGTCCCTTTTTTGTCGACGCACGTGCCCGGGGCAATGTCAGACGGGCGCCTAGACACATGTCGCGCGAGGATCATAGCGCTCCACGGGGCATCGAGCCCCCTGGAGCGCTGCCACACTTCTTCTCTCAAGTCGTTTAATCTTGGCACGGGGACAGCGCCAGCCTCAAGGACGACGGGGCCCCACCATTTTTTTCGGCAGGCAGGCGGCAGTCCGTCCATGCGGGCGGGGGCGCGTGCCGAAAAAAATCGTGACCCCCATCGCCGCTTCGCGGTCGGGGCTGTGCCCCGATCCTTGACCCCGTCACTCGAAGCCCGTGCAGGGGGAAGACCTCTTTCAATCAAAGGAGGTTCTCATGACCAAGGCATTCCGTTCAGTCCGCAGCTTCACCGAGATTGCAGCACTCATCGGGGAGGAGAGCGCGGTTGCGTCCGACAGCTTTCTTGCCGCATTCGAAACGGACCTCGATGGCGTCCGGGTCAGCAGGGACGACGAAGAGCGCACCGGGCAAATGCCAGACGCGACACAGGTCCAGCTGGCAGTCGAGTTGATCGTCACGACGCTCTTCGATGTTCTGCGGGACAGCAGGCTGGAAAAAGTGGCGGGACGCATCGCATGGGGCATCGTCCACAGTTTCCACCGCGTGAGCGATCAGGCAACGGGACAAGCCGACGGCGCAGCAAGGCAGATGCGCGACCTTCTCCGACAGGCTGATGGCAGCGAGATCCATGCTGTAGAGCTTGAGCACGCGCACGAGGAATTGGCCTTTCTCGACGAGGCTGCCGACGCTCTCGCCTGCATGCGGGACCACGCAGCTGCGGTGTATCACAACGAAACCGGCAAGCCCTGGTCTGCGCCAAGGGCGACGCTGGTATCTTCCAAGCGGACAGCGAGCGTCATCAACGGGCTGGACTATCTGAGCGCGCGACGCCAGCGCCGGATAGGGCAGCATCATCCTGAAGGGCCGCTGGTCGTCTTCTCGGGCGGCAGCCAGTGGGCGGACCCGGAGCCGATCTGGAAGGCGCTGTCGAGGGCCAAGGCGACCCGGCCGCAGATGGTGCTGCTCACCACCGCGCAAAATAGCGGTGGTGACGCGATTGCCGAAGCATGGGCGGCAAAGACCAAGACGCCGGTAGTGAAACTGGGCATCGACAAGGGGCGGTGGGGGAACCGAGCCGGGTTCGTGCGCAACGACCAGATCGCGCGGCTGCGGCCAGTCGAGGCGATCGTCGCTGAAGGAAGCGGGGTTCAGGCTCAGCTGGTAAGGGTGATGCGTTCCATCGGTGTCGCGCCGGTGCTCCTCTCACTCTATGGCGGCCCGGCGCACTGGGCTTCCTGAAGTCATAAAGGATATGCGGGAGCAGTCGGTTTCAGGCCGATAGCTCCCGCTTTTTTTGTCTGTCGCTCTATGTCGTTGCCCTCTAGGACAGGCGCTGCGCGCCAGTCCCGTCGGACAACGATGCCGCGCTCTTGAGGAACGCGGGCCTCCTGCGCGCGGCTCCGCCGTGCTCGTCGCAGGGACGCCCTACGGGCGCTTTTCAGGTTGGGATTTTGAGGCCGGCGCAATGCTTTTCAATGCTGCGATAGCGGCTGGCCCACCCACCCGGATTACATGCTGGAGCAGGTCGCGAAAGTCTCTTTCGCTCAGCTTCTCAACCTCCATCTCGCTTATAATGGAGGCATATTTGCCGCGCAGAGCGCGGCGGGCATCGAGGATCTCCTGCGCTATTTTCGTCTGGCGCGCTTCGAGGTCTGCGAGCCGATCACGGTCATTCAACTTGGGCATTGATCATCCTTTCACATCGGATGGTCTGCCCGCCGGCCACAATATCGAGGATTATCGCGATGAATGCAATCTGTTGCACAGATCGATTTGCTGCTGCTGCGTTCCGCAGGAAAGGAAATCCCCTTCGGGTTGCCCCGCGCCTTCCGGCACGAGGCAGCGCAGCGGGGCTAGCCCGCTGCGAAGAGGGGACGCACGCCCAGGGCGTATTGTAATGCACCGTACGCACGGGTGCTGCGGGCGCGAATCGCGAGGTTTTCTGCCGGTTACAGCGGGGTGCCAGGCGGTGCCACTGTCGCTTCCCTTATTGGGAGCTGGCACCAAATGGTAACCATATGAGGATAATTCAGGGCTAAGTGCCTGATAAGCTTTGGCACCATGTCGGTGCCATGCATGCCGACTGTAAGGCGTTGAGATCGCCTGTAAATCGGCGTATAACGGCCGGGCTTCACCCCATCTGGACAGGCAACGAACAGGAGTTCGGCGCTTGCCCAGGATCAATATCAGATTGAAAGACGCTCTACACGGGCGTCTTGTCGCCGGCGCCCGATCGGCGCGGCTCAGCCTCCCCGAATATGTCCGCGACATCCTCGATCGCTTCGAAGGCATCGATGCCGGCGGATATCATGGTCGCTTCGATGAGGTGCAGGCGACCCTCATTCAGGTCTTCGCCATATTGGCCGCCTCGGTCGGAACGCGACGCCCCGACATTCTCCAGAAGGGCATGGACGATGCCCGCGCCCTGCTCCTCGAACGGGGGCTGCTCGCGCCCGAGGATGGTGCACTATGAGCATCTTCCGCAACGACACTTTGGGCTCCTGGACCCGGGGTGGTCAGGCCATCGTCCACAATGTCAGGATGACCACCCAGGTCTTCTTCCAGACCTCGCTTGCGGGCCTCGCGATCTGGGTCGGGGGCATCATCTGGTATGTGCTCGAAAAATCCAGCGACTATCAGCGCTTTGTCGCGATGAAGATCGCGGAAGCGACGCTGAAAAGCGACGTGCCGGGTGGGGCGCCGATCCTGTTCAGGACCCCGGCTGGGCGCCAATATTGGACGAACTCGGACGCGCTGCTGGCCTCTCCCATCGCGAAGAAGACCATGCAGGCGATGGAGCAGCATCTGATCTATGGCGCGGCGCTATCTGGTGCCTTCGCTGCGCTCATGCTTCTGTGGGCCTGGTTCTACTTCACCCGAACGGGGAAGGGGCTCGGCTCCAATCAGTTCATCCGGGGGGCCCAGTTCGGGACAGCCCGGCAGCTCCGCCGCCTGCTGTGGCGATCGAAGCGGGGAAGCTTCGCTATCGGCGGTGTGCCGGTTCCTGAAGAGTTTGAGCCTGAGCACATCTTGATCTGCGGGGCGCCAGGAACAGGCAAGACCAACATCATCGTCAAGATGCTAGCGGGGATGCGTGGGAAGGGCCGTCGGGCCATTGTGTTCGATACGGCCGGTACCTTCGTCGAGAAATTCTACCGGCCTGGGCACGACATATTGCTCAACCCGCTCGATGCGCGGGCGGATAGCTGGTCCCCCTGGGTCGATGTCCCGCGCGACTATCATTATGATCAGATCGCGGAATCCACGATCCCCGACAAGGGCGGTGATCCTTTCTGGGCGAAGGCGGCGAGGGGAACGCTGGTCGCCGTCTTCCGCAAGCTTGCGAAGAATAAGCAGATGCTTATCTCGGTCTTGCTCGATACCCTTCTGCGGAGCCCCTTGAAGACGCTGGCCGCGTTCGCGGAAGGGACGGATGCCGCCGCGTTCATCTCGATGGAGGGGGACCGTACGTCCGCGGGCATTCGCGCCGAACTGGCCTCTGTCATGCGCAGCTTCTCCTATCTGGACGACACGCTGGATGGCTTTTCCGTACGCGACTGGGTGGCCAATGAAGAGGATGACAGCTGGCTCTTCATCACGGTGAAAGCCGACCAGCTTCCTTCTCTGCGGCCGCTCGTCACCGTCTGGCTCGACATCGCGATCAGCGCGATCATGAGCCTTCCGCCCGACCAAAAACGCCGCCTCTATTGCGTTATCGATGAGCTGCCTACGCTACAGCGTCTGCCGTCACTCAGCGATTTCCTGGCGCGCGCCCGCAAATATGGCGGATGCGGCATATTGGGGTTTCAGTCCTACCCGCAACTGGAGGCAACCTATGGCATCCAGGATGCGGCCGCGATCACCGGTTACTGCTCGACCTGGGTGGCGCTACGAGCGAACGATACTCCCACGGCAAAGCATGTGTCCGAGAATTTGGGCCAGGTCGAACAGGTCGAGGCCAATGAGGGCATGTCCTATGGGGTCAACGACATGCGAGACGGCGTCAATCTCTCCCGCATGCAGGTCACCCGTCCGCTCGTCATGCACACCGAGGTCACGAACCTCCCCAACCTGTCGGGCTTTCTCCGGTTCGGAAGAAATCTGCCCGTCGTCCATTTCCGGGATCGGTACAATGGAGTGCCAACGATCGAGCCTGCATTCGTCGAGCGAACGGAGCCTGCCAAGCGGTTCGAGGAGGGCAACGCTCCCCCTCCTCAAGAAAAGGCACCGCAGAGAAAACGTCGGCGCTCTGGGAAGGATGCGAAGCCCGAGCCGCAGCTCCCCTTGGACGGCGGCTCACCCGAAGCAGCAACTGCGGGTGAGCCCCCTGCGCACAAGGGCGCCGAAGTTCCGAAGCAGAAAGGGGACTCGCCGAACGCCGAACCGCCCAAGCTCCTTGGGCCGAGGAGTGGCTTCAACCTCCACAAGCATAGCCGCTCCAACGGTGAGCGTGACGATGCGAGGCCGGCATGATGCATCCGCGCCGCCTCAAAGGTTCTCCGGGCAACATCGCCCGCTATTACACTGTCGGGGACTATTATACGAAGGGAGATGCGGAGACCTCTTCCTGGGGAGGTACGCTCGCCAATGAACTTGGTTTGGACGGAGAGGTGGATACCGCGCAGTTCAATGCACTGCTCAGCGGCGCCGTCGCAGACCAGCAGTTAGGACGTCGGCGGGCAGGCGGAATTGATCACCATCCTGGGTGGGACTTTGCAATCAGCGCCCCCAAATCCGTATCGATCATGGCGCTCGCCCTTCGCGATGAGAGGATAGTCGCGGCACATGAGAAGGCCGTCGACGTAGCACTTTCCTATCTTGAAGAACATGCCCAGCTGCGGCGCCGAGAGGAAGGGAGCATCGTCCATGAGACGACTGGGCGACTCCTTTGGGCACGCTTTACCGAGCATGCCAGCCGCGAACTCGACCCCCATCTCCATACCCATGTCGTGATCCTCAACATGACGAACTGCGATCCGGGCAACCCGATGGCCAGTCTCGAAACGCGGGCCATGTATGCCGAGCAAATGGCCAGCGGCCAGATCTACCGCAACGCCCTTGCCCACAATCTGAGGGAATATGGATTTGAGATCGACTTCGATCCGCGCCGCGGATTGTTCGAGATCAGGGGGGTGCCAAAGGCATTGATCCACGAGATGTCGCAGCGTGCCGAGCAGATCAACGCCCATGCCGCTGAGCATGGCCTGTCGGGGCAGGCCGCGCGTAGGCAGAGCTTCTATGAGACGCGCGGCCCAAAGGTGAAAGTCGGGCTGAACGAGTTGCACGATCGTTGGGATGCGCGCGTCGCACCATATGAACCGAAACTTTCAGCTGTCCTCGCCCAGGCCATCGAGGCTGGTTTACGCACAGTCCCGGTGGAACCCGTCGACGCAGCGCGGGCGGCCCTGTTTGGGATCAGGCAATCGGAAGGGCGCGAGGCGGTCAATCCACTTGGTCACGTCATTGCGGTCGGCCTTGCCTCCCATGTGGGAGAGGTTCGGTTCGAAGACCTGCGACCGCTCCTGATAGATCATGAAAGTCGCCGCAAACTCTTGGCAACGCGGGGGCAGACCGGCGACGCAGTCCTCACGCGAGGGCGAACCAGCCGCAGGACCGTGAGGCTGGAACAGGCGCTGACCCAGCACCTCGCACTATCCCTTGGAGACGGCAGACAGGTCGCCAGCGCAGACCGGCTGCTGCCCGTTCTGGAAAGCGCTGGTCTATCCCCGGCGCAGGAGCAGGCTCTCGTGCACATGGCATTGTCGGGAGACCGGATTACGGCAGTGCATGGCGTGGCTGGGGCCGGTAAGTCGATGCTGATTCGCTCCCTCAAGGACGCGGCGCATCCGGGGATGGTGTTGACGGCGCTTGCGCCGACGTCCTCTGCTGCGGCTGAACTGGGTGATCGCGCGGAGATTGCATCCCGGACCGTTGCCAGCCTGTTGGCGAGTGGCGGGCATGGCCTCAGCGCCAACGATGTCCTGATCCTCGATGAAGCGGGGCAGCTTGGAAACCGCCAGGCGCTGCGAGTGCTGGAGATCAGCCGGGCAACTGGCGCGAGGCTTATCCTGCTCGGTGACAATCGGCAGACCGGCGCGATCGAACAGGGAAAGGCATTCTGGCTGATGCAGAAGCTTGGGCTCGCGACCGCCGAGCTGGTTGAATCGCGGCGGCAGGAAACCAGGGCGATGAAGCTTGCCGTCACCCAGGCCCGCGCCGGTGATTATGCCGGTTCGCTAGACCATCTTGATAAGGTGGCAAGCGGCAGCGATGCGGAGGAGCTGGCCAAGGGGCTGGTGAGAGAATGGACGCGCCTGAAGCCTGAAAGCCGGGCAACAACGAATATCCTCGTTTTGGAGAATGCAACGCGCCTCATCGTCAACAGTCAGATCCGCGAGGCATTGCAACGGGAAGGGATCGTCGCGGTCGAGGACACCCGACTTGCGGTGCTTACCCCGGCCGGTCTCAGCGAGCAGGAGAAGCAGATGGCCCGGTTCTATTCCGGCGGTCAGGTTCTGAAGTTCAATCGCGATCAGGTGGGACCTGGCTTGTCGCATGATGGCGAGTATCGGGTCGTTTCCGTGGTGCGCGATGCGAAGGGCCGGCAGCTTGTGCGATTGGCGGATGAGCAGGGGCGCATCCACAACTGGGATCCCCGCACAAGCAAGGCGGCGCAGGTGAATATATTCCTCTCCGAGCATCGCAACCTCGCCGCTGGTGACCGCATCCAGTGGCGCCTCGCGACTAAGGAGCTTGATCTCAAGAACGCCGAACGCGGGACGGTGGAGCGGCTCGATGGTATGGTGGCGACTGTTCGCTGGGATCGAGGCAATAGGGTCCAGCAGATCGATCTTGGACGCCACACCACTTGGGATCACGGCTATGCGGAGACGGTGTATTCCGCTCAGTCAAAGACCTATGACCGCGTCTATGTGCTGGCGCCTGTGGCGTCCCCGTTGGTCAATGGGCAGAACTTTTATACCGCCATCACGCGCGCCCGCTACGGCGTCAAACTCTGGACGGAAGATCCCAGGAAGCTGGTCGCGAAACTCGAAGAGCGGTCGGGTGAGAAGACATCGGCGCTCGAAGGGCTGGGCCGGCTGGAGCGTGATCACAGCAAACGCTTTGCCGCAAGGAATGAGGCGCGGCTGAAGGGCCTAAGGCTCGAACAGGTTGAGGAGCGGCGGAAGGCAGAGGGCAGGGCGCTCGCGCACAAACTTGATCAGCGAGAGCCGGACCGCGGAATTGCCGGACGTCTTGCAGGCAATGCTCGATCGCTGTTCGAGACGCTCGATCGTCATCTCCAGGCACTTGCGGCGAATCGGCAAGCCAATGCGCACAAGGCGGAGGACCGTGCCACAGGCCGGAACATTGAGGAGCGATCGCATGGTCACGATCGGTAAGCGGATAGCCGCCCTGATGGTGCTGATAATCTGGCAATCGGAGGGTCTTGCAGCAATGTCCGGTCAAGGGGCGGCCGGTGAACGGAGGGTCGCTAATTGCATTCGGCAGGCCGCAGGCGGACAGAAATGGCTCGAAGTGACCCTGTGGGGGCTGCGCGATCAGGAAGGAGGATGGATCGGCGCGGCGGTTCCGAACCGCAATGAGAGCCATGATCTGGGACCTCTCCAAATCAACAGCTGGTGGATCCCCAAAATTGCCGAAACGCTTGATCGTTCACCAGAGGATGTTCGTCATTGGTTGCGTTACGATCCGTGCTTCAATGCGAATGCCGCCCGGTGGATATTTGTTGCTGCCCTGGCATCGACCGGCAATTATTGGAAGGCGGTGGGCGTCTATCACAGTCCGAATACCGATCGGCAGAGGCGATATGCCCGCAGCGTGGCGGAACATTTGAAGCGCCGGTTTGGTGAAACAATTTTTTCGTCACCTGGCGCGGGAGGCATTGGAGGATGAGTTCGTTGAGTGAACAAGATGATCGGTGACCTCGGTCATCTGAGCCTGCCGCAACACTATAAAGAAAAAGCTGATGCGACGTGTGCAATGCACATGTTCGATTCCAAGTTCATTCGACCAGCCTGTTCCCGGGCACCTTGCCGGCGTCCCGCGCTGGCGACGCCATGAGGTATCAGGGTCTGGAGCTGCGGCTCTTTCAGGTGGTTTAAGAGCCTCGTATATGATGAGCCCTCGACGCGCACGCATTTCGCCGTCCCATATCTGCCAACTTAGGACTTCCAATTCCGCGCAGTTTCGATAGCTTGAGGAGGCTTCATCCCATCTGGCAGACTCCAACTAGGAGCCGTTCTGCCGTGCGAAAGAGCCTGCCAAGATTAAATGCGCCACTTCCCGCTCCCGTAGAGAAGTCGAAGGCACCTGCACTCATCGATCCCATCAGCGTAAGAATCGCGATTGCGGTGTCGATGACAGGGTTAAGCCGGTCCCGCCTATATGAGCTGATCAAATCTGGCGAACTGGAGGTCGTGAAAGACCGAAGTTCGACGTTGATCATGGTTGCAAGTTTGCGTGAGGTGATTGAGCGAAGGCGATCACGCTAAAGCTCCGACAAGAAAGCAGAGCGGGCAAAGGCAGGTGGTGCCTCGCACTGCGCAATCCTGGCCAGCTGAGCGATCAGCGCCACCATCGTCAGGATCATCACATCGGCGATGATCAACCGCGGACTGGGCGTGATCCCCTGGCGTCACCGCCATTGCTGTCCGTTATGCGTGCTTACTCGCTCCATCCCTCCAGATGTATGGTGGCTCTCATGGGCTGGGCGCCCTGATCGGTGGGTTTTCGCGCTTGCTGGCAGCGGTCGTGCTGATAGCCTGTCGCCATGACGACGAGTCGCATTGATCAGCTGATCGACGAGGTGGAGCGTAGGTTCTGCGCGCCGATAGTTGACGAAGATGCAGCCGCAGGCGCTTTGCAGGCGCTCTTTGCGCATCTGAACGAAAGCCGTTCGCGTCTCATAGTCGAACATGGGGCTCGTCTGGATGATATTCAGGCGCGATTCCGGGCAGGCCCTGGCCTGTTCAAGGGCGACCTGCACTAGCTGGCATTTCGACTGCCCGACACGTGCCGTAACGCAAAATCATGCTACGAGCGGCGCAGAACGCCCGGAGCAGGATGCGACCTGCCGCGCCTTTGCTCTAGGGCTGCTTGGGGAAGCATGCCCTTGGGTTATTCGATTCCGGCGCCCATATTGGTGCTTTTGGGCCGCGGGGATTATCGCTTTCATTTATTTACGCGATTATTTCAGCAATTTAGTTGCGAATCGCTTGCGGCTTTGCCACAGATTTGCCCGTCATCAGTGCGACCCGATGGCATTCCCCGGTGTAATCGACATGCTGCCGGGAGATTTCTCCGATGCCCAGACGCAGGGACCTCTCTGGGCATCGGGGATTTTCTCTTTCGTCCGCCGTTCTTTGAGAATAGCTGGTCAGCGCCGGCTTCTCAGCAGTCGCCGGCGATCCCGGCGCCTAATCTTACTTGCAACCGGGGGCCGGGATCATTGGGTAACGGAGGCCACATGAAGACAGTTCGCGCCTCTGCGCTTGCCGCCCTGGTCCTCATCACCATCATGAACATTGTCCCTCCGTTCGCCCCATCGCAAAGAACAAGTTGACTGCGGTTATTCCTTGGCTGGCGCGCGACTTCGGCAAGGTCCGCTAAAGCCCATTTTCGCCCGAGGTGTTGACCTCCAACAGACCAGATGCCTTACCGCTAGGCAGACCGGAACCGCCCGAATGGATGATGTAGATGCCGGTATCGGTCAGGCTATCCACCGAACTGTTGATCGCCACCTAGCGCTGTAGCTGGCGGCCAGCTTGGCCCGGCCGGTAGAGACATCAGCGACAGCGCCAGCGATCGTGGTCCAGGCGAGATAGCTCGACTGCGACGGACGAATGATGCGTTGATGTTGCTCGTCAACAGCGCGTTCGACACGGTAAATAGGGGCTCCCATACTCCCTGACTTGGCAGAAAGGCTTCAAGTAGGACGACCTTTGCGCTGCCCGCAGGACTATCCCGCCGCTAGCGTGGCCGAATATAGCTCCGCCGCACCCGGAAATGCCGGCCGCCTTGCAGGCAATGTCGATCGCTGTTCGACGCGCTTGATATCCTTCTTCAGATATTTGCGCAGCGTCAGGTAGCTGGTGCGCACAAGGCGGAGGAATGTCCCGCAGACCGGAATATCGATGAGTGATCGCCTGGTCACGATCGATCGGTTAGCTGCTGGCCCCATGATCGTGTTGACGCTCTGGCAAACGGATGGTCTAGCAACAGCGTCCGTTCATAATTCTGCCGATGTACGGAGGGTCGTCTGTTGCATCAGGCAAGCAGTGGGCGGACAGAAATGGCTCGAAGTTACCCTGTGAGGGCTGCGCGATCAGGAAGAAGGATGGATTGGCGCAGCTGCTCCGGACCGGAATGGGAGCCACCAACTGGCACCTCTCTAGGTCAACAGCTGGTAGATGCCTAAAGTCGCAGCAATACTTGATCACGACGAATGCTACTGCCGTCAGAGAGCCAATCGTGCCAAAGCTTCTGTGGCCGCGTGGGCGACCAGATGCCCGTAGTGAGCTTCGATCATTGCAACGCTGGTGTCTGAGATTTGCGCCACGGTAAGAATTGGCAAGCCTCCATTGACCAAGTCAGTGATAACACAATGACGCAATGTGTAAGCTGTTACTTCAGCCGGCAGACCTGCTTTGATCACAGCTTCTTTCACTGGCTTGTTCCAACTGTCTTTGTTCCAGGCCCGACCATCTGCGCGACGAAAAATTGTTGCTTTTCGAGGCATGCCCTTCACCTGCTCGGATATTATCCGTACGATGTTATCAGGAATAGCAATTTGTCTGGGTTGGCCGCTCTTGTCCTTCCCAATCGTCAGAGTTTTGATCCGCTCATCAAAATCTTTCACCTTTAAAGCTGCTAGCGCACCTGGCCGCAGCGGCAGGAGGCACAGGGCCTCCATCCATGGGAGGATATCTTCACTCGCAGCGTCTAATAACCTTCGACGTTCGGTGCGATCCAGATAAAGGTCGCGCCGCTTGTCGGCCCCCTTGGTCGGCTTCAATGCCTCTTGCCAGGCGGCATCGGTATTCGGGGTGCCGGGGGACAGTATACGTCCTAGAGCAGCACGAAGTGGCACAATGTCCCGGTTAATCGTGGCAACTGAACGAGGCTTGGTACGAGTAATGCCCCCTTTGTTGCGGCTGAGCAGGGCAGGCGCGTTTTCTAGTCGTTGCCTCCATTCTCGCAGATGACGCCGACGAAGCCTCTCTAGTTTTTGCTTCCCGATAGGGTCATCGAAAACGTGCCTCCGGAACACGCCTGCGGCAATCAACCCTGGTTTTTCTTTCAGGTAAGCGCGGCACGCATCCGATACCGTTTTGATTTGCTCTGCGACGATGCCCCCGCTCTCAACCTGATCGCTCCATGCCTCAGCATCTCTCCGTGCTTGAGAGAAGACATCGTTCCCTGTCAGGCTTCCATATTCTCCCAACGCTTTCCGAACGTACTTCCCCACGTCCGGATCGTAGACCCGGGCAAACCAAGTCCCTTTCCCACCCTTCTTGCTAGGCCTGAAACCAAGATAGCAACCGGCCCTCAACCGTTGCCAATGTGGCTCATCTCCAATTTTCGGCTTCAGCGCCTCGCGCCGGCCAATTCGGCTAAGGTCCATATTACCCGTCCATGAAATCCATGAAAAAAACATGAAACACATGCCGAAACAGGTCAAGACGTGTGTGTATAAAAAACAATCACTTAACGTTCCCCACACGTCCCGAAAAGTCCGGTTTCACACCCTTCACACGGGTGGGGTCACAGGTTCAATCCCTGTCGCGCCCACCATGATTTCAACGATTTGCGTTGAAGCATGGCTGGAGATATCCAACATCGGTAGTTGACCGTTGCAGGCACAGACCAGCACCGGCGCTTCTATGTGCCCTCGGCAAGTCGATGGTTGCCGCCGAGGATGAAGCGAAGCGAGCAATTTCGCCCTCATCCCCGGCCATCACAGTCTCTCACATATCGTCGAAGCGCGGAGCGCCTTCGAAATCCGCCTGCCCGAACGGCTTGTCGGTGAAGAGATAGGCATAATAATAATTGCGCAGCCGGGTGTGAAAGGCGCGGATGCGGTCCTGATAGGCCAGTTGCGCCTGCATGTCGGTGTCGGCGAGGCGGGCGAGCAGCGCCTGCACGCCGACCGAGGGCAGCAGCCAGCCGACCGAACGGGCGGCGGCGTCGCGCGCCTCGATCCCGTGGCGATAGGCAGTCGCCTTGGGCGCGACGCTTTCATCGCCGACCTGATGGAAGGCGAAATACCATTTCCAGTGGAATGCGTGGCCTAGCGGCGGGCTGTCCTTCCATTCGGGATGGCCGGCATAGAAGGCCTGCATCGTCTGTTCGCGCGAAATGTCCCAGGCACGGTTGACCGCCTCGCGCTGGGCGAGCGTCAGTTCCACGCCCTGGCCGACCGGGATGGCACGGTTGATCGCGACATGGGCGATGGTCGGCAGCAGCAGGGTAAGCAGCAGCCACAGGCCGGCGAGCGTCGCGGCATTGGTGACCGAACTCCAGCGCAGCCGCCCTACCAGCAGCGTGACGCCGATCCAGAAGGCGAGATAGAGGGCGACCAGGCCCAGCACCGCCAGCAGCGGCAGGAGCGGCACATGCGACAGGGTTGCGCCGATCGCCAGCGGCACGGCGAGGGCGAGGAACAGAAGTCCGCCGCGCAGCAGCACGCGCCGCGCCCAGAGACGCCGTCCCGATCCTGCAAGCGCATCAAGCATCCGCAGTCGCCCGGCTTCCCGCTCGCCCGAGACTAGGTCGTGGAACAGGGCGATCACGAACAAAGGCGTCAGATAGACGAGCACGAAGGCGAAATCGAAACGACCGGGCAGGGCGAGTTCGGGATTGAACGCCTCGCCATCGTAAAGCTGCGCCTCCAGCCCCAGTGCGCGGACACGCAGGATGTATGGTGCGACGTCCCGCAGGCCGAGCGCCACGAAGGCGAGCGGCGCGGGCGCATCCCAGGTGGCATGGAAGCTGTAATAGGCCGCGTTGCCGGGATCCTGCGTCTTGCCGGCCCATTGCGCGACGGCCGCGATATCCTGTGCCTGTTTCGGCTGGATGCGGGCGATGACGGCGCGCTGCCGGGCGACTTCGGCCATGCCGGCGGCGACCGAGGCGATGGCGAGCAGGGCGACGAGCAGCAGCGCCAACAGCGCCATGCGCGAGCGCAGCAGCAGGCGCAGTTCATGGGTGAGGAGGGTCATGGACGGGCTTTCTGAAGATGGCGGGCGACGGGCAGCAGCGCCAGCAGCGCGAGTACCAGCCAGGCGAGCAGCAGGCCCAGGCCGGGCAGGCTGGCCGTCACCAAGTCGCCGGCGGTCCGCGCGATGAAGCGGAATTGGGGAATCGCCTGCCAATGGTCGGCGGAGATGCGCTTGCGCTGATCGGCGCCGGCATCCTTGGCCTTGTCATCGGCATAGCTGACGGCATCCGCCTGCAACTGGTTGAGATGCTGGACCATGGCGAAGCGATAGGCTTCGGCCTGGGCGAGGAAGCGGCGATGGCCCGCAAGATCGGTGCCCGCGGCTGCCATCGACAATTGCCGCAGCGAGATAGCCGGGCTGATGATGCCGAAGCCGTCGGTCAGCCGGCTCTGCGCCTGCTGGATCGCGAAGCTGCGATCGGCATAGTCGTCGAACAGACCCGACGTCAGCTTCTCGCCCTCGACCGCGAGCAGGCCGTTATAATTGACCGGCAGATCCTCCACCTTGTCGACGCCATAGCGGCGCAGCACCTTCTGCTTGAAGGCGTTGAAGAAAGGATCGTCAGGATTATGCGCGTCGCCAAGGCGATGCAAATCCTGCTGGATGGCGATGTCGGTTTCCAGGCGGGTGGGCAGGCTATGGGCCTGCGCCGCGATGTCGGGCGCCACGCGCGGCAGCAGGATGACCAGCACCGCCCAGAGCGCGAGCAGCGCGAGTAACGCGTCTCGCCCGCGACGCACGAGCGCGGAGACGAGGATCACGATGATCGACCAGAGCGCCAGATAGGCGCCATAGCCAAGCGCGATCACCGCCATCGGCCCGGCCAGCGCGCCCGGCTGACCCGCGATCAACAGGAAGGCGATGAGCGCGGGCAGGCCGACCAGCGCGGCGACCACGGCCAGTGCCAGCAGCTTGCCCATCACGAGCGCGCGGGCGGACACACCCTGCACCAGCATCTGGCGTAGCGTGCCGCGTTCGCGTTCGCGCGCGACCGCGCCATAGCCAAGGAAGATCAGTAGCAGCGGCGCAATCACCTGCAACACGAAGGCCGGGGTCAGCTGGCCGAAGCGGACCAGCAGCGAGGATTGGCGGACATCGCCGAAATTGGCGCTGTTCTGGCGATGCCCTTCCAGGAAGATGCTGTTGCCGGTGAACGCATCGACGCCGGGATCGAAGGCAGCGAGCGGTGGCAGCGGGCGGAAGATGAAATTGCCGAAATGGACCATGCGATGGGGATGGCGGTCGGGCTGCGCCTCGAACGCCTCGGCGGCCTGGGCCTGGAACCGGGCGCGGGTTTCGGCGATGCCGCTCTGGTGCGACCAACTGATGAGCGCGGCGGCGAGCGTCAGCAGGACGAGCAGCGCGAAGGCGATGACGGCGACGCGGTTGCGCCGCATCAGCCGCAATTCGTCGCGCGCGATCAGGGTGATGGCACTCATGCGGCAACGGCCTCCCGCGCGAACTTGCGATGCAGGTCGCGCACGTCGAAACGGTCCGTGCCCTGCGCCGATGCCTCGTCGACGATCCGGCCGGATTCGAGGAAGCCAATCCGGTCGGCAATGTCGGCGGCCGACAGCAGGTCATGGGTGACCATCAGCACGGCCGCGCCCTTGCGCGCGACATCATGGACCAGTCGGTTGAAATCGGCGGTCGCGCGCGGGTCAAGGCCGGAAGAGGGCTCGTCGAGCAGCAATACCGGCACTTCGCGCAGCAAGGCGATGGCGATCGCCACCTTCTGCCGCATCCCCTTGGAAAAGCCGCCGAGCCGCTTGTCCCAGGCCGATGCCTGCAGGCCCGTCGCCTCGAACGCGCCGTCGATCGCGTCGTGGGCGGGGCGGCGGCCCGCCAGCGCCAGCAGATAGGCGGCATTTTCCCGCGCCGTCAGATGCTCGTAAAGGGCGACATTTTCGGGGACATAGGCGATCTGCTCGCGCGCCTTGTCGGGCTGCGCCGTCGGGTCATGGCCGGCCACCAGCACCGTGCCGCTGTCTGGGCGGGCAAAGCCCAGCAGGGTCGACATAGTGGTCGACTTGCCGGCGCCATTGCCGCCGAGCAGCGCATAGATTTCGCCGGCATCGACATGCAGGGTCAGGCCGCGCAGCACATGATGGCTGCCATAGGACAGGTGGACGTCGGACAATATTATGGGCTGGCCGGTGGCGGTCAGGGACATGGGGGCAAGGCTCCTTGGCTGTTGCGCCGGACCATTTCGGCGATGCAGCAATCTGTCAATGAAATAATATAACATTTCCATTGACGGGTGCGGCGAGCCTACCCTAGGGGCAGCGGCGAATGAGATTTCGTCTCATTTCATTCAGGGGAAAATATGTCGATCCAGTTCCTGCCGCGCGCCTGCGCTGCGCCCGTCCGTTCCCGTCGCTTCCATCGCATCGCCCGCGCGCTGCCGCTGGCCGCTGTCCTGGCCTGGTTTCCAGCGCAGGCGCAGACCGGCGACGCGGTTCATCATGTGCCAGAGGGCGAGGGGGCCATCACGGTCGACGGCGTGCGTCAGGCCTATCGTGGCGATTTCTCCGTGAAGGAAATTCCCCAGGCCATCACCGAGATCGACGCGGAGACGCTGCAGCAGAATAATATCCTGCGCCTGACCGACGCGCTGGACATGAACGCCTCGGTCGCGCGCCAGAATACGCTGGGCGGGCTGTGGGACAGTTTCGCCATTCGCGGCTTTGCCGGCGATGAAAATCTGCCGAGCGGCTATCTGGTCAACGGCTTCAATGCAGGGCGCGGCTTTGGCGGCCAGCGCGACGTGGCCGGGATCGAGCGGGTCGAGGTGCTCAAGGGGCCGGCGGCGGCGCTGATCGGGCGCGGTGAGCCGGGCGGCACGATCAACCTCGTCACCAAACAGGCGGAAATCGGCCGGACCTTCGGCACGGGCACGCTGCAATATGGTAGCTATGACCGGTTCCGCGCTGACGCCGACGCCAATCTGGCGCTGACCGATGGCATCACCGCGCGGCTGATCGGCTATTATGAGAAGGGCGACACGTTCCGCGACTATGTGTCGCAGAAACGCTGGGGCTTCCTGCCCTCGATCGGCGTTGCGCTGGGCGACCGGACGCGGCTTACCTATGATTTCGAATGGACCCGTGTCGAAGTGCCGTTCGATCGCGGCATCGTCGTCCTGAACAATGATTTCAACACCGTGCCACGCTCGCGCTTCCTGGGCGAGCCGGGCGATGGCGATACGGTGGCGCGCGCCACCGGCCACCAGTTGCGGCTCGACCATCAGTTCAATGACGACTGGAGCCTGCTGGTCGGGGCCAGCCATCGCGACACGCTGCTGACCGGTTTCTCGTCCGACGCGGAGCAGACCGCATCGCGCCAGAAACTCACTGTCGATGGCCGCTCCCTGTCGCGCCAGCGCCGCTCGCGCCGCTATGATGCGGAACATAGCGTGGTCCGCGCCGAGGTCGCCGGCAAGTTCGAGACCGGATCGCTGCGCCATCGCGTGCTGATCGGCGGCGATTTCGACCAGTTCGAATATGATAATTATTTCACCCGCTATCGGCCGCCGGCGCTGAGCAGCAATCCGAGTGACCAGGCCGGCTATGTCATCGACATCGACAATCCGGTCTATGGCCAATATCCGCTGCCTGCGACGTCGGTGTTGACCAATCGTCTGGATACCCAGCGCAGCTTCGGCTTCTATGTGCAGGACCAGATCGAACTGACCGATCGGCTGCAGATCCGCATCGGTGGTCGCTATGACAATCTGACGCTGAAGGTCGATAACCGCGTGCTTGCGGAGGCCAATCGTTACAACAGCCGCAAATATGAGCGGTTCAGTCCGCAGGCCGGCATCGTCTATCACCTCAGCGATCCGATCACCCTCTATGCCGCTTATGGCCAGGGCTATCGCGCCAATGTCGGCGCGGATTTCTTCAACAACATCTTCGACCCGGAAACGAGCGAGTCGATCGAGGCCGGTGTCAAGCTGACCGCGCTCGGCGGCGCCCTGACCGGCACCCTGTCGATCTATCAGCTGACCAAGGACAATGTGCTGGCCAGCGACAATAATAATCCCGGCTTTTCCGTCGCGATCGGCAAGGCGCGGAGCCGCGGCGTCGAACTGGACGTGAACGGCCATCTGCCCGGCGATATCGATATATTGCTGAGCTACGCCTATACCGATGCCGAGGCGCGAGAGGCGGTGAACGATCCCAATTTCGCTACCCAGATCCTGCCGGGGGACAGGCTGATCAACATTCCCGACCATAATCTCAACATCCAGGTTGCGAAGCATTTCGAGGTCGGCGGGCGCGAGGCCCAACTGGGCGCAGGCATGCAATATGTCGGCGAACGGCTGGGCGAAACGGGCACGGACTTCACCCTGCCGTCGCACACCCTGTTCCGCCTGTTCGGCAGCGTCGATGTGATCGAAGGCGTCGAGCTGTTCGGGACGATCAGCAACCTGTTCGACGAGACATGGTATGCCAGCAGCTACAGCTCGGTCTGGGTGCAGCCGGGTACGCCGCGCACCGCCACCGTCGGCGTGCGCGCCCGCTTCTGAGCCGGAAGGATAGAGACATGAGCAAGACGATGACGCGCCTTCTGGGCGCCGCCGCTTTATGTGTTGCTGGCACCGCCATCGCGCAGCAGCCGACTGAGGCGCCGCTGCCGGGTCTACCCGCGTCGGTGCTACCGCCAACGCTGCCCTGGTCGGGGGCAAGTGAAAAACTGGTCGTCGGCAAGGATGATCCCTGGATCACGCCGGCCGAGCAGGCCGGCTTTGCCACCACGCCGCGCTATGATGAGGTTACGGCCTGGTTGAAGCGTCTGGATGCGGCCTCGCCCGTCATCAGCCTCGAAACCTTCGGCCGCACCGGCGAAGGGCGCGACATGCTGCTGGTCCGCGCGAGCAAGGCCAAAGATGGGTCGGGCGCGGGCAAGCCGGTCGTGCTGGTGCAGGCGGGCATCCATGCGGGTGAGATCGACGGCAAGGATGCCGGCCTGATGCTGCTGCGCGACATCGCGCTGCGCGGCAAGGACGGGCTGCTCGACAAGGTCGATCTGGTGTTCGTGCCGGTCTATAATATCGACGGGCATGAAAAGATGAGCCGCTGGAACTTCCCGGCGCTGCGCGGCCCGGCGGAGAAGGGCTATGTCGGCAACAGCCGCAACATCAACCTGAACCGCGACTATTCCAAAGCGGACGCGCCCGAAAGCCGGGCGATGATCGGCCTGCTGCGTCGGCTGGACCCGATCCTCTATGTCGATTGCCATGTCAGCGACGGCTTCGACATGCAATATGACATCAGCTTCACCTATGCCGGCTGGGGCCGCTATGCCTATCACCACGCCACCGCCGACTGGCTGCAGGGCCGTTTCGGACCGAGCGTGACGGCGGCGCTGGAAAAGGCCGGGCATGTCCCCACCATCTATCCCAGCCCGATCGACACGCGGGAGCCGACAAAGGGCATCCGCCAGGCGCCCGAAGGACCGCGCTATTCGACCGGCTATGGCGACTTCATCGGGGTGCCGACCGTGCTGGTCGAAAACCACATGATGAAGCCCTATCGCCAGCGGGTGCTGGGCACCTATGTCCTGCTGGAGGCGGCGCTGAAGCTGGCCGGACAGGATGCCGGAGCGATTGCGCAGGCGAAGGCCAGCGACCGGGCATCGCGCCCCGCCGAAATGCTGACCCGGTGGAAACCCGCTGCGCAGCCGATCGGCTGGGTCGAACGGTTCAAGGGCATCGCCTTCGACACCTATGTCTCGCCCGCGAGTGGGCGCAGGGAGCAGAAATGGCTGGGCCGCCCGGTCGACTGGCGGATGCCGATCATCGGTCAGGAACCGGTCGAGACGGTGCGCCTGCCCAAGGCATGGTGGATGCCAGCTGGGCAGGCCGAGGTGATCGACCGGCTGACATTGCATGGCATCCGTTTTGAGGTGCTGGACGCGCCGCGCACGCTGACGCTCGATCGGGTGCGGCTGGTGGATCCGCAGTCGATGTCGGTGCGTGATGCGCGTATCCCGCTGGACACGAAGTTGCGGCACGAGACCGTGACCGAAACGCTGCCAGCCGGCACGGTGCGCGTGCCTGCCGATCAGCCGCTGGGCCTTTTGGCGGCAGCGCTGCTGGAGCCGGAAAGCCAGGACAGTTTCCTCGCCTGGGGCTTCTTCCCGGAGATATTGGCGGCGCCTTCTGGGGCGGAGGACTTCGTCCGGGCGCCGATCGCCGAGGCGCTCCTCGCTGCTGATGCGCAGCTTCGCGCAGAGTTCGAGGCGAAACTGGCCGCCGATGCCGCATTTGCGGTCGATGGTGACGCGCGGCTCGACTGGCTATCGGCCCGGCTACCCGATCGCAGCCCCTATCATCATCTCTATCCGGTGCTCAGGGAGAACTGAGCCCGATGAACCGGGGCGGTCGACCCGCCCCGGTTCTTCCACATCAGAAGCTGACCCGCGCGGCCACGCGGATGTCGCGGCCGGTGAGCGGGGCATAGTCCTTGAGGAAGGATGAGGCCCGGCGGGCGACCACATCGAAGATGTTGTTGGCCGACAGGGCGAAGCTGAGCGGACGTTCCTTGCCCCACGGGCGAACATTCAACTCGGCATTGACCATGGTATAGCCGGGCGTCGTGGTCTCGAACTCGGCGACCCGGTCCTGCTTGCTGACACGCTCGACTTCGCCGCGCAGGTCGAACTTGGTCGCCTGATAGGCCAGGCCTCCGAGCAGACGGAGCGGGGGAATGCGCGGCGCCGGCCCGACGCTCTTCACATTGGCATGGACATAGTCGGCCAGGCCATCAGCGACGATCTTGCCGTCGCCCAGCTTGGCCAGGGTCAGCGATCCCTGCACTTCGAAGCCATAATAGCGGGCGTCCGCCTGGTTGAACGCATAGACGGGCAGGCCATCTTCTTCCTCGCCGGTCAGATCCTCATAGATGAAGTTCGAGAACCAGGTGTGATAGGCCGACGCCTCGAAGCTGTAATTGTCGCCGCTGCCGCGCAGGATCGCCTCGACGCTGTTGGCCTTTTCCAGATTGAAGTCGGAATTGCCGACCTCATAGGCCTGGGTGCCGGCATGGGGACCGTTGGCGAACAATTCTTCAGCCGCCGGCGCGCGTTCGGTGTGCGACAGGTTGAGCCCGATGCGCCAGCTGTCGGTCAGGCCATAGGAGGCGCCGACCGAGCCGGAGAAGGCGTCGAAGCTGCGCTTGCCGGCGAAGAACTGCTCCTGATCCTCCAGCGGATTGGCGGTCAGGCTGGTATGTTCGTAGCGGCCACCAAGCTCGAACTTGAGTGCGCCATAATCGAGCTGCTGCAGGGTGAAGACGCCGACCTGCGTGGTCGAGTTTTTCGGCAGGAAGGCTTCCTCGCCGATCACGTTGAAGTCGCGGTTGAACAGTTGCACGCCGGTCGCGCCGCGCCAGGCGCCATGCTTGGTCTGGGTCAGTTCCAACCTGGCTTCCATGCCCTTGCTGAAGAAGGCGGTGCCGACCGAGCCATCTTCTTCCAGCTCGGCATGGGTATAGTCCGCATAGCCCAGACGCAGCGAAACCTTGTCCAGCACATTGCCGTCGCCATTCACTTCGGCGCGTAGGTTGACGCTGTCCTGCTTCATGCTGAGGCGCGGGGCTTCCTGCTCGTCGCCCGGCTGGGTCGCGAAGCGGATCGGCACGCCATAAAGGCTGTCATAATGGTCGTAGGAAATGCCGATATTGCCGGTGTCGCCGATATAGGCGATGCCCCCGCCGGCGGTCCAGGTCTTGGCCGCCGAATTGGGCAGCTTGCCCTTGACCGCGGCATTGCCGGCAAAGTCGATCGCTTCCTCGCCTTCTTCCGCCGGTTCGGCTGGAAGCAGGCTCGACGCCAGCGCTTCGGCACGTAGTGCTGGCGTCAGCGCATGGCCGCCGATGCGGACATCGTCGCTCTTGAGATAGCTGCCATCGGCATGGGCAACCCAACCGCCCGACAGGGGGACATCGACCGAGGCCGCGCCTGAACGCTCGTCCGCCGCCGAGCCATAGGTGCCGATCGCATCGACATGGACCGGCTCATCCGGAATTGCATTCGGGATGCGCTTGTCGATGACGTTGACGACGCCGCCGATCGCTGAAGATCCATAGAGCAGCGACTGCGGCCCACGCAGCACCTCGATCCGTTCGGCGAGCAGCGGATTCACGACGACGGCATGATCGACCGAGGTGTTGGACACGTCGACGGTCGACAGGCTGTTGGTCAGCATCTTGACGCGTTCGCCCTGCAGGCCGCGCAATACCGGGCGCGACGCGCTTGGGCCGAAGGAGGTGGCGGATACGCCAGGCTGATGCTCCAGCGTCTCGCCGATCGATGGGCGGATCGCCTGGGTCAGATCCTTGCCCTCGACCACGGCGACGCTGGACAGCATGTCCTGGCGGCGGGTCGGCAATATGCCGGTGACGATGATGTCGGAACGGGTGGCCTGATGATAACCGTCGGCAGCGTCATCCGATGCGGTTTGCGCATGGGCGGCCGTCGAAACGCCGAGAACGGCAAGCGCACAGCCGGCGAGAAACTGGAATTGCATGGACTTGGATCCCCCGAGGTGGATGGAGCGACATTATTCTGACCTCCACGCCCTGCTCGGTCGCGCTGGAGGCTGCCCCGCCTCTGTAAAAACATGTCCATGATGTTACAACATATCAAACATTACATTTCTGTCATGTGGCTGGCGTCCTATCCATCCAGCCCGCGCAGCTTCCGCAGGTCGATGCCCAGCCGCCGAACCCGATAATAGAAGGTCTTGCGCGGCAGGCCGAGGCGCTCGATCGCCTGGCCCATGTCGCCGCCGGTCGCCTGGATCGCCTCGATGATCGCCATGCGCTCGAACGCATCCATGCGCACGTCGAGCGGCAGCGTCGCGCCGTCGCTGGCGGGTTCCTGCTCCAGACCCAGCGCCAGCCGTTCGGCCAGCCGTCCCAGTTCATGGACATTGCCGGGCCAGTCATGGTCCAGCAGATGAGCCAGCACCGCGCGGCTGACCGGCGGCACCGCGCGGCGAAAGCGACGGGCGGCGGCATCGAGCAGATGGGCGAAGATCAGCGGAATATCCTCGCGCCGTTCGCGCAGCGGCGGGATGTGCAGCCGCACCGCCGCCAGCCGATAGAGCAGGGCCGGCTGGATCGCCCCCGCCTGGCCCTGCTGCGTCATGCAGCCGATCACGCGCAGGTCCACCGGCTGGGGTTCGCGCGCGCCGACCGGGCGAACCAGCCGATCCTCCAGAAACTGGATCAGATGCGCCTGCAGCGCCGGGCCGGACTGGTCGACATCGTCCAGGAACAAGGTGCCCTGATGCGCGCGGGCCAGCCGGCCTTCGAGCGGCGCGCGTCCGGCCAGGCTCTCGCCATGCAGGCTGGTTTCGGCGATCCCATCGGGCACGGCGGCGCAGGCGATGCTGACGAACTGGGCGCTGGCGCGGCGGCTGCGCTGATGGATCATGCGCGCGACCAGTTCCTTGCCGGTGCCGGTCTCGCCCTCGACCAAAATGTCGATATTGGTGTCGGCCAGGGTTGCCACCATGTCGCGTAGCCGCTCGATCGCCGGGGAATGGCCGATCAGCGGGGAGGCGACGGCGGTGTCGACCATCGCGCGCAGGCGGCGGTTCTCGATCACTAGCAGCCTCTTCTCGCTCGCCCGCGCGACTGATGCCAGCAGCGCGTCGGGATTGAACGGCTTGGTCAGGAAGTCCCAGGCGCCGGCCTTGAGCGCATCCACCGCCATCGGCACATCGCCATGGCCGGTGACCAGGATCACCGGCAGTTCTGCGTCGCGGGCATGGAGCGCCCGGAACAGGTCGATCCCCGACATGTGCGGCATCCGCACGTCGCTGACCACGACGCCGGGAAAGTCCGCATTGATCGCCGCCAGCGCGTCGGCGGCGCGGGCGAAGGCGCGCACCTCATGGCCCGCCAGCGTCAGTGTCTGCGCCATGGCGGCGCGCAAATCATTATCATCGTCGACCAGGGCGATCGGACGCGGGGGCATGTCGGTCATGCGCGTTTCAAACTCAGCTGGAAATGGGCGCCGGCCTCGCTGGGCAGCAGGCGCAGCGACCCGCCCATGTCAGCCATGATGTCGCTGGCGATGACGAGGCCGAGCCCGAGACCCGATGGGCGGCTGGTGACGAAGGGGGTGAAAAGCTGGCCCTGCACCGACGGATCGATGCCCGGCCCATTGTCGATCACCGACAACAGCACCGTCTCCGCATCGAGCGCGACCGAGAGGCGGATGGTTGGCGCGGCCACGCCTTCCAGCGCTTCCAGCGCATTTTGCAGCAGATTGACCAGCACCTGTTCCAGCCGGATCGTGTCGGCCATGACACGCAGGTCGTCCGGCAGGTCGGGCAGGTGCAGGTCGACCCGCGCCAGCCGCGATTTCAGGATCAGCACGCTGCCCTCGATCGGTCCGGCGAGCGGAATGGCATCGATCGCGCCGGTCGCCTTGCGGGAAAAGCCGCGCAGTTCGGCCGTGACCTTGCCGATCCGATCGGTCAGCCGCTCGATCGCCGCCATATTCTCGGCCGCCGCCTCGCTATCGCCGCGCTCGATCAGCAGCCGGCCATTGGCGGCATAGCTGCGGATCGCGGCGACCGGCTGGGCGGTTTCATGGGCGATGCCGGCGGTAATCTGGCCCAGCGACGCCAGGCGATTGGCCTGGCGTAACCCTTCGCGCAGCGTGTCGGCGCGCGTTTCGCTGGCGGCACGTTCTTCCATCTC
>CAACXH010000120.1_pt1 | contig 35507 bp, 43 predicted proteins | sample 2275881 | NCBI WGS metagenome assembly CAACXH01 (sample SAMEA5312483, study PRJEB27640) | indoor metagenome | biome: indoor environment; feature: controlled; material: polymer antistatic dissipative epoxy resin | place: Italy | collected 2014-05-27 | reverse complement strand
GGGTTACGTCATCACCCAAGATCCGACCGCCATGACCGCGGCATACCGCGCCGCCTTGCCCAACGCGACGAGAGCCAGGAACAGGCCAAAGTGCATCCGCGCTGCGCCCGCCGCGAGCGTGAAAGCATCGCCGACGAGCGGCAGCCAGGCAAACAGGAGCGTCCACGCGCCGAAGCGGCGAAACGTCCGGCTCGCCCGGTCGTACTGCTCGTGGGACACCGGAAACCAGCGCCTGTCCCGAAGCGCATCGATACCGCGCCCCAGCAACCAGTTCACCGCCGATCCCAGAGTGTTGCCGACCGTGGCGACGCCGAACAGCAGCATTGGGTCGCCTTGGCCCGTGGCGACGAGGCCGGCGAGCACAGCTTCTGAAGAGACCGGAAGAACGGTCGCCGCCAGGAAGGCGCTGACGAACAGCCCTCCGTAAATGGCTAGTGCTGCCATGCCGAAGGTTCGGTTACGCCTGCACGTCGACGATACCCATCATGCCAAGATCCTCATGTTCCAGGATATGGCAGTGATACATGCGCCGCCCTGGCAAGTCTTGACGCAGCAGCAAACGCACGGTCTCGCCTTGCACAACGTTGACCGTGTCCTTCCAGGAGAGGTAGGCCGGCCTTGTCACCTTGCCGCTCCGTTCGTGTTCGACCACCTGGAATTGCGTGCCGTGCACATGGAAGGGGTGATCCATGTCGGACTGGTTGACTACCTCCCATAGCTCGACATCCCCCACTTTCGAGACGACATCGACCCTGTTCATATCGAAGGCAACACCGTTGATGAAGAACTCCATTTTCATCCCGCCAGCGCCCATCGCCATGCCGCCCGACCCCATGTCCATGTCGTGCGATCCCATGGACATCGCGCCGGTAGCCATTTCCATTTTCTCGGTGAAGATAAACCGCCGGGTCACGGCAGCGGTGGCGAGCGGTTTTATGGAGCGCAACTTTTCAGGAAGTGGCGGAACCGGGTCTGCCGGCGTTTCCGAAACATTTGCGGTGAGCAACGCCATTCCTGCGTCAGCGGGCTTGCCCGGCCCCATCCAGCCGCGCTCATAGTCAAGCGTGCGCAGGATCGCTGCGCCAGGCTTTTCGAACGTGACGACAAGCTCGGCGCGCTCGGCCGGCGCAAGCAGGATCTCGTCGATGGCAACCGGCCTCTCCAGCAGGCCGCCGTCGGTGCCGACGACGGCCATGCTCGCATTTTCGAACGTGAGCCGCAGGTAGCGCGCATTGGTGGCATTGTAGAGGCGCAGGCGGCGCTTCTCGCCATGCTTCGAGTCAAGGGAGGGGTTCCTCTGACCATTGACCAACACATGGTCACCGACGCGCCCATTCATTAGATCAGCCATGGTGCTGGCGGGCATGGTTCCGTCCGCCGCGAGACGCAGATCGGTGAACATCAAAACCGTATCGCCATATTCGACCGGGATTGGATCGACCTTTGGTTTCACCAGAAACACGCCGGCAAGGCCGCGATAGACCTGCTCGGCGGTCTTGCCGTGCGGATGCGGATGATACCAATAAGGTGCAGCACTGCCTTCCGGCAGATCGAAGGCATAGGTCCGGCTGCTGCCCGATGTGACCGCGTCCATCGGGTTGCCGTCCTGGTCGGCCGGCACCGGCATGCCGTGCCAGTGGATGGTGCTTTCCTCGCCGGGAATGTTGTTGGCGAACTCGATTTCGACGCTGTCGCCCTCGTTGACCTCGATCAGCGGCCCGGGGCTCATGCCGTTATAACCGAGGATCGGCGTGTCGATCCCTTCGGCAAAACGCGCCACGGCCGGCTGAGCCGCCAGTTTTGCCCTGAAGGTTCCGGGAGCCGTCGATTCATTCGCCAGCCGGGTGAGATTGCGCAGCGCCTCGCCTTCCGGCAGCACGGGCGTCGCACTTGTCGATGCTCCCATGTCGTGCTTCATGCCGTCCATCTTCATCTGAGCGGCGGCTGGTCCGGTAGCCGCGAGTGCGGCCAAGCCCGCCAGGAAAGTGCGTCGTTGCATCTATTGTTCTCCTATGTCTGTCGAATGCTGCCGGCCCGAACCAAGGTCCTAGAAAATCTGCCGGTGCCCAGCCGGGTTAATGCGGCGTTTAGTCTGCCTGGGCCTGGGCGGCGGGGCCTCGTGGCCTTTAGAGAGGTCCTCAATGATAGGGCAATGCGGCCGTCCATCGCCCTGGCAGTGATCGGCCAAGTGCCGGAGCGTCCTGGTCATGTCGCGCAACTCGCGCATTTTCCGCTCGAGTTCGGCGATATGATCAAGCGCGATCTGCTTGACGTCGGCACTGGCGCGCGACCTGTCGCTCCACAGCGCCAGCAAATTGCCCATCTGCTCCACGGAGAAGCCAAGGTCGCGTGCACTACGAACGAAGCTGAGCGTGTGGACGTCGTCTTCCGAATAGACACGGTAGCCAGCCTCAGTGCGGGACACGTTCGCAATTAGCCCGATCGATTCATAATAGCGGATCATCTTGGCCGATACGCCAGAAGCTGCAGCCGCTTCACCGATGTTCATGGGCGTGCTCCTGTATCTGACGCTCGCCGGTCAGGTGTATCCGGCATGAAGACTACATCGGCGTGGATATCTCTGGTTCGTGCGTCGCGGGCCAATACGTCCTCGATTTCGAGGGTGCGTCCCGCCTGAGGCAAATGCGCCTTGTTCATCTTATCCTCCTCAGACCACCTGCACCAGACCGAGCCTTGCTGCGATGCGCGAGCGCTGGTTGAGGAAGGTGCCATAGAAGACGTCTTTTCCGATCACCGTGATGGGGGCAACGCGCACGCCGGTGCGCCGTTTTGCTTCTTCCGCCACTTCCGGCTGGGTCAGATCATGGTCGATGAAAGGCACGTCGAGTTTCGTCAGCCATGTTTTCAGGGCATGGCAGTCAGGACAGGTCAGTGTCATGTAGATCTCTCGACGGACGGGGCAGTTTGCGGGATCATAGTCGTATCTCTCGTGTGCGGGATGCCCGCGCCACAATTGGCGCGGGCTCCTGGATCATTCCGCCAGTGCAAGCTCAAGCTGACCAGAACGCTGCCGGCCGACCGCGAGCGGTGCCCGGAAGCGCTTCAACCTGAGCGCATTGGCGAGCACGAAGACGCTGGACAGCGCCATGGCACCTGCCGCCAGCATCGGCGACAGCAAAGTGCCATTGACCGGATAGAGCAAGCCGGCCGCCACAGGGATCAGGGCCGCGTTGTAGGCAAAGGCCCAGAACAGGTTCTGGCCAATATTGCGGATCGTCGCCTTCGACAGCGCGATCGCGTTCGCCACGCCGGTGAGGTCGCCGGACATCAGCACCACGTCGGCGCTTTCGATGGCAATGTCGGTACCAGTGCCGATGGCGATGCCGACATCGGCCGCTGCGAGCGCCGGCGCATCATTGATGCCGTCACCAACGAACGCGACGCGGGCACCGTTGGCCCCAGCGCCACTTTCGACAGCCGCGCCCGATCAGCTTCGGCCGAGAAGTCCTGTCGTTCTGGAAGAGCCGGAAATATGTGTGCGGTGGCAAGCATCTATTTCTCCATCATATGGCAGCTGAACTATACATCATATGATGGTTCTCTGTCCAGAATTCAAACCAGGATCAGATTGGATGGGCAACGAGATCCCCCAGATTATGACCCGGTCCACGTTATCGGTGATAGAGACAGAAAATAAGGGAGAGAAAAGGTGGGGGAAAAAACCTTGCTCGCTGATCAGCCGCCCCGGTGACGCGGTTGCTCAACCGCCGCCATCGCGATCCCGGCCACGTCGTCCCGCGCAGGGCTGGAAGCCCCGCTTGGCCGGACGGGCAGGGATGCTCGGCCGCAGTTGCACCGGACCGTCCGCTCCGCGGGCCGGGGGATGTCTTCGGGAAGAAGACGGAAAAGGATCGGCCAGAGGTCGCGTCCGCAACCGCTTGAAGGAGCATCCCCATGGAACTGAAGTTTGTCGATCCGCGTGCGCTGAAGGAAAATCCCGACAGGGCACGGCGCTCAAAATCCAATCCGCAGGCAGACGCGTTGCTGTTGGCGACGATCCGCGCCGTCGGTATTGTTCAGCCACCTGTCGTGGCTCCGGAGCTGGATGGCGGCAACGGCTTTGTCATCGACGCGGGTCATCGCCGCGTCAAGCAGGCGATCGCGGCTGGCCTCGAAGAGATCGCCGTACTGGTGATTGAACGGGCCGAGGATGGCGGGGCCATGCGCTCGCTGGCCGAGACGCTGGCGCATGAGCAGCTTAATCCGGTCGACCAGTGGCGCGCGATCGAGCGCCTTGTCGCGCTCGGCTGGACCGAGGAAGCAATCGCTGTCGCCCTGGCTCTGCCGGTGCGCCAGATCAGGAAGCTCCGGCTACTGGCCAACGTGTTGCCTGCCATGCTGGACCAGATGGCCAAGGGCGACATGCCCAATGAGAGCCAGTTGCGCACCATCGCTGCCGCCTCGCTGGAGGAGCAGAAAGAGGTTTGGAAGAAGCACAAGCCGTCGAAGGCGGATCCGCAGGTGTCGTGGTGGGCAGTGGCGCAGGGACTCCAAAAGACGCGTATGTTTGCCAAGCACGCCAGTTTCGGCGACGACCTGGCTCAGGCCTATGGCATTGCCTGGGTCGAGGATTTGTTCGCGCAGGCCGATGAGGACAGCCGCTACACCACCGATGTCGAGGCATTTCTCGGTGCCCAGCAGGAATGGATGACCAACAGCCTGCCGAAACGCGGCGTGATCGTCGAGGTCGGTCAGTATGGCGAGCCGAAGCTGCCGCCCAAGGCCGAGCGCGTCTACGGCAAGGCGACCAAGTCCGACCACACGGCCTTGTATCTCGACCGTGACGGTAAGGTCCAGTCCGTAGCGTACAGGATGCCGGCGGCCAAAAAGCCCAAGGGCAAAAATGGCGCCGATGTTGAGTTAGATGGCGATGATGTCGTGGTCACGGTAAAGCCGAGCCCGGATGTGACGCGCAAGGGCATGGAGATGATCGGCGACCTGCGCACCGATGCCCTGCACGAGGCTCTGTCACGCGCGCCGATCGAGGACGACACGCTGATGGCGCTGCTCGTTCTCGCCTTCGCAGGGCAGAACGTCACCATCGCGTCCGGCACCCGCGACATGTCGTATTTCGGGGCGGCAAGCCTTGCCGAACATGCCGTGGCGCTCTTCAATCAGGACGGTAAGCTGGGGTTCGACATGGACACGCTACGCATCGCGGTGCGGTCCCTGTTGATCGATGTCCTGTCCTGCCGGGAGAACCGGTCGGACAGCGGCGTGGTCTCCCGCATTGCCGGCGACGCCATAGGGGCGGACAACTTCCTGCCCAATATGGGAACGGAGGAATTCCTGTCGTGCCTGTCGCGGCCGGCGCTCGAGGGTGCTTGCGTGAACACGTCGGTCCTGCCCCGGCAAAAGGTCAAGGACACCCGAGCGGCCCTGGTCGAGCAGTTCAGCGATGGTCACTTCGTCCATCCCTTGGCGTTGTTTGCCCCCGATGAGGTGAAGCTCACGTCCTGGCTGAAGAAACATGAGCACAACGAGCAAGCCGAGGACGACGGCACGCCTGCAGATCAGGACGAGTTCGATGACAACGCGATCGCGGAGCCGGCGCATGACCATGACGGTGTACCTCCGCAGGGTGACGACTGCGTCGAAGGGTTCCGCGAGGCGGCTGAGTAACAGCGAACCTCTTCTTCTTCCGAACGATTTTCCCGCCGCCGGTACACCACCGGCGGCGATTTTGTTTCCAACATGAGCACAACGGAGAAAAACCATGTCCGCCCAATTGATCTATGACCTCGTTCCACTCGGTTCGATCGTAACTTATTCCGATGGATCGCCCCGCCCCCCTGAACGGCATCGTAAAAAACTCGCTGCCTGGGAAAGCAACAACAGCGGCGGCCGCCTGATCCGCAAACGGGCCGAGACCCGCATCGGTAACACAACGCTGCTCGCCTCGATCACCCTGCACAAAGGGGACTATGGCAGTCAGGGCACCATCGTCCTTCGCGTTCACCAAACGTTTTTGGTCAACAGCGACCTGAAATTCGTGGTCAAGTCGCGACCCGTTATCGGCTCGGTCCTTGTCCTTGACCGTGTCGGCGACGATGCCGAGCTGGTCTATGTCGCCTGCCATCGTGCAGATGCGGAGGAATGGCTGACCCGGCACGGCTATCCGAATGCCGTGTTGAAGGAAGTCACGGCCGACGGGGTTGCGGCCGATATTGTCGAGGGGAGGGCTGCAGCATGACGATGGCACTTTCCCCAACACCAGGCGATACGTCCCCTGGTTATCCGGAGGTTTCTTTTGGCTACACAGCCGATAGCCTGCTCGCCGCTCTTGTCAGCGAGCACGCCTTTGCCATGGTTCCCGCCCGCGACGGTCGACATTATCTTGTCACCGGTTGGCGTATCCGCCGGCCAATGCCCGAATGGACGCGGGACGACTTCTACGGCCATTCCGGTGAGCTTGCCGACGAGGCAGCCTTCAGGGCCAGGGTTCTGGAACTGGCTGAGCATTGTCGCGAGACAATTGCGCTGGACCGGCGCGAAGACCGATCCAGGGTGAGCACGCCTTGGGGACCATCGCAGGGTGCAACCATCTATGCCAATGGTGTCGTGTTCCACTCAACTGCCGGCCATGGCGGCTTTCTCCTATCAGCCGACCGCAGCAGCAAGGTCCATCGGTCGCTTCGCGTCACCGGCGGGGCCTATGAGGAGGATGAGGCCTGGGCGATCGTTGCCTTCACGTTTCCGGACCTGTTCACCGGCTTCGAGCGGCGGTGTGCCGAACGCACGATCAAGGACAGTTTTCCGGGCGCCTGGGAAGCCATCACCGGCAACGCCCTTGAACCCGGCGAATCCAGGAAGAAGGATGAGCGTGCTTTCTTCGACAAGCATGCTCATGACTGGATCGTGGTGTCGGCGATCTTCTCCGGTTACCAAGCCGGATTCACGGAGGTTATTGCGACACTGGGTGGCAAACGCGGGCCAGGCACCGAGGAACGACGTTTTCTGGTCCCGTCGGAGGAATATTGTGTCGACCGCTTCGGCTTTGTCATCGATCCAGAGCGCCACGCCGTCTATGGCGGACCGTCCAGCTTCGTTGGCTGGCAGGGGAGGACAGCGTGATGGTCCCGCAAGATCGCCGCACCCAGCTCCTGCGCATGGAGGAGGCTCGCCGGCAGACCCAGCGCCAGCTCGACATAATCGACCGGCATATCGCCCGGTGCATGACCGCCCTGATACCGCAATTGCATCCCCGCCAGGCCACGTATCGGCGGGGCAGACCGCCTGACCCCGGCGCATTCCTCGAACGATATCGGGCCAACCTCGCTGCCATTACCACCGAGCGTCAACCGGAGATCGACGCCCTGTCGCGCAAGCTGGCACGACAGGACACGGCCATCGCGATGTTGCGGGAGCGGCTTCAATCTGGGGCGCTGTGCGCGTGATCCGGAATGGCGGTAGCGTCAGCAGCCGGAGATCGAACCACGGCATCGGTGCCGGTTGCGTCCGTGTTGAGCAGACGGCCATCGTCACCCGGTCGACGCTTGCGTTGGTGTTGCGAGTCGTGGGGCATGATGGGGGGCGGGTCGAACAGGGGCGCTTCCTTCCGCATGCCGGTGTCAGTGACTTTTCCCTTGGTCGTTCTTCTCGGCGGGTTTGCTGCGGTCTGAACCGGCGGCTGGCCCCTTCAAGGCCGCTATCGCGCCGCGGAGCGGCCGGAACGCAGCCGATCTCGCCAAGGCTGGCCCGCGCCCCGCGCAGGGACCAGTAAAGAACTGGCCCCCGCTAGTGCGCAAACCAACCTCGCTCGCCTGGCGGGTTCCGGACCTTGAAGCGTCCAGCTTCCGCCGGTTCCTTTTGACCGCACCCGCAGGAAAGAACGGCCAAGGGCCGGATCACCTGAAGGGCATCGCTAGAAAGGTAAGCTCAATGTCCAGTTCAACCCGCTCCTCCAAGCCCAAGGCCCGCGTTGTCCCGCTCCGCAAGGGCACCACCCTCGAAATGGTCCGGCTCTGCTGTCCCGACGCCGCCCAGTCCACGCTTATCGCCGAAAGCTTCGGCCTTCCCGTCCTCGACAGCGATGGCATTCGTGACCTTCACGAAAAGCTCATCATCGAGACGGCCGATGCCCTAAGCGAGGGTCTGGGCGAACGGGCCATGCAGATCCATCTGCAGCGCATCATCGGCGCCTTCGTCGGGTCGGCTCATGGCGCCGGCCAGTTCTACAGCCGGGCCGTTACCGAAGCCCGCGATGCCACGGCCAAGGCCGCAAATGACACCCGCGACGAAGACCGCGACGGGCCTGTCGGTTTCGACAGCGCTGCCCAGCGTAAGCGCGAGTTCGCAGCCGACATGGGCGTCCAGTCGCACGCCCTGCGCATGGCAGCCGAAGGCGCGGTTGCCGCCTACGAGCACGTCGTTGGCGAAAAGTGGAAGCCCTTCGAGCGCACGATAGAAAACCCCGGCCAGAGCGTCGACCGCAAGGCGGCCGACCTCCAGATGGCAGCCCTTGGATAGGTCGCCTTGGGGCGGAGCTTCGGCTCCGCCCTTCGTCATGTGCAACCAAGTCAACGGCTACCTGCGACCGGCGTGTCAATCGGCGTCGATGGCCAAGCCGGCAAACAGGTCCTCCCCACCGTTGTGCAACCGGGTGTGATGTTGCCTGCACAGCCATCTCACCTTGAGCGGGTCGCGATAATCATCATGGTGAGCATCCGTCTGGAGACTTCCGCAGACCTCGCATCCCTGCCTGGTCAGTTCGCCGCTTTTGAGCGCGCGCTGGACCGTCAGGTGCGCTCGATACTTTTCGGCATTTTGTCGTCGCCAGTTGGCTTGCCTAGTGTCCGTCTTGAGATTGAGCTCGCTCATGCTCGCCTCCATTGCTTCCGGCAGCATAGGTGAGTCGCGCTCTTTTTGCGCGGGCACCTCAATGTTCGGCTTTTGGAGTGAAGCACACTTACCGCTGTGCCTTGCGCCAGCCAGCGGTAAGTGCTGCATCTTCGGAACAGAACCAGCGTTCGCCCTTCGATTCCGAGATTTTCGTGCGGTCATAGAATTTCTGGCCCGGCATGTGGTAGATGCGCTCGCCCTTACGGCTGATATTACCTTTGATGTTGCAGGCGGCTGATTGCCCGACGATGGCAAAGCTGGGGCTCTGAATTACCTCTGACGGTGCAGTCTGATCCCGCTGGGCCGCGCGCCAGTCCCAGGGTTTTTGGAATTCTCCCTGCCAGACGCCGCGTCGCGCCTCCCGTGCTGAAGCCTCCAGCGCTGCAAAGGCACCGTTCGAGTATCGTGGCCAATCCAGCGCGCTCCCGTTTGCGACGAGCCATTCCTGAACCGACTGGCCATCGGCCCGGGTGCAATTGCCGACAAACCGGCCATACTGATCCCAATCGACAAACCGGCAAGACGCCGGGCGAGAGGTGGCGAGGAATTTGTCGAGCGCATTAGCGGCCTCGCGGCCGCACGCGTAGGATTTTCCCGAAGCGTTCTGGCAACGCTGGGCACTTTCGGGGGCATCGATGCCGTTGAACCGGATACGCTGGCCAGCGATTTCGATGGTGTCGCCGTCGATCACCGAGGCGCGGCCGACAAGGGTCTGGTCGGCCGCAGTAGCTGACAGTGTCGTGATCGAGGGCATCTTTGCGCTGAAAAAAGCCCAGCCGCGCTCGGCAAAATTGGCGGTGGCAATCACCATCAGAACAACGCCGATCAGCAGCAGCCTATAGATGAGGTGAGGCAGCCTGCGCCGCCGTTTTCCGCGCCGATAGCGCGGGTATTTTACAACCCTGCCCATAGGCGGAATTAAGCACGGGCGACGTAAACATGGAAATAAGGGCCGGTGTAAATCTGTCTCGATTTCCAGCACAGGTCACTTGATGCCGAGATCAATGCTGCATTCTTCTCACGGTGGTTGGAGCCGCTGCCGCAGATGACGAGCGCAAGTGTCGATACTCGACATCAAAGTGCCGTCGCGCTCACGCTGGCGCTCATCCTATTCCATGACCTCGGCGATATAGTCGAGGATGGCAGCAATCTGATTCGGCGATGCCTTGAACACGGGCATCCCTGGATGGCCAGTATTGATGGCATCGACGAAGGTTTCCTCCAATGCGTCGATGGGATACCGCTCTGACAGCGTCCGAAATGGTGGAGCTTGCGGATTTGGGCTTGCTCCTTCGGGGCCGATTGCATGGCAGCGACTGCAATATTGCGTCACCAGCGTTCGGCCGCGCTCGACGCTGTCCTGCGCAAAGGCACCCGTCGTGTCATACCTACTCCAACCATTGCCGCGACCAACCGCATACAAAAATCTCGCAATTTTCCAGCGCCTTATGTGCGGTAGCGTTGCCGTGTCTTCACGGTTCTATCCTCGTCTGTCATCGGAGAGCAATCCGCAACACCGCACCTCTGAGACGCCGATCCGGATGGCGCTCCGGCTCACGCCGTACCGCTGGCAGATGCGGTCGCGCAGGGGGGGTGCAGGAGTTGATCCTGCTGTTCAGGCTGAAGTCTCTTACCTCGTCGAGCTGACGCTGGCCATGGATGATCATGGTACTGACGCCGGACAATCGGCTTTAAATCCAGCTTCTTCTTGGTGCGACCCGATCGTGACAGCCACAGGGCACTGACCCGGCAAGCAGCCCAATCCGCTCTCTTTCGATGGCATGGTGCGGCTGCGGATCTTCCACGATCAACCCGCGTATGTGGAACGGCCCGCGGTGCAAGGCGCAATTTCGTCGATATCACCATACGGGAACGGTGCGGTCATATGTCCGGCCTTTAAGTGCGGCCCATGACCGCTGGCCTCGATGAGGTTCGCGAAGCAGATGGCTTGATCAGGGGTTCGTGCTGTCATGCACGACGCGGGTTTCGGCCTGGCCTGCTTCGGGATGTTGTCCCGTCAGTTCATCGATTCTTTTGCACCTCTACCTGCCGGCCTTCGCCGTCAGATCTCGGTTATTGATTTGCTTGTCATGCCGGAATGCTTCCTGCCTGCAGCCTCGTAGGCCCGCGATATATCCCTCCTCGGGTCAGAAGAGCCCAGATCATCCGGGCCGTCTTGTTGGCGAGAGCGACCGACACGACCTTGAATGGTCGTCGTGCGAGCAGCTCACGTAGCCAGGGTCGTGCTTTGTCATCACTTCTAACGTGGCGGAGAGTAGAAGCAGCGCCAACCACCAGGAGTGATCGTAATTGGGAGTTGCCCATTTTGGAGATGCGGCCGAGACGTTGCTTTCCTCCGGTTGAATGCGATTTGGGTGTCAGCCCTATCCAAGCTGCAAAATGACGTGCCGACTTGAACCCAGCCGGATCCGGGATGAAAGCCTTTACTGCCATAGCAGTGATGGCGCCGACGCCAGGAATAGTGGCAAGCCGGCGCATATCTTCGTCCTGCTTGGCGACCGCTATCATTTCACGCTCCAGCTTTTCTATCCGCACAGCCAAGCGATCGATCTGATCGACAATCTCTTCAAGAGCGAAACGCGCGGCGGGTGGTAAGCGTGGGTCGCTTTCATCTCGGACGATTGTCGCTAGCGGCTTAACGTTTGCGATGCCAACGGTCGCGACGATACCCAGCTCGCCCATGTGAGCGCGCAGGGCATTGATCGCCTGTGTCCTCTGGCGCACGAGCAGGGCACGAGCGCGGAAGACCATGACGGAAGCTTGTTGCTCAGCCGATTTGATTGGCACGAAGCGCATCGTTTTGCGAGTCACCGCTTCGCTGATGGCCTCCGCATCGGCGGCATCTGTCTTCCCTCGCTTCACGAATGGCTTCACATACTGAGCGGGGATCAGGCGCACGTCGTGGCCGAATGCGGATATCTCTCGAGCCCAATGATGGGCGCTACCACACGCTTCCATTCCAACCAGGCATGGCGGCAGTTTCGCGAAGAATCGCAAAACCTCTGCGCGTCGCAGCTTTCGATTGAATAGCGGGTTGCCTTCTGCGTCAGAGCCATAGGCCTGAAAAACCTGTTTGGCCAAATCCAGGCCGATAGTGGTAACTTCTTTCACGGAACGGTCCCTCCTTGTGGCGTTTGCGACAACGACCACGTTAGCACTTTGATGCTGTCGGAGCGGGCCGTTCCACCTCATCAGGGGTCGGCTAGCAAGCTGCCGCCGCTTGACTACGTCTTCGCGGTGATCGCGCCCGCCGCCGCACACTGACGGAGCCATCGAGCGGGATTGGCCCGCTCCCAAGATGGAGCCCTTCAATGGCACACGATCTCTCCCTCGCACAACAGCACGCCTGGAACCTCGCCCGCTCGCTGATGACCCCGGTCATCCTATTCCAGTCCGACGACCAATACGTCCTGCCTGCCGACGAGATTGACGACGGTGAGGTCACTCCATTGATCGAATACGACCCCTACAGCGGCGCACGGCCGGTTCACTGAACTGGCAATCTTTCCGATCCCAACCTGGCGGCGCGCCACGCGCCGCCTCCTTTTCTTGCCGATGCCCGCTCGCAGCCCCGTTTCGTCCGTGGTCCTGGCGGAGCCAGGCGTCCGCGCAACGGCTTTTGCCGTCCTTCACTTCGTTTCGGCCCTGGAGCCCATCCCATCACACAGACGCGATGGATGTCTGGAGGGTGCGCGGCCGGCCTTTTGGCTCCGCCTTCGAGAACCCCGTGACGGGGTCGCGATCGGCGCGGTCTCGAGGATGGAGTTTTGAGAAGATGAACAGGAAAGAAAACAAACCCCGTATGGATATCTATGCGCGCATCACGGAAAAGATCGTCGCCGATCTGGAGAAGGGAGTACGCCCCTGGATGCAACCCTGGGATTCAGGCAATGCCGCCGGCCGCGTGACCCGGCCGCTGCGGCATAACGGTTTGCCGTATTCCGGCATGAATGTGCTGCTGTTGTGGTCGGAAGCCATGGCGCGTGGTTATGGTTCCGCCATGTGGATGACGTTCAAGCAGGCACTCGAGCTTGGCGGCGCGGTTCGTAAGGGCGAAACCGGCACGATGGTTGTGTTCGCGAGCCGCTTCACCAAGACAGAAGCCGATACTTCCGGCCAGGAACAGGATCGCGAGATCCCCTTCCTGAAGGCGTATCCGGTTTTCAACGTCGCCCAGATCGATGGGCTGCCGGATCACTATTACGGCCACGCTAAGCCTGTCAGCGATCCGGTCGAGAGGATCGAGCATGCCGACCGGTTTTTCGCCAATACCGGTGCGATCATCCGGCATGGCGGCGATCGTGCCTATTATGCGCCGGCCAGCGATCACATCCAGATGCCGCCGTTCGAGACGTTTCGAGATGCCGAATCCTACGTCGGCATCCTGAGTCATGAGGCAACCCATTGGACAGCGGCGGCGCATCGCGTCAACCGCGACCTCCGTCGCTATGCCAAGGACAAAAGCGAACGGGCGCGCGAAGAGCTGAAATCGGAAGTTGCCTCGTCTGCGCCGATCTCGGCATCGTTCCGGAACTGGAGCCGCGTCCCGATCACGCTTCCTACCTTGCCAGCTGGTTGAAGGTCCTTGCCGACGACAAGCGGGCGATCTTCCAGGCCGCCGCCCACGCGCAGCGTGCCGTCGCGTTCCTGCACGGCTTGCAGCCGGCTGTCTCCGAAGAACGGGAGGCGGCGTGATGCTTCATAGACCGAACCTCGGCGGGGAGGGCACGTCCTCCCCAATCCGTCTACGCGTGCTTTCGCTCGGCGCCGGCGTTCAATCCACCACGCTCGCGCTGATGGCGGCCCATGGCGAGATCGGCCCGATGCCCGATTGCGCCATCTTCGCAGACACCGGATGGGAACCGAAGGCCGTCTATGATCATCTCGCATGGCTGATGTCATCCACTGTCCTGCCATTCCCGGTCCATATCGTCTCGAACGGAAACATCCGCAACCAGCTCATGGAGGCAGGCGCTGGCAACCGCTGGGCCTCCATTCCCGCCTTCACCCGCACGGTAACGCCAGTCGGTTCCCGTGTGCCGATCCTCGATGAAGATGAGGAGGGCGAAATTGTCACCGTCGGCACACGCCAGACCAGAACCGAGACAATCTCGATTGGCATGATCCGACGCCAATGCACCTCCGACTACAAGATCGTTCCGATCCGCAGGAAGGTCCGCGAGCTTGCCGGGCTCACCCGCCGGCGGTCTCCCGACGCACCGGTTGTGGAACAATGGATCGGCATCAGCCTTGATGAAGTCGTCAGAATGAAACCAAGTCGGGAGGCATGGCAAATCAACCGATGGCCGCTCATCGAACAGCGCATGAGCCGACGCGATTGCCTTGCGTGGCTGCGCCGCCATGACTATCCCGAGCCCCCGAAATCCGCCTGCATCGGGTGCCCCTTCCATGACGATGCACGCTGGCGCTTCATGCGCGATCACGACACCGATGCCTGGATCGATGCGGTCGAGGTCGACCGCGCCATTCGCAGCGGATTGCGCGGCATTCGCGGGCAGGTCTTTCTCCATCGCTCGGGCGTGCCGCTCGATCGGGCGGACCTGTCGACGGCCGCCGACCACGGTCAGCTCGATCTGTGGCCGAATGAATGCGAGGGGATGTGCGGTGTCTGATCGATCCTCCAGCGCCGAAGTGCGCAACCCTCTTCTGCAACTGCCCGCGGCGCAAAAAATGCGATCTCTGCCACCGGAAGCGCGTGCGGTTCTGGCAGAGCTTCTGCGGGAACTGTCGTTTGACGCGCGGGAACGCGCCGAACGGAGCTGGCGACAGAACAAGGCGCCGATGGCGGTCTACTGGAAAGCCGTTGCCGTCTATGCCGGGCATCTCTATCGGATCGCGCGTCTGACAGGAGCCCGGCGCGATCGGGCGAGCGCAACCCGTGCCTCAGAGGCGGAAGTCGGCAATGGCGCCCCTGGACATGACACCCGGCGTTCTGATCGGCGGTGAACCGGACAAGGCGGTCTTCATCCCTTTCGGCAGGGTTGCCGACGGCAGATATCAGGTGCCGCCGCTGACGCATCACAGGGATGAGATGAGCTGTGCCGTGCGTCGGTGAAGTCCATCCGTGCGCTGCCTCAAACGCAACGGGAGGGGCAGGCGGAAAACCCACCGTCCCGGAAAAAGTCGTCGCCGGACGAAAGCGCCAGCATGCGGCCGATCACGAACGTCCGTGCCACCGAAAGGGTTCGTTTGAAGCAGGGGACCGCCGAGACCCCGCGCCCTGCCAGGTTCCTCCGCCCTGGACACCGGTGCACCCACGCAGACCTCGATGGAACTGGTGTGACCGCAAGACGCCTGCGGCTCGATCGGCCGACCGCAACGACCGGCCCGGACTATTTTCCGCCGCCCGGCAGGCCGGGCTTTGCATCGCGAAACAAAATAGCCCGCTCCAGCCGCCCTCCACTGCGTTCCGGCCCCTGAAGGGGTGCAGTACCGATCGCTCCCGGTCCTTACACCGTCATCGAGGCAGCGATGGGCGCAGCCCGATCACACGAAAGGAACCAAGTCATGGCAGTCATCGGCGAATTCACCACCAACGGCAACACCATCGTCGGCAACGTTCGCACTCTAACCGTCGCAATGAAGGCCCGCCTCAATCCCATCGAGCGCGTCTCCCGCGACGCCCCGGACTTCCGCGTCACCTCTGGCGCCGCCGAAGTGGGAGCCGGCTGGAACTCGGTCTCGGCGAACGGCGAGCCCTACATCTCCCTCAAGCTCGACGATCCGAGCTTCAACGCCCCGATCAACGCCGCCCTGTGGCCGGCCGAAAAAGAAGGCGACTACGTCCTCGTCTGGTCCCGCCCGAACCGCGAGGCCGCATGACCGGGATCCACGAATGGCCCCGCCGCGTGGCGGGGTCGCTCGCAAAAAAGCAACAAAGCCGGATCCGGGCAGCGCGCACGGATCCGGCTTTGCCATTGTCATGGGGATGCCTCAGGCGTTGAGTGCGTCCTTCACGGCCTTGCCCGGCGTAAACGTCAGCTTCTTCGCGGCCGCGATCTTGATCGTCGCGCCGGTTGCCGGGTTGCGGCCCTCGCGCTCCGGCGTTTCCTTCAGCTTGAATTTGCCAAAGCTCGGAATGGACGTCTCCGCACCGGCCAGCGCCGCCTCGGTAATCTGCCGGAAGACGCTCTCCACAATCGCCTTGGCCTGCGCCTTGCTCAAGTTCTGCTCGGATGCGATCTTGTCCGCAATTTCAATGGTCGTGGTCATATTTTAACGGCTCCTCGTGTTTGCACCCCATCCGGTATGATGTTGAAGATGTGGCAGCGATAGGGGCGACATATCAGCATCAGCCCGAAAAGGCGCGAAAACCACAGGAAATGTGCGTTCCCCAGGCATCCCTGAGGCACGGCGCGCCATCTACCCGTGTCCAATGGTACGAGGCCGACGAACAGGTCAAGCCTCTCCCGATACGATGAAGATGCAGGCGGGTATCGAACCCACCTGCATCTTTCCGGTGCCATACGGAGAGGTAGGGTCTGCTCAGATCGTCCCATTGTGCCGTTCGGAAATGACGGCCTCAAGGACGCATGGTTCCCCCAATTTTCAGCCCCGTCCCGAAGGGCCGGGTCAGAAAATCGGCTCCCCCATACGCCGGCTTCGCCGGTCGCGTGCCGCGATCCTTGACCCCGCCATCCCCTCACGCCGCTGGTCTTCGTCTTTCACAAACGTCAAGGAGACGACGATGACCTATGCCCTCGAAATCCAGGTTGAAGAGTTGCGCGCCGAGCTGCGGGCCGTAGTCGATGCCGCCGAATACCGGCAGATCAAGGCCGAGCTCGAACTCGCCCAGGCCGAACTGGCCGCCGCGCTCGCCGAACAGGACGGCAGCCATTCCTCGGAGCCTCCGTTCTAACGGAGGCTTCTGCCGCTTCTCCTGGCCCAGCCCGCCGGATCGACCGGCGGCCAAGGCCCGACGCTTCGCTTCGCCACCGGCCACATCGACACCGCAGCCTGCATCTCACCGGAAGAGATCGGGGATGTTGCCTCGTCCTCCCTTTCGATCCCCTGTCATCGGCATCGGGGATGTTGCAGCCCGGTCGTCGTACCGCAACCTGCCGCCAACGGAATTTTCCCCGCCTTCGGCTCCTCGCGCTGCAAAATTCCGTCGCCGGCAGGTCCTCCGCATACGCTGCGGCCCTTTCGGGTGCAGCACGCCTTTCCGGGCCGCGGCCTATCCCGCAATGACACGTTATCGAAAGGAGTAAACATCATGCGCCAACTCGCCCAATTCCTCACCGCCACCGGTCGCCGGCTCCGCGCACTCGGCAAAGTCGCCGGCCATTTCTTCCGCAAAGGAAAACTCGGCCTCAAGCTCGCAATCAAGATCCCGTTCTTCGTCGAGATCGAGATCGCCTTAGAGACGGACTGGGACCGGCGCCGATAAGGCGCCTGTCGAGGCCCGCTCGCGCGGGCCTCGTTCCACCTGTCGCCCCGCCGGGCGATAGCCGCGTGTCCGCTTCTGACGAGCGAGATCGAGAAATAGCAGCACCGCCTCTTCTTCACGCTGGAAGATATGAGCCTTCGACTGGCCGCGCGCGCCGATGCGTCCCCAGCGGCGCGTTAGCCGGGTCTCCCCAAACAGGGTCTCCGAGATATCCATGGCATAGTAACGCGCCATGTTCATCGAGGCGTCATTGCGTTCGATATAAAGCTGATAGGGCTGCGTAATCATGACGACAGGATCGTCGATTGCCGATTCTACGTCCAACCAGAGATTTGAATCGGTCAGGCCCGACCGATTCATCATGGTGATGGATCAATCGCACCAGGGATGCCGCGCGCCGTCCCAGCGCCGCGCCAGGCCTTCAGAGATGAGGATCTCGCCGATGGACTGCCCGTCGCGGACGACCCTGCGCAATTTCCGGCCATATCTGTCCTCGTCCCGATCACCCGTCACAAGCGAAAATGCCCCGTCATTGAGGAGCTCGAGCAAACGTATCTTCGCCGCCTCGCCCTTGATCCTTTCTGCCTCACACCGCGGCGGGCTGAGCTCGGGCGTGTCGATATCCGTAATCCTGGTCTTCTGGTCGCCAAGCCAGAACGTGTCGCCGTCGACGACGCAGTCGCGATGCGGTCCATCTGGACAGATGCGGAAGCGAACCGAAACCGGAGCGTTTGCCCGTGCAGACATCGGCGGTCCAAGATCGGTGGTGATGTCTTGCGTTGTGACAAGATAACCGCCCAGCACCACCACTGCGATGATGGTCGCCAACACGATGTTGCGGGGCCGGATACGGCTGCGTTTCGGCCTCGGCCCTTTCGCCGGTCTCGCACTTTCTGCCATGATGGTCGGTTTTGACGGATTTGTCCGTTTGCGCCGCTCTTCATCGAGCTTGACGATCTTGTTCAATGCCTGCGGATCCTCGCAATGTGTTTTCGTTCTCCGGCTTATCCGAATATTTGCGGAATGAAAGGGCATTCAGGGCGAGCCGCTGCGCGGACGGCTCTATTCGCTGCGCGAACGGAGCCCGCAAGCGGTCTCCGCCGATCCCGGTGACGATCCTCTCACTCGGCTGCGCCGACGGAAATCGCCTTTGGCGATCCATCCCGGTCTGGTCGGGAAAAGAGGGCACCGCCCTCTCTCCCCAGCAAGGTCCAGGCGCGGGTCTCCCCGTCCTTCCGCGCCGGCTAGTGCAGGACGGGTGATCCCTCCGCGCCTGCGCCTTGCCCCCCTCTCACCCGCCGCTCCGCGCGCACTCGGGAAGCAGGAGCGGGGCCTGCTTCCTGACGAAAGGCCCTTCGCTTCGCGAACCGAAGGAGCTTCAAAATGACCCTCAACGCCTATCTTGTCGAAGTCGAAACCCGTAGCATCCGAACAGTGACGATCGATCCGGCAAACAGCCTTGCCGACATTCGCCGTCATATCGGATGCGACCTCATCGACATGGTGAGGATCGACCGGAACCATTGCATCATCGTTGACGATAACGGACTGATGGACGAGATCCCATGCTTTACCGAGGTCGCCGATTATGCAAGCCCGCTGGCCGGCAATCTCCTGATCGTCGGCACCGACCAGTTTGGCGAAACCGTATCACCGCAACGGCCCATCGAGGATTTTGCCGCCACCCTGACGATCCGGTTCCCGGTCCTGTCACCGACATTCGAGGCAATCAGCGGACCGCATGTCTTCGGCAGCCGCGTCAGTGGTTTTACCGCCACGCTGAAGGCCGCCAATCCAGCCGTGATCGCCACGGCGTGAGAGCAGAAGAAGGGGGCGGCAATCCCGTCCCCGCTCACCCGATCCGACGCGCTGAGGCCCCGTCGGATGAGTCGGGCCGTCATCGCACCTTCGCCGGGTGGTCCGGATCGACCGGCCCGCCCGGTGGCAAGAGGGCCTGGCCCTCTCACACTCTCCCTCCACACGGACACGGCGCCCCTGGCGCCGTGGGCTCTTCTTCTCTGACTTCCCATTTTGCACCCGCCACTCCGGCGTCAAGGACTGCGCGGTTCCCCCAATTTTCGGTCGCCGCCTGTGGGCGTCGTCAGAAAATCGGCTCCCCCGCTTGCCGCCTCCGGCGTTCGCGTGCCGCGCTCCCTGACCCCTCGCGGCTATCGTGCGGGCTCCTTCCGTCAGAAAACGAAAGGAGACTTCTTATGACACAGCGCAAGATCAAATACATCGATGGTGGAAGCCCGGAATACTGGCGGCAGCGCACGGAGGGGTTCCGTCTCATCCGCGCGGCAGAACGGGCACTGATCCGTGTCAAAAACGCGCCCCAATACATTGCCGGCAGCTGGGACGAAGACTATGGCGACTATGAGCCGGTCGAAAATCTCGGCCCCTATGACGACATGGATGAGGCAATCCGAGCCATCGAAGCCAATGAGACGGCCGTCGACATCCTCGTTGCCCAGCGCCGGACCCATTTCGGCGACTGGCCTGTCGCAGCCGTAATCCGCGAACTGGCGACCGAGTGACATGCAGACGAGAGGCGGCACGGTCGCCTCTCGTCTCTTCCGCGTGGTCCTGACCGCTTGCCGGCATCGAGCCTGCGCGCGGTCTTGAGGGGCGAGACTTGCCGCCTCTCCCCTCAAACTCCCCTCTCCCTGCGGTCACGGGCATCCCGACTGCTCCCGACGGCGGCTCGCTTCAGCATCTCTCACCACCATGTCCGGCCCCCGCGCTGTTCCTCCTCCGCGGATCACAGGCGATACACCTGTGATCGCTGTTGCATCGTCTGACGACTCGCAACAGCATTGGCGGGTCGGGCACGTGGGCCGGACATGGTGGTGAGAGATGGCAGGATAGGCTATTGGTATACCAATAGCCGTTTCGCCCGAGGGGCGATGGTCGCCAGGGCGACCGGGCATCTCCGTGATCTGCGAATTTCTTGGCAAGCTAGGCCCGAATGACGACCGCGAGCGATCGACGTGCGGCCAGAAGGGGGAGGGCGGTTGGGGCCAGCTTGGAGGGTCTGAGGGAGCTTTCGTCCGGCTGGAGACTTCCCACAATTTCGGCGGCCAGGCGATTATGCCAATAGGCGAATGAGCGAGCAGGTGAAGCGGTGTCTGGGCGATTGGGTGTACCGGCGAATGAGCAAATAGGCAAAACCGTGTTTGGGGGAATAGGTGATTAAGTGCTTCTCTGATTCAGTGTGTCGGTAAATCGGTGGGTCGGTATGTGTGCCATTGGGTGAATCGGCGAATGAGGCAATATGTCGATGCGGGAATAGGCAAATCGGCGAAATGGCGCGACACCGATCGGGCGAATAAGCGAACAGGTTTCTGAGCCGATCGGTCTATGGGTCTTTCGGTGAATGGGCGCATAGGTAAACCGGTGTCTCGGCAGTTGGGTGAACCCGCCCCTTTGCACTCATGCGATTGGGTGACTTGGCAATCGGAACGATCCCGGCATCCGTCCCGTTCCTGACAGCAACGGGTTATGTGTCCGCTGCATCGGTCGCAAGCTGAATGCCTTCGACCGGGTAGAGGCTCTGGAACCGGCAATAGGCTTGGCACCATTCGCCAGCCACCGGTGAAAGCCAACCGATGAGTTGCAGGATGTTGGCATAATGTTTGGGCAAATCCCAGTAAAGGACGGTCTCGTGATGGGCCAGGCGGTTGCGGAGCGTGCGGATCGCGCTGAGTGATTTCGTGAAATCCTTGCGACGGAGCCCCTTGCCATCTTCACGTCTGGCGATGTCCTTCAGGGTTTTCTGCCACAGGTTTTCGTATTCCTTGCCGAGCATTGCGGTCCAAAATCCGAACGTCAGAGCCGCAACGATGCGCGCCGCAGAGTCGTCCTTTCCCTGATCGGCAAGATCCTTGCGGGCCTTTGCAATCATGTCAGCTTGGACGGCGTTGAGCTGGTGTTCTGCCATATCGAACCAGGTATCGCCGTGCGCCGTGCTCATCACCTGATGGATACGATTACGCAATGCCACCTCCAGCATGTGAAGAGGCAGGTGCAGGCTTTCGCTCAGGAGTGCGTTGAGGGTATAGAGGGTAATGGCTCTGTTGCGGTCTCCGGCGGCCCACCCCAGATAGGTGCCGAACCTGTCTGCCGACAGCGTCTCCTCAATGCCTGGGTAGGGTATGGTTTCGTCCACGCTCATGTCCTTATGGGGTTGATTTATCCCCCACCTCTGTATATATCTGTCTTTGTAAACCCCGGTACCGTCTCTGCCCTAGGCATGCGGCCGGGGTAATTCGTTTCTGGGGTGCGGCGTCACTCTTTGGGACGCTTGCCCTTTGGGGTCTCTACGCGCTTCCTTTCTGCCAGTCTCTTTTTCTTCTCCATGTCGAAGTCCGGCTCAAGGTCCTTGATACGCTGGATGAGGCCATCGAGGTGGTATGTGTTGGCGCCCCAGTCCCCGGCAGAGGTCTTGTGCTGCACCCGCTGGATAAGGCCGGCTTGCTCCAGTGCCTTCATATTGGGTTTGATGCTGGAGGGCTTGATGCCGATCCGGTCGGCAAGCTGCTGCTTGGTCGGGAAGGGGGGACGGTCCGGAGACCAGAAGAGGTCGAGCAGGTGCATCAGCAAACAGAACTGGGTGCTGTTGATTCCGAGCCGATGCTGGGATCGGATGAGGATTGTCGGTATCGCGGCATAGCCGTGGCTCTTCACCTTCTTGCCCCAGATCCTCTCGAAACTACTGGGGGCAGGAGTGGCCGGTTTCGCCGGAAAGGCGACGACGGTACTGTCTTGGGTGGTCATGTCGACTCTCGCAAATATTGAATGTAGCGAGAATGTGAGGGAAGACATCCTCAGCTTCAATAGGCTGCGCCAGGTGCGGTAGGCTAAATTTCTACCATACCTGCCTACCCGTACTTCGTCTCTCTGGCACATAGAGCTGACGGATTGCGCTGCATAGTGGTAAGGTTTCAGCCCCCACCTCGGTGAAATCGATCACCTACCGTAGGGTATTAGTTTCGCCTACCCCCAAGCGCGACCGGTCAAAAAAATGATCACTCAGACAGCTTTCTACCAGAGCTGCCAGAGCATTGTCCACCGAGGCGGCTAACCTTCCCTCTACGCAAGCCCGCCGCGAAAGGAGGGAAATTCCGTAAGCCATTCCTGGGTGTCGCCCAAAGAGACTGAGGGTTGGGCTGCTGGCATCTTGAATCGCGCGAACGCCGATGCTACAAAATTGCACTGTAGTACAATTTTATATAAGGAATCGGACCGTTGTGCGGTTGATCTGGATCCCCTGCAGCAACCCGTGTCTTCGGCCTTAGATCAATTTCTCCAGGTTTTAACGAACGATCGGGTCTGCTTCTGACAAGCCATCGATCTCTACTAACGAAAGAATGGTACAGGGTTCCGGTCAGCATGGATTGCCCGGATTGCGGCGCACAGACGCGAACCGCGGGCATCGTCGTTGGGCCATCGAGCCTGGTGAGCGACGCAGGGTTGTCGGCTGAGAGCGACGTCCTGAAGAAACCTTGGGGCCGGCTTGGTGCGTTCGCATTCGTCGAATCGCTAGGTGGTCGCACGGAAAACATCGAACGTTTTCTCGCGGGCCGTTTTCGCAACACGTTCTCTTTCAGGAACGGTCAGTTGGTGCAGGTCTGCGAGCACTGCGAGGAATGCCTCGCGCCAAACCTTATTCGGTCGGCCGTCATGAACGGCTTCGTGCGCCTCGGACAGCGAAGGCTGCTGGTCAACGAGCGTTTGCTGCTGTTCTCATCGTCTGTGGCGCTCACGGAGTTTCACGGCGGCACATCGATCGAAGAATGCGACCTTCCTCTTCCAGACTACGCGATGCTGCTCATCTGCGACACGGAAAACCAAAGCGGCGAAACGGGCACCGTGGAATTGTGGCACAGTGTTGCGCGAACGGACTATGCGATCGTGGTCAAAGGCCATGATGGGTGCGAGATGTGCCACGATCGCTTCAATGATGATCTGACTGAAGTCTTGGCAACGATTGGAAGCCTCGGGCTGGTACTGACCCAGATACACCTTGCGCAGGTTTCGTCGCCCTATTGCGGGCTCGCCCAGGATCTCTTTCTCGAAGCCCTCGAACATGCCGGATATCAGCAGGAAACTTAGGAGGTTAGCCATGCGAATCTTGGAGGCGCTGTCCTGGCCTATGGCCGTTGCAATCCCCTTGGCCGCATGCGGCCAGCTCAAGCAATCGCCCCGGCCGTTGCCGCCGGCGCCCTATGCCTATCTCAGTCTCACCTCTTGTAGAGACTATCCAGCCAACATCGTCGAGTGCCAGCTTGACTATGGCACGGCTTCCGGGCGCCAACGTCTCGGGCTGGTGCAGCAGGTCTCACGTGACCTGACGGCAAACCTTGATGGTTCTCGCTATCAGGTTTCCACTTGCTGGCCGGTTTCGAGGGTTCAGAAGGAACTGCCGAATTTCACATGCCGAATCTATCGCGGGCAGACAGGCGCCGATGCCGGTTCGGTGCTGGTGAAGGGTGGCACCGCCGTGCGTTTGGCCCGTATTCTCGGTGATAGAGACCAGATCGAGTATCGCTGGGCACCGGATCGATGGTCGCGAGTACGCGATTGAATACATTGAATATTTTGCGAGAGAATATCGGTCGCAGGGATAAAAATTGCACTGTAGTGCTATTTTTTGATTGATTTTCGACACGGAATGCAGTCCATAAATTGTACCGCAGTATAAGTTATGGACTGGTTCGGAATGGATGACAGCCCGCTTTCTTCTGTGAACAGACCGCGAGCCAGAGTGTCACGAAGGACAGTCTGGCCTGCCGTGACGTCTCTGCTCCTGGTCACAAGCTTTGCTTCAACTCCCGCCAAGAGCGACCCACGGCATATCGACAAAAGCCATGAGCGCACCGATTGGATTTTCCGTTTCGGTGGAAATCCTTCGAGCGAACCCGACGAGCTGCCAACACACATCGTGGCATCTTTTACCGGCGTGGAAGCAAAGTACCCACGACCGCCAACCATCAATGTCACCAGCTTCAACGAGCGCTTTGCGGGACAGCCGGATGCTGATACCCTCGCGTTGAACTTACCTTCTGTCGCTCGAACAGTTTTTGATGCTGGCGACAGTGATCCAGAGCTTCCAGGAGACGCGGCCGGAAGCGTGAGAGCACGGCGCGAACGCGCTGTGCTCTCACCCATCACTGCCTTCTCCTTTGACCTAGGCAGTAAAGCCAATCAGCCAATTGAACCGGCAACTGATCCGCATGTGAGCGACCAAGCGGCGCTGACACATCCCCGGCCTGACCTGCTTTCCGGCGTTCCCGAAGACTATGCGGCGCTTGCGGTGGCCATCGCAGCCGAGGAGGAGGTCGATCCGAACTGGGTTCTGTCGATCATGCGTGCCGAAAACGCCGGTTTCGATCCCGGCCTGATCAGCTCGGCCGGCGCCGTCGGCCTGATGCAGGTGATGCCGAAGATCGGCGAGGCCTTTGGCGTCCATGACCTCACCGATCCCGAACCGAACATTCGCGCAGGCACGCGTTTCCTGCGGGTGCTCATCGACAAGTATAGCAACCCTGTGCTGATCGCCGCCGCGTACAATGCCGGCGAACCCCGCGTCGATGCGCATCAATCCCTGCCGCTGATCCGCGAAACCGCGGACTATGTGACGCGTGTTGTCGGCTACTATACCGGCAAACCGGCAAGTTCCCAGCCTTCGACGCGTGCTCCAACTTCTGGCTCTCAATCCAATCAACACCGCCGCTCAGGCCCGGCCGACCGGGCAAGGTCACCGATGCTTGTCTTCTCGGCTGCAAGCCCGCTCGTGTTGGACAGCCGCCTTCCACAGCCGCTGAACATGGTGGAACGCAGCGCTCCGGTCAAAATCGTCAAGGAAGAGGTACTTCAATGAACATCGTCGTCATGGCAATTCTCGTTGGCAGCGTCACCTGCCGTTCCCTGGTCAAGCGGAAGTGGGTCGGCCATGCCGCGATGGTGCTGCTTGCCGCCTCGGTGCTGTTCGTCAGTCAATACGAGCCGGCGGCAGCGCAGAGCCTCGATGCCCTGGAGAATGCTGCCGACAGACTGGTACAGTTCTTCACTGGCGCATTCGGCCGCTCCGTCGGGGCAATCGCGTTCATCGGCATGTTCATGGCTGCGGCCTTCGGTTTCTGGTCCTGGGGCGCGCTTCTGCGTGTCGGGGGCAGTCTCGCCGGCATGTTCGCCGCCGCTGAACTCGTCGATTTCCTCACTGGCGCGGGTTCGTGAACATGGCGAACTCCGGCAACAGGACTTCCGGCGGGGACGACTATATCGAATCCTATCCCGTCATCCTTGCGCTTACCCGGCCGCCGACTGTGATGGGAATCCCGTACACCTATTTCCTGGCGGAATGCTTTGTCTCGCTGATGGTGTTCATGGTGTTGGGTTCCATCCTGTGGTTTCCCGTCTCCTTCGTCATCCTGCACGGCATTCTTTATGTGCTGACGGTCAAACTCGATCTCTGGTTCTTCGATATCCTCGGCCGCCTCAGCATGTGCGGCATAAATCCCCTCGGCCGCAGACTTGGCGGGGGTATCCGGACCTACGGAGCCTGACCGATGAGCACGATGGCAAGATCGCTGAAGGGAAGTTTGTCGAAGGGTTGGGAGATCTTCGCCGATCGCAGTATCTCGACCCATGTTCCCTTCTACGTTCCGATTGAAAACGGCATTATCCGGCTGAAGAACGATTGCCTGGTATCGACCCTGCGCCTCACAGGCTTCTCGTTCGAAACGGCCGACATCGAAACGATCAACATGCTGCAGCGGCAGCGAAACTCGGCTTTCCGCGCTATCTCCTCGATCGGCAATTTTGCGCTCTACACCCATGTTGTCAGGCGCAAGGTCGCACCGTCCTTGCCCGCAACCTTCACCGACCCCTTCATCCAGCGTCTCGATGATGTGTATCAGGCGAGCATCTCGAGGAACGAGATGTTCGTCAACGACACCTACATCTCGCTCGTCGTGCGCCCGCTGTTCAAACAAGGATCCGCGCTTTCCCGCATCATGGGCATCGGTGGCGATGTCGTTCGCAAGGAGCAGTTTCGCTCGATGCGAGACAAATTGGTCGAGGCGACGAAAGCGCTCGAAAAGTCGCTCGCCGCCTACGGTCCCAAAGTCCTGCGCGACGTGCAACGCGTTCAGGTGGACCTTGGCAACGGCAAGACGATCTATCGCGATTTCTCCGAAGACATGGTGATCGAGGAAACCACCCGGAAAATCTGGTTCTCGGAACAATGCGAGTTCTTCTACACGCTGCTGAATGGCGGTCGCGTCCGGCCGATCCGGCTCGGCAACCTTCCGATCGATGCGATGCTGCCGGCGCGCCGCACATCGATCGGCAACCGGACCATCCATCTTCAGGGTGATACGCTGGGCGATGACCGCTTTGCCGCGATGGTGTCCTTGAAGGAATATCCGCCCGAAACGGGCGCCGGCATGCTCGACTATATCCTCAAGCTCCCCTTCGAGATGGTGCTTACCCAATCCATGTCTTTCATCGACGACATGGCCGCGAGAAGCAGGATCGAGCGCCTCGACCGGCAGCTTTCGAAGGCAGACGAAGGCGGTTCCAGCGTCCAGGCCAATCTCGATATTGCGCGCGACGAACTGGCCAGAAAGCGCGTTGCCTTCGCCGAGCATCATCTCACCGTCATGCCGGTGGCGAGATCGGCGGCCCAACTCGACGATGGCGTCGCCCTGATCGGCAACGAACTCGGTGCGCTGGGTGCCTCCTATGTCCGCGAGGATCTGAACGCCGAGCCGGCCTATTGGGCCCAACTGCCCGGCAATCAGGCCTATATTGCCCGTCGCGCCGTGATCTCGACGCTCAATTGCGCGGGCCTGAGCAGCTTCCACGCCTATCCCTATGGCAAGCCGGATGGCAATCATTGGGGCCCGGCGATCACCATATTCGAGACGACGTCAGGCACGCCGTTCTTCTTCAACTTCCACCAGGGCGATGTCGGGCATACGACGGTCTTCGGACCGACCGGCTCGGGCAAGACCGTCATCATGGCCTTCCTCATCCTTCAGGCCTATCGCGTCAGCCCACGCCTGAAGACCATCGTCTTCGATAAGGACCGCGGTCTCGACATCATGGTCAGGGCGGCCGGCGGAACCTACATGACGCTCGAGCCCGGCGAGCCGTCCGGCTGGAACCCGCTGCTACTCGACGATACCGAGGAGAACCGCGTTTTCCTCTATCGTCTCTTAAGTTTCATGCTGAAGCCGGCGAAGGAGGGCGAAAGCCTGACGCCGCAGGAAGAGACCATTATCCGCACCGCTATCAAGTCGGTAATGAAGACGAAGGACCGGTCCTATCGCCGCCTGTCGTCACTTCGCGCCCTTCTGGCGGGCAGTGAGCGGACCGAGGGAAGCCTGATCGCGCGGCTCGACAAGTGGGTCGATCACGGACCCTATGCCTGGCTCTTCGACAATGCCGACGACAATCTCGATATCTCCCGGCCGATGATCGGCTTCGACATGACGTCGATCCTCGACGATCCCCCAGTACGTACGGCAGCACTTCTCTACATGTTCCATCGGCTCGATGAGGTCTATGACGGCAAGGCGCCGATCATCAACCTTATGGACGAAGCCTGGAAGCTGCTCGACGACGACGAGTTCAAGCGCACCATGAAGGATTACTTCAAGACCATCCGGAAACGGAATGGTCTCGTCATCTTCGGCACGCAGTCGGCCGACGACGTGGTGCAATCCAGTGTCAGCCGGACGATCATCGAGCAGACGTCGACCAACATCTTCTTCGCCAATCCGAAGGCCGACGAGAACTCCTACATGGAGCATTTCGGCCTCTCCAGGGCTGAGTTCGATTGGGTCAAGAATGGCGACCCGGCCTCCCGCTTCATGCTGATCAAGCAGGCGAAGAGCAGCGTGATCGCCCGTGTCGACATGTCCCATATGCCAGAGTTCATCAAGGTGCTGTCCGGCCGCGAGGAGACCGTCCGTGAGGTCGAGATGCTGCTCGACGAATATGGCAACGATCCGAAGAACTGGTTGTCGAAATTTTGCGACTGGGAGGGGGATGCGTCCGATGACCAACGCAAGGCTTCCTGAGCTGGCGACCGTCAGCGCCATCGTCGTCTCCACCCTGTTCACGCCCGCGCCCGGCTTCGCGCAGGTGCCGGTGATCGACAACGCCCGCCGCAATATCCAGCAGGCGACAGAGAACTGGTACAAGACCTATCAGGCGGATACGAAAGCATTGAAGGGCGCGTCAGGCGGAACGACGGACAGTGTTGCGCCTGGACAGGGCTCCGGTGCGCCGGCCGACTGCTCGGCCGAGGGCATGGCCGGTGACACCGCGCCGGCCGGGCCGTCGAAGCAAACGCATAGCCAGCAGGAGGTCGCCCGTATGGTCGCCGACGAGGCGATCCGCCAGGGCGTCGATCCCAATTTTGCGCTGGCGATCGCCGAGCAGGAATCACGCTTTCGCCAATCGGCGCGTTCTCCGGTTGGCGCCACCGGCGTCATGCAGCTGATGCCGGGGACTGCGGCGGGTCTCGGCGTCAACCCATACGACCTGCGCGACAATATCCGTGGCGGGGTCAAATATATCAAGCAACTGCAGGGCATGTTCGGCAATCGCTATGACCTGATCGCCGCCGGGTACAATGCCGGGCCTTATCGCCAGTCGCTGCAGAACGGCCGCATCCCCAACATTCCCGAGACCCAGGATTACGTCAAAAAGGTCTCGGCCTATTACAGCCGGAACAAGGCCGAGAACGGTGACCGGACCGCGTCGGGCGATGATGTCGAAACGGAAACCGTCAGTGACACCAGGGGATGCGGCGAGCAGCTGAAAAAGGCGGTCGACCGTAACACCGAGGCGCAGGTCGAACGCGGTTCAGTCTGGAACGCGCTGCTCGGAAAATCGCTCTCGGCTAACCAGCAATACCTCCAGCGTCTGCAGGCGGGACTGCAATCGTCTTCTGCGGCCTTGCGCGGCTCGGGAGGCGGCAACGCCAGGGACCACGATGGTTCCCTCGTCATGGCTGAAGTCCAGTGCCCCTCGACAATTATCGATACCGGAAGCACCCGATGCTTTGCCGTCCCGTCGACCGCCACCACCGATCAGATTCAGAGCTGGCTCGAGGACCTGCAGGGGCAGGCACGGGCCAGTGGTGATGTCGCGACCTTCTCGGTGCTGGAGGATCCCGCACTCGGACTGGTGACGGTCGTTGACGCCAAGCCAGCGGCTAATTGAACAGGAACAGAGAGGACAGGCAGATGAAGAAAATCGTTTTCGTCGCAGCGCTCAGCATTACCACGGTGTCGCCCGCCTTCGCGCAGGTGCCGGTCAAGGACGCGGTCAATATCGCGATCAGCGAGAGTATCAAAGAGCTTTCGAAGCAGATCCAGGGCGACACGTCCATCGTCAAGGACAACACGATCAAGACGCTTCAGGCGATCACCGGCGACCGGTCACAGGATGCGAGCCAGTTTGCCAAGCTGGCCACCGGCAATGGGTTCAGCATGGGCCAGGCGCCTGATTTCAACAGCATCCTGTCGGGCAATGAAGCGTTGTTCGGCGGCATCAGCGGTGAATTTCAGAACACGGCCGCCAAGCTCATCAATGGGCTCAATCTGGTGAAAATGGTCGTCGATACCGTCAAGGGCGGCGAGCTGTCAGGCGCCAATAAGGCCTATTCGCAAGGGATCAACGCGCTGACGACGCTGACGGCCCTTACCGATGCAATGAACAGCGCTACCAAGGACCGGCAGAACGCCTTCATGCAGGCGACGGAGCAGATCGGCACGGCACAGGATCTGAAGGGCGCGTTGGAACAGAACACGCAGATGGTGCTCCAGGGCAACCAGACCGCCAACGAGGCCGTCGGCTCGCTGAACAACCAGGTGATGCTGCTGAACCAGCAGTATAAGGCGGCACTCGCGACCTCATCGCAGAACCTCAAGACCTTCGCAACGCTTCCCGACAGCGTGATGCGCGACGGCGGAGGCGGCGCAGACGCAGCTTCGGTTCGCGACCAGTTGCAGGCATTCGAGGAACAGAACCAGTGAGATTTCTCCCTTTGCCGGTCCTCGCTCTTGTCATCTTGTCTGGATGCGCCGGCAAGTACGAACAGCTGGCCAAATGCGCCGCCGACGAGAACCCAGTGGCGGCGCTTGGTTACGAGGCAAGACAAGAACCGACGGCGCCGCAACAGGCGCTCGCGGAAATCGTCAGCAGTGATTGCGGTCCGATGCGACCCGTCAATTCCTTCCAGGGGGGATGATGGATCCGGTCAGCTATGCCGTCAATTTTTATGGCGACGCTCTCGCATACTTCGACAAGATCAATGAGGCGTCGCTGGAGAAAGCCTGGGGGCTGTTTGCAGAGAACAGCAATCTGGTCTCATCGATCCTGGCACTGTTCCTCATTCTTTATTTCCTTTGGGGCGCGCTCGGCCTGTCGAGCGTGTCTCTTCAGGACATGGCGATCACAGCCTCGAAGCTTGCGTTTGCCTATGCCCTGATCATGTCCTGGGCCACGTTCTACGACAATATCGGTCAGTTCATTCTGACCTCCCCTCAGGATCTAGGTGCTGCCATTTCCTCGGCGATGGGCGGGGAGGCGGCCGGCTCCGATCTTGCCTCTCAGGTCGCGAGCATGTCCCGCAAGGTCTACGACTTTGCCATGCAGCTCTTCAATTCCTACGAATCCGGATGGCTGCCGAACGTCACCGGAGCGGTGGTGGTGTTCATCGTTCTGGTTTTCGGCCTCCTGCCGATGCTGCTGATCCTGACCGGCGTGACACTGTTCGCCAAGATGATCACCGCCGTCATGCTGGCGATCGGGCCGATCGCCGTCCTATCCTATTTCTTCGGCATGACGCGCTTCGTCTTCGATGCCTGGGTGAGGGGCATCGCCTACGGCATGTTCATGCTGCTTTTCACCTATGTCATGGCCGGGCTGTCGTTCGGATTCCTGATCGGCATGATGGACACGATCAGTGGCGACATGGCGACCAAGGAAAACGCGCTGGCGATCGTGCTGGCCATGGTGCTCTATCTGGCGCTGATCTCCTATTTCATTTTTCAGGTTCCTGATTTCGCGCGAACATTTGCCTACGGCACGATGACGTCGGGTACGCCCGGCGGAGGCGGCGCCAGCGAGATATATGGCGCTGCGCGCGCGAGACTCGGCTCCAGCACTTCCAGAACCGGGCAGGCCGCAGCAGTGGCTCTTGGCATGCTGGCGGGGCCAAAAGGCGCGTTGACGGCGGCGGCACTTGCCGGTCGCGGCGGCATGGCTGGCGCTGGTGCGCTCGGCCGAATGCTGACCATGCGTCGGCGTAGCGGCGAATGAGGCGAAACATGCGCTGGTCAAGCCTGGGTTTTGCATGCGGAAACCGGATCTGCCGACAGCACAATTGGCAAACATCCATGACGATCATGATTTTGGGGATAGAACGTGGCATTGTTCAGAAGGCAGTTGCGAGCCGCACCGACCGACCAGGTTGCCGGGCCGCAGGACATCTACGACCAGCAGCTTTCCTGGGGTGAGAAGAACCGTTCGCTTCGCACCCTGATCGGCATCATCCTGCTGGGGTTTGCCCTGTCCGGCTGGGCCGTTGCGGGCGTGCTGTCGTTTTCGGTGGCGCAGCTCTTTCCGCTCGTTCGCACCGAGGTCGTGCCTCTGGTTGTCGACCGGAACACCGGGTACATGGAGACGGTGACCACTCTCGACAAAGACCGTACGACGGTCTCCGAGAACCAGGCCGTTCGCGCCGCCTTCGCCGGCAACTACGTCATCCGCCGCGAAACCTACGATCCCCGCTATCTGTCGGATAATTTCGACATGATCGCGCTGTGGTCGGAACCCGGCTCGCAGGCCTTCAAGGACTACGAGGCCTGGATGAACCCCTCCAATCCGAGGGGTCCGGTCAAGATGCTCGGTGCAACCGGCGAAATCCGTCCGGAAATCCTCTCGGTCAATCCCCTCAATCCATCGACCATGGCCGTCCGCTTCGAGACAAGAGAACGTCGCCGTGGTGGCGATGTCGTCACGCGATGGTCGGCGACGATACGATACCGGCAGATCAACCTACCCGCCAGCAACCGGGTCCGTCTTTATAATCCTCTCGGCTTTGTTGTGACCGAATATGCGAGGGTCCCCGAAACCATGCCGTCGGGGATCACGCCATGATGAGGCGGACGGTTGCAATTTCCCTTTTGATAATGCTCGGGCCGCTGGCCGCACATGCCGAACTGGTTGCCAGACCGGGTCGCCTTGACCCAAGAATCCGGTCACTTCCCTATTCGGTCGAGCAGGTCTTCCTCGTGACGGGCACCTACGGGCTGGTGACGACGATCCTCTTCGGGGCCGACGAGGACATAACGCAGGTCGTCGCCGGCGATACCGTCTCCTGGCAGATCCTCACCTCGGCCGACCGGCGTTCGCTCACCCTGAAGCCGATGGAGAAGGACGCGGCTACCAATCTGTCGGTGGTCACGACGAAGCGAACTTATTCCTTCGACCTGCGTGTCAACGACAGCAAGGCGATGCAGAACCAGACCTTCAAGTTGCGGTTCACCTATCCGGAGGATGCGGGACTGAAAGGCACGGCAGAGCTCTGGAAACAAGCGCAGGACTCCCAGCGCAATCCCAACATCAAGAACATTCGCCGCGACAAGGTCAATTACGACTACGGTTTCAAGGGCAGCGACGGAGCCAAACCGCTCTGGGTGTTCGACGATGGATTGAAGACCTTCATGAAATTCACCGGCGACATCCCGGCAATCTTCATTGTTGACGCCAAACGTCGTGAAAGCCTCGTGAACTACCGCCGCGAGGCCGATTACATCGTGATCGACAAGGTGTCGCGGCAGTGGACGCTTCGGTTTGGCACCGAGAGCGAGACCTGCCTCTTCAATCTCCGGACCGCCCCTGCCGATGTGCCCGCACCGATCGAGGGTGCGGTCGCGCCGAAGCGAATTGGCAGCGGAACATCCAACCAGCAATCGCAGTCAAGATAGGAGGCACGCCATGTCCGATCCCAATTACCATTCGATCGACACCGATACCTCCATCGGTGGAGAGGTGAGGCGCGGTGGCATAGGTCTCATGCGCCCGTTTGCCGTCGTCGCGGGCATTGCGGGCGTTGGCGCTGTCCTTTATTTCCTTCTGGCTGGCGGGGAGGCGGAGCCGCCGATCGATACGACGCCTCGCGAGGAATTCCGGCCGGTCCAGACACCGCGAAACGAGGGGTTCCGGGCGCCGTCACCGCCGCCGCTGCCCACGGTCGAAATTCCGGAAGCACCACCCCCACCTCCGCCGCCACCGGCGCCGCGTGTGCCGGCCGCGGCCCCTGTCGCACCGCCCGCCGAGATCGATTGCTCCCGGGGCAAAAATCCCGACGACCCGAAATGTATCGAGCTGGAGCGGAAGGCCAAATTGCTTGAACGCGTCCGCTCATCCGCGATGGTCTTCGATCAATCCGACCAGACCAGGGGCGCGTCGGCGACGTCGTCCGATACATCGGGATCGGGTCTGTTCGGGGCAAACGGCACGCCGGGTGCATCCACGGCCGTGAATGGAGAAGCCGGCGCTGCTGTCGATGGTGATCGTGCCTTCTTGAAGGCGATGGGCGGACAGGGTGTGGAGGTGTCGGTCGCAACCGAGAACCGTCGCATCGATGCCTGGATACCGCAGGGCACGATGATCCGCGGAACGCTCGAAACAGCCATCAACTCCGATCTCGCCGGCATGGTGAAAGGGATTGTGCGCGAGGATGTCTATTCCTTCGACGGTCGGCGTATTCTCATTCCGGCCGGATCCTCGCTGATCGGCGAGTACAAGTCCGGCGTCCAAAGGGGGCAGGAGCGCATCCTGATTGTCTGGACGCGGATGATCCGCGGCGACGGCGTTTCCGTGCAGCTTGGCTCCTATGGCACCGATCGCCTCGGCCGCTCGGGCATGACAGGCATCGTCGACCGCAAGAACTGGGAGAGGTTCGGACCGCCGGCGCTGATGACGCTGATCGGCGGCGCGACACAATACATCGCGCAGCTTGGACAGAGGCAAGATCGCTACATCACCATCGTCAACGACAACGGCAGCGTCACCCGCATTCCGCAGGACAATGGCGAGACGCCTCAAGATCGCGCCCGCGCGATTGCCGCCGAGACCATCGCATCGGGCATCCAGCAAATGGCAGCAACGGCATTTGAGGATTCCCGCAACATCCGTCCGACCATCCATATTCCGCAAGGGTCCGATATCAACGTCTTCGTGACGCGTGATCTCGATTTTGCCGGCCTCTATCCCGACCCGGTCCGCCAAGAGTTCGAGCGACTGCGCAAGGTGAGATACGGCAAATGAACGCACGCCCCCAGATTTCAGCTGAACAGCACTTTCTGACCGAGGCGCTGGAACCGATCCGGTCATTCCTCGACGATCCCGCTGTCGTCGAAATCTCTTGCCAGCGCAGCAACGAGGTCTGGCTGGAGAAGATCGGGCAGCTCCGGATGGTGCGCCATGAGATCGAGGGACTGGACCAGGATGTCATCCGCCACATGGCGGCTCGTGCCGCCTCATTCACAAAGCAGACGATCAATGCGGAGAATCCGCTTCTGTCGGCGACACTGACGGGCGGCGAGCGCGTCCAGTTTGTCTTGAGCCCGACCTCGGCAACCGGTCACGCCTTCTCGATCCGCAAGCAGTTTATCCGACGGTTCGACCTCAACGACTATGAGGAGGCGGGCGCCTTTCGCTTCACCAAGGTCACCGGTGACGATTATCTCGATGATGTCGATATCGAGCTCTCGCGATTGTTGCGGATCGGGAAGGCGCGGGCATTCCTGGAACTGGCCGCCGCCAACCATCGGAGCATCCTGATCTCGGGCGGAACATCCACCGGGAAGACGACCTTTCTCAACACGATGCTCACCGCCATCCCGAACCACGAGCGCTTCATCCTGATGCAGGACACGGCCGAGCTCGAGCCGTTGCAGGAGAATGTTGTTTCGTTGCTCGTGTCGAAGGGCGGACAAGGGGAGGCGAGGGTGACGATGGGCGACCTCCTTGCCACGGCGCTTCGCCTCCGGCCCGACCGCATCTTCATGGGCGAGCTGCGCGGCGACGAGGCCTTCGATTTTCTGAACGCCATCAACACCGGTCACCCTGGCTCGATGTCAACCATCCACGCCAACTCGCCGCACCATGCCTTCAACCGCCT
>CAACXH010000252.1_pt1 | contig 36462 bp, 43 predicted proteins | sample 2275881 | NCBI WGS metagenome assembly CAACXH01 (sample SAMEA5312483, study PRJEB27640) | indoor metagenome | biome: indoor environment; feature: controlled; material: polymer antistatic dissipative epoxy resin | place: Italy | collected 2014-05-27 | reverse complement strand
GATGTCAAGCGGTGAAATCCGCATTTTGTAGATTGGTTGGATTTATGAACGCAAACCCCATCTTAAATGTTTCTGAGATCATTGATCGCATGAAAGCTAGCTGTGGTTTGAAAAGCGATGGAGAGCTAGCAAAGCACCTAGATGTCTCTAATAAAACCGTCTCTTCTTGGCGCAGTAGAAATTCCTTGCCAATTGAAGCAATTCTACAATTAACCCATGAGACTGGTTTAATGGTTGAACATTTTTTATGGGGAGAGCCCGATACCAGAGCAGAAACTGACTTTAAATTTTCTGATCTTCGCGTAAATGACTTTGAGATTGCAGGCAGCACCGTTCTGGTTGATATCCTTAAGGAAGTCGATGAAGAAAAATTAGCATTCATGAATGAAGCTGAAATCGAAAAACTTGGTAACAACCTTGGAATTACGATGATGGCGGTCCTCGGCTTGGTCCGACAGGAACGCAGGACCCTGCTCGATACAGGGAAAATGGATGAAGCGGAGTTCGAAAGATACGCCAGAAAGGCGTTTCGGAATGATCTTCCTCATTTCATTCGCGCAATTAAGAACAGGAATTCTGCTAGCGGAAACGGTCCTCAATAGGGTCCGCAATAGCTTTCCCAAAGCACTGTACTCACTCTGGAAGAGCACTCGCTATATTCTATTTAATAATTTTATTTCAATGAGATAACCGATCTCACGCGATTGCAAAGATCGTTGTTGAGCGCCATTCTCAAGCTAGGCGAGCAGTGACAATGAAATGCGATTTTATTTCAAAGGCTTAGCGCATATTTTTCTTATTTATTGATGCGGTTATTTTATTAAATAAAAATTCCCCGCGCACCGACGACACATGCGCGATACCTGGGACGGATCGTGGAGGAGCGGCGCGCTGCCTCTCGACCATGCCCGGCAGGCTTATCCTCTTTATCTGCCGCTTCTACCGCGTGGCGCCCCCGCGACATTCGACGAATGGAGTGAACAATCCGGGCTCGTACAGGCGTTCGACAAGGCCCTCCGGTTGCACGCCGGCTAACGCAGGCTTGGGGCCTTTCACCAATCTCAACAATCTTATGGAGAAGAAGCATGCATCCTTACGATCATGCGCGGTCATCCGCGCGCATTCACGGCGGTCTCTGGCAGGATTATTTCGGTCTGCACGCCTGGTTCGACGCCAGCAAGGCCCTTCAGTGCCGGTTTACGCACAGGGCGTTGCGACACCATCTCGAAGGTGTCCGCGAGGCGCTGGAGATCTTCGGTCCCGTTATCCGGAATCGGGACGGCGTCAAGGTTCCGACGCAGGTGCTCGGCCTGCAGCATCTGGAGGAGGACAGCCCGAAGATCGCCGATGCCAAGGACTGGCTGATCGACTTCGACACGCCCGACTGGTTTCCGGCAGTCACACCGTCCGTCGAGGATCTTGCCCGTGAAAGCGCACAGCGCTTCGGTGGTGACGCGGAGAATTACCTGCCCCTGCACGGCTGGTTCCTCGCCACGGAAAACTGGACGGCGGGGAACGAGCATCTCGTGTCCGCCATCACGCCTGGGGCGTGTTCGAGGCGGAAGCCCGTCTTGGCATCGTCATACAGACTGGAAGTGGCGGCGCCGTGCCAACTCGCGTCGCAGCGGAACGCCATGTGCAGACGGTTCTCGGCCGTGTTCCTGCGGCGAGCGATTTTCTGAAGCGCATCAAAGGCGAGCGCTGGATGCTGCAGGCGACATCACCGCGCAAGCTCGGCCTCGACTGAATGTGGACGCGGAAGGAGACGCAAGATGAGCAGCTATGACGTCAAACGGTTTATCGCCATCTCAATCGATCACGTCACTGAAGAGACAGCGGCCTTTCTCAACAAAACGCCAGCGGCCGATTGGCCATGCCTCGGTGGGCCGTACGGTGAGTATGGATGGTTCTTGTACGCTCACGACGAAAATGCAGGCGTCGGAGACAATAGAATTCCCGACGACCTGTTCGCCGTGATGACGTGGGCTCGCAGGGAGGGATTCGATTACATTCTTCTGGATTGCGATGCGGAGGAAATAGAGGGGCTACCCAGCTTCGATTAGCAACAGCGCCCTGGCGGAGAAATCTCCGTCGATGGGTCTGTCCGAAAGGAATTCTAATGTTGCCGGAGATCATGCGCCAGGTGCGCGAAAACATAGAGAACCACGGCCAACACCTGTTCTACGTTGGTGGCAACGGCGCCGATCCGGCGTTCGGTTATACGATTGGCAATGCAGAGCGCGGGCTCCCCGAGCTCCTGGTGATCGGCAGTTTCGGCTTCCGGCTGACCGGTCAGATCCTGAACGAGCTTGGCGCGAGGATGCGCGAGGCTGGCAAGCCGTATGAGGAAGGGCTCCTCGATATCGGTTGGACCTACCCGTTCAAGATTCGCAAGACAAGCGGCGACGTCAACGAGCGGTTCACGATCCAGGCCGGCCAATATCTCGGGCATGAGGATTACGTCGTCCTGCAGATCATGATCTGTGACCCCACGGGCCGCTATCCCGGCGACGAAGGTTGCTACCCGGACTTCGACGTGGAGCGGCCGTGACAACGCCGTTCGCTATTTCTCATTCATCCGCTCACAGGCTGGGTGGAGCAGACCGGCCCTCGTCTGCAACCTGTTCAAAGGAGAGAAGGACGCACGAGGAGGGAAAAGAGAAAGAAAAAGGAAGCAGGAATGGCCTGCCGCATGCCTACCGGTCGCGTCAAGGGTGAAGCTTCGCCCGGCTTTGCCGGCCCTTGACCCGGCCGGCCGGGATGGCGGCGACGGGGGAGGGGTCAGGAAGGGCCGAAGAGAAGATGGACATCCACGGGGATGGATCACGCTCCGGCCCGACGAGGCCGAAAGGAGCCCGCCATGAACCCCGCATCCGCCATCCGCAAGGTCTTCCAGGGTGTCGCCACCCGCTCGGAAATGTTCCGCATGTTCGACCGTCACAAGCAGCGCCCGAACCGTTTCGAGGGTGACGATAGCGCTCTCTATGCCGGCGAATGGTTCGAGATCGGTCAGGAACAGTGCGATTATATGCTGGATGTCCTGCCGCCGCTCTGGATTTGTGGCGAGACGTTCGCCATGCGCGAGTTCATGATCGGCTCGGTCACCAGCATCTTTTTCACGCTCCGCATCGACGGCCGGACGCGGCATTTTCACGGGAATTGCGATCTTGCCGACAAGACTTCGGTCGAGTGCATGCGCCTCGCCATCATCGCGCGCGAAAGCCGCGCCACCAAGGCCATGACACGCGAGGAGCGCCTGGAGCACATCTGGAGCGCAACGCACGACGACTATCGTGGCTATGCCGGTGACCGTTGGCCAGAGCACATGCGGGGCAAGCGCACCGTGCTGCTCTATGGCGGCAAGGAGGGTACGTTCCTCAAACTGCTGGAGGATCTGTCCGACGCGGAAATCGCCGCCAAGCTACCGGTGCAGTTCCGCCATCTCCCCGAAGCCGCTGCTGCGTGAGGGAGGCGGACATGACACTGACCTTTCCCCTCTCCGCCGTCCGCGAGGTGATCGCCCGCGGGATTTCCGATGCTGAGGCCAATGGAGGCTTCCGCGATCCGCATCTCGGTCTTTCCGAGACTGACAACCGCAAACCGGGTCTCTGGGTGGTGGGAGATAACGGCGTCTACCTTTGCTCGAACGGCACGCTCGCCGAGGGTGCAAAGCCGCTCGTTGCTTATGCGGAAGAGTGCGACCCTCACACGAACGACGACTGGTTCGAGATCAAGCGCCGTACATTCGGAGGCGACGACGGCGTTGACTTCCTCGATGCCGAAGGCCTCGAAGTCCTGATGTCTTCCGTTTCGGACGGCACCCATCTGCACATCGCTTTTTCCGACGAGACGCTGGAGCTCTCTGTCATCTCGGGCGGATAGCGCCTGCCTGCCGTCGCACCACCGGCAGCCCAACCCTCAGTCTCAATCTCGATACGTAGCGCCACGGCCTCCGACCGGCGGTCTTTCCGCGCACGTGTTCAAACCAGGAGTACGAAACATGCAGCACGATATTCACCTTTCCGATCCCTCTCGCGTCACCGGAGAATGAGAGATGGCCGACTATCATTCCCCGACGGTAGTGATGCCGCACGTCCCGTTTCGCGATGTCACTGCTCTCGAAGCTCTCCTCCTGCCGCTCATCTTCGACGAAAGCGCCGAAGATGATGGATCCTATTTCCATTCCTGGTGCGGGCCGTCCGACACCATCACCGTGGAGATCGATGAGCTTCGCGAGGCTCTGGAGGAGTCGAAAGACGTCGAAGCCAGGATCACCGGTTACGTCACCACCTTGCTGGCGGCGCACGAGGCGATCCCCGAGGAAGATCGGCCGGATGACCTCGATATCGATCTGACGGCCGGACCGGGCTGGGACGCGCTGTTTCAGGATATCGTCCGTCGTTCCTCCACCCTCGACGAGATCGTCGTCACCGCCGCCTTCACCTGCACGAAGATGAGGCCGGACGGTTTTGGCGGTAGCGTCATGCGCATCACGGCCGACACGATCCAGTATGCCTCGACCGTGGATATGCTGGAAACCATGTGGAACGCACCGGCGCCATCCGCGCCTGTCGAAGATGGCGGTCACGAGACCCGCGCACGCATTGCGGCGATTGCGGCGTCTGCCGGGTGGGACAGCTTTACCCTGCTTCTGCTGATCGCGCAGTGGCTGGACCGGTGCGGCCGGACTGACGCCCTGGTCGAGCATCTCGGACAGCTCGCATCCGACGAGGAGGGCTGATTCCGATGCCCACCACCACTCTCGATTCCCCCTTCCGGCGTATCTTCGATGGCGTCGCGTCGACGAGCGAAGCTCTGGCCCTCCTGGGTCGGCATGACGCGGCGCCGATGTCGAAGCGGCGGCTGTCCGGCAAACTGCATGCCGGCGAATGGTTCGAACTCGACTGGCCCACCGCGCGATCGATGGCGGGCCAGTTCCTCCGCATCCTCCGACCGGGCGGTTTTGTAACCTTACCGGGTACGCGGGCCGAGAAGGTCCGGTCCATCGTCTTCAGCCTGCTCGACGCGGATCGTGAACGCTGGTTCCACGGCTTCACCAGCCTCATCGATCCTGACATCACACCCGAGACGATGCGGGCGGCGATCATAGACCGCCTGACCACGGAGCCCGTAGAACGCCCTCGCCAGGAGATGCTCGAACTCATCTGGAACAAGGCCGGCGATGACGGAGGCTATTGCGACGAAATCTGGCCCCCGGGCAATGAGGGGTTCCGGACGATCGTCGTCCGCAAGCCCGGCTATCGGCCGGTGCTCAAGCTGCTCGCGCATCTCTCGCCGCAGGAGATGGCGCTGTTGTTGGCCAAGGGCTGACCATTTTCTGCACGACTTCCGCCAGTTCCCATTCAATCCGCCCGGCCGTCGAACTGATGACGCGCCGGGCTTTCCATTTTCCGGAGGGAGAAACCCATGAACGACCTTGAAACCACCGTCGTCATCACGCCGGCGATCCCGCTCTGTGACATGACGCCCCTCGAATGCCTCGTGCTTTCCCATGTCTTCGACGCCGGCCCGACCGACGAAGGATTGCTGCTTTACAGCGATCGGGGTGCCGTGAGCCGTTTGCGCTTTCGGGCAGACGATCTCGTCAATGCCTATGCGGTGTCGCGCCATGTCCCCCATAGTGACATCAACCGGATCGCTGCCCGGTGCTGGACCTTGTGGTGCGAAGAGGACGAGCCGGGGGAAACGATCGAGATGGACCTGACGGAGACCTCCTTCGAGTTCATCCTCCGCGATATTGTTGCACGTTCCAGCGATCTCAGCGAGATCAGGGTGCTGGAGTGGTATCGGCATCCGTCGCAGGACCCGGACAGTTTCGGCGCGAAGATCATGCTGGTCACCGCGGCTGCCATTGTGGGGAGACGCAGCGACGATCTCCTTAAGGAGATGCGGACCGATGCCGAGACGCAGCGACCGGTTGCGGGTTCCAGGCGATCGTCCGGCGGCCCTTCAGGAGGGCGTCGATCAGCTGCTCGCCGATATCCGCGCCGCCCTGCAGGGCCGCAGCGATCGCCAGATCGTCGACGATACCAACCACCTCGCTCGTTACATCATGGGCGAGCTTATCGGCACTGGCTACCAGGTGGCCGACGGCTGGAAGTTCTATGAGGAACCGGACCCCAGAAGCCGGCAGGCATGGAAGCATGCGGCGGCGATCATGGAAATGATGACGTTCACCAATGCCGACGACGCGCTTTCGAACCTCGATCCGGACGCACAGGATCCGGAAAGCCGGTTTCCCGTCGAGGATTGGCAATACGAGGTCGCCAATGGCGACACCCGTCTCGGCTACGATGCCTGGCTGGAAGCCAGGTACTCCGAATGACCCTTCGGTCATCCAGGCCATCCATCCTTTTATCCCGAACATCATGGAAGGCGCATTTCGATGCCCAGCGTTTACGACAACGACAATTTCGCCGGTCGCGTCAACTATGCCACGACCGTGATATCCCGGAAGGGCGGGCATACCCGGCATTTCGACACCTGCTTCGAGATGGATGACGCCTCGGAGGTTGCAGTGGCCGTGTATCGGCGTTCGCTCCGGAACCCGAAGCTCGCCGCCAACATCTGGACCTATCTCGCCAGGGACACCGTGATGCGCGATGTCGAGGAGATGAAGGACGTCAAGACCCGCGACCTGCCGGCGCTCGCCGCGCAGTCGCGGACACGCGCGAAGGTTGTCACCGAAAAGATGCTGGAGGATCAAAGGCGGAAGCAGGCATCGCCGTAATGCCTCTGCCGGGCGGCGGCGCCCGCGGCTTCTGTCCCGGCTGAAAAGGAAAGAACGAAAAAAGAGAGGAAGGAAATCCCCTCCCGCATGCACGTCCGGCCCATCAAGGGCAGGCGTTGCCGCTGAAGCGGCCCTTGACCGGCCGGCCCCGATGCGGCCCGGAAAACCGTAATGGAAAGGTCTGAAAAGAACGGCAGAAACGGCTCCGTTCCGGCCCTGATCCCCCTCCCAACCCATCGCCACGTCCCCGCCTGCGGAACCTCACGTCCGCGGGACGGCGGCGTGCGCCCGCTTCATGGAGACCTCTGCATGTCCAACGACCCGTTCACGCTCGATCTGTTCGGCAGCAGCGCGCTGTCGTCGGGGCTCGGCCTCGGCATCACAGCGTTCTCGTCGAGTTTTGATGAGGACCCGGATAACGACAACGATCCGGATCCCAACGCACCGACCCCATCCGCGCCGGCTTTGCCGGCGCCCACCGTTGCGCGGTTGAACCCTGGGCCTTCAAAGGCGAAGGAGCGTGGCACGAACTTCTTTCTCGAAGCCGGTCGTAGTCTGGCGAGGGGCTGGAAGGAGCGGGCGCGCGACAATATCGCCGCCATCCGGCTTTCCGCCGAGATCGAGGCTGACGAACGTCCCGCGTCTCTTGACGAGCAGCAACGGCTGATCCGGTTTACCGCCTTCGGCGCTTCGGATCTGGCGAACGGCGTCTTCCGGCGACCCGGCGATACCGGATTCCGCGAGGGATGGGAGGAGATCGGTTCCGATCTGGAAGATGCCGTCAGCGAGATGGACTATGCCTCGCTGGCACGATGCACCCAGTATGCGCACTGGACGCCGGAGATCATCGTCCGCGCTATCTGGGCCGGCGTACAGCGGCTCGGCTGGCGCGGCGGTCGCATCCTGGAGCCGGGCATCGGCGCGGGGTTGTTTCCGGCACTGATGCCGGAGCCGTTCCGGGGCAAGTCCCATGTCACCGGCGTCGAACTCGATCCGGTCACCGCACGGATCGTCCAGCTTCTGCAGCCGCGTGCCCGCATCCTCAATGGTGATTTTGCCCGCACCGAACTTCCGGCGAACTTCGATCTGGCGATAGGTAACCCGCCTTTCTCGGACCGGACCGTCCGCTCTGACCGCGCCTATCGTGCCCTTGCGCTCAGGCTGCACGACTACTTCATTGCCCGGTCCGTCGATCTTCTCAAACCCGGTGCAATTGCGGCGTTCGTGACCAGCACCGGCACAATGGACAAGGTCGATTGCGCTGCGCGTGAGCATATCGCCAGGTCCGCCGATCTGATTGCCGCCATCCGTCTACCCGAAGGCGCATTCCGCGTTGACGCCGGCACTGATGTCGTCGCGGATATCCTCTTTTTCCGCAAGCGTAAGCCCGCAGAGCCGGAAGGCGACATGACATGGCTTGATACGGACGAAATCCGGCCCGCGACGGGAGAGGAAGGTGCGATCCGTGTGAACCGCTGGTTTGCACGCCATCCCGGCTTCGTTCTTGGAACCCATGCACTGACGTCAGGTCCGTTCGGTGAAACCTACACATGCCTGCCGCGCGAGGGCGAGGATCTGGGAAAGGCTATGCTTGCCGCGATCGAGCTCCTTCCCGAAGGGCGCTATGATGGCGATCCGGGCGAGATCGACTTCGATCTTGAGGAGGACATCACCGAGATCGTCGCCATCCAGACGAACGACCGGCATGTGCGGGAGGGCAGTTTCTTTCTCGACAATGCTCGTGGCCTCATGCAGGTCATCGACGGCGAGCCGGTCGCGGTGAAGGCCCGCAAGGGCCGCAGCTCCGACGGCGTTCCGGAAAAGCATGTCCGGATCATCCAGAAACTGCTGCCGATCCGCGATGCGGTCCGCGAGCTCCTGAAGGCGCAGGAGGCCGACCGGCCGTGGAAGGATATCCAGGTCCGTTTGCGCATCGCCTGGTCCGCTTTTGTCCGTGATTTCGGGCCGATCAATCACACGACAGTCTCCATCACCGAAGATGCCGAGACCGGAGAGGTGAGGGAGAACCATCGCCGGGTGAACCTTCAGCCGTTCCTCGACGATCCCGATTGCTGGCTGGTGGCCTCGATCGAGGACTACGATCTCGAAACCGATACGGCCCGGCCCGGCCGGATCTTCACCGAACGCGTGATTGCGCCGCCGGCGCCGCCCGTCATCGCCAGCGCTGCCGACGCATTGGTGGTCGTTCTCAACGAACGCGGGCATGTCGACGTCGATCATATCGCCGAGCTTCTGCATCGTGACCCCGACGATGTGATCGCCGAACTCGGCGACGCCATCTTCCGCGATCCCGCTGACGGTTCCTGGTATATGGCCGACGCCTATCTCTCTGGTCTCGTGCGCGACAAGCTGAAGGCCGCGGAAGCCGCCGCCGACCTCGACCCGGTCTATGAGGCCAATGTCCGTGCGCTTCGAGCGGTGCAGCCGGCCGACCTTCGACCGTCTGACATCACCGCCCGTCTCGGCGCGCCATGGATTCCGGCGGCCGACGTCGTTGCCTTCGTCAAGGAGAAGATGGGGACGGACATCCGCATTCACCACATGCCGGAACTGGCTTCGTGGACCGTGGAAGCCCGGCAGCTCGGCTATATCGCTGCAGGCACGTCTGAATGGGGGACGGAGCGTCGGCATGCCGGTGAACTGCTGTCTGACGCGCTGAACAGTCGTGTCCCGCAAGTCTACGACATCATCGACGATAACGGCAGCGAGCGCCGGGTGCTGAATGTCGTCGATACCGAGGCGGCCAAAGAAAAGCTGCAGAAGATCAAGCTTGAGTTCCAGACATGGGTCTGGGCCGACGCGGATCGTACCGAACGTCTGGCGCGGGTCTATAACGACAGGTTTAACAACATCGCGCCACGCAAGTTCGACGGCGAGCATCTGAAGCTTCCGGGCGCGAGCAGCGCTTTCCAGCTCTATGCGCATCAGAAGCGCGGCATCTGGAGGATCATCACCTCCGGCTCAACTTATCTGGCGCATGCTGTCGGCGCCGGCAAGACGATGACGATGGCCGCCGCGATCATGGAGCAACGCCGTCTCGGTCTTATCGCCGAGGCCATGCTCACCGTGCCCGGTCATTGCCTGGCGCAGGTGGCGCGCGAGTTTCTGGCGCTCTATCCGAATGCGCGCATCCTGGTCGCCGACGAGACCAACTTCACCAAGGACAAGCGGGCGCGGTTCCTGTCGAGGGCGGCGACGGCGGCCTGGGATGCGATCATCATCACCCATTCAGCCTTCAAGTTCATCGGCGTTCCCTCGGCCTTTGAACAACAGATGATCTACGACGAGATCCAGCTCTATGAGGATATGCTTCTCGACGTAGAGCCGGATGATCGTGTTTCGAGAAAGCGTCTCGAACGTTTGAAGGAAGGCCTGGAGGAGCGCCTGAAGGCGCTGGCGACCCGCAAGGACGACCTTTTGACGATCTCAGAACTCGGCGTCGACCAGCTCATCATTGACGAGGCGCAGGAGTTTCGGAAACTCAGTTTCGCGACGAATATGTCGACGCTGAAGGGGGTCGATCCACAGGGTTCCCAGCGTGCCTGGGATCTCTTCGTCAAAACGCGCTTCATCGAAACGAAAAACCCCGGCAGGGCGCTCATCCTCGCCTCCGGCACGCCGATCACCAACACGCTCGGCGAGCTCTATTCGGTCCAGCGTTTCCTGGGCCACGCAGCGCTCATGGATCGTGGGCTGCATGAATTCGATGCCTGGGCGAGCACATTTGGGGAAAGCACCACGGAACTGGAGCTGCAGCCCTCAGGCAAATACAAGTCCGTCACGAGGTTTGCTTCCTTCGTGAATGTCCCGGAACTGATCAGCCTGTTCCGGTCGTTTGCCGATGTCGTCATGCCGTCCGACCTTCGGGAATACGTCAAGGTTCCGGCGATTTCGACCGGCCAGCGGCAGATCCTCACGACCCAGCCGACTGTGGCGTTCAGCCAATACCAGCGTCTTCTCGGTGCCCGCATCACGGAGATCGAGAAGCGCGACCGGCCGCCGCAGCCCGGCGACGACATCCTGTTGTCCGTGATCACCGATGGCCGGCACGCGGCGATCGATCTTCGTCTCGTTGAACCGGACGCGGAAAACGAGCCGGACAACAAGCTGAACCTCTTGATCGCCAACGCCTTCCGCATCTGGCGGGAGACGGCGGAAAACAGCTATGTTCGCCCGGACGGCAAGCCGTTCGAGCTTCCCGGCTCTGCCCAGATGATCTTCAGCGATCTTGGCACGATCAACGTCGAAAAGACACGCGGCTTCTCGGCCTATCGCTGGATCCGCGACGAACTGGTCCGCATGGGCGTTCCGGCGTCCGAGATCGCCTATATGCAGGATTACAAGAAAAGCGAGGCCAAGCAGCGCCTCTTCGGTGACGTCCGATCCGGCAAAGTGCGCTTTCTGCTCGGTAGCTCCGAGACGATGGGCACCGGCGTCAACGCCCAGCTTCGCCTGAAGGCTCTCCATCATCTCGACGTGCCCTGGCTGCCGTCGCAGATCGAGCAGCGCGAGGGCCGCATCGTGCGCCAGGGCAATCAGAACGATGTGATCGATATCTTCGCCTATGCGACCGAGGGCTCGCTTGACGCCCAGATGTGGCAGAACAACGAAAGAAAGGCGCGTTTCATTGCCGCGGCCCTGTCCGGCGATACCTCGGTCCGCCGGCTGGAGGATATGGGCGAGGGGCAGGCGAGCCAGTTCGCGATGGCCAAAGCCATAGCCAGTGGCGACCAGCGTCTGATGCGCAAGGCCGGACTCGAAGCCGACGTCGCGAGGTTGGAGCGCCTGCGCGCCGCACATATCGACGACCAGCATGCCGTGCGCTGGCAGATCCGCGACGCCGCGCGCGATATAGAAGTCTCGGCGCGTCGCATTGGCGAAATCGGCAGGGACATCGAACGTCTCGTGCCGACCGCCGGCAAGGCCTTCGCCATGACCGTCACAGGTAAATCCTGTGATGAACGGGCGATGGCGGGCCGGGCGCTGATGAAGGAAATCCTGACCCTCGTCCAGCTTCAGCAGGAAGGCAGCGTGGCGATTGCCTCCATCGGCGGCTTCGACCTTGAATTTGAAGGCGAACGGTTCGGCAAGAACGGCTACCGTTACACCACCATGCTTCAACGTACGGGCGCCGACTACGAGGTCGACCTCGCCGTCACGGTGACGCCTCTCGGCGCAGTGTCCCGCCTTGAGCACGCGCTCGAAGGCTTTGATGTGGAGCAGGAGCGCCAACGCCAGAGGTTGGCCGATGCACGTCGCAGGCTTGCCTCCTACCAGGAGCGCGAAGGTGGCGAGTTCGCCTTCGCAAACGAGCTTGCCGAAAAGCATCGGCAACTGGCCGAGGTCGACAGGGCGTTGGCCGTCGATATCGAAGGTATCAACGGTGTGGCGCCAGTTGCCGCGTGATCATTGTCGTGAAGGCCGGTTCCGTCGATGGTGGACACCGGCCTTCGTCGTGTCGATTGCCACCAGGCTGCTCATTCAATGCGAACCCGTGGCCATTGTTCATCGATTGTCACGCCCTTCGTGCAATAGCATTTCGGAATGCGTCTGCTGTCGACTCCTGATCAGCCGGCGCAGTTGAGCCGCTAACTCGTCAAAAAGGGGATCGATTTCTCTATAAAGAGCATGCCTTAGAATCTCGCGATGCTCTTCCTCGACGGAGCGGTCGTGTCGGGCGGCGCGCGCCGCCAGCTTGCGATCAGGTCGTCGTCGAGATTGAGAACGGAGAGGTCATGTGACATGGGCTCCTCCATTATCGTGCTGAAACCGCTACGTCCCGCCACAGGACCTCCGCGGACTCCCGGACAATCATTACTTGGCTCCGGATGTATCGGCCTTCTCTGCAAGCCAGATCTTGATGAGCGACTGGTAGGGAACATCGCGCTTGCCGGCTGCGACCTTGATCCGTTCAAGGAGCGAGTTGGGCAGCCGCAGAGAGATGGAAGTGGACGACGGCTTCAGGTTGGGAAGCCGCACCTTCGTCGCCTTGCCCCAATCCACATGATCCGTGGAATCGTGGTGCTCCCAATAGGCGCGCTCTTCGGCTTCCGTGCTGAAGTGCGGTACGGGATCAGTCTTCCTGCTCATAATAGCTCCGCTCCTTCCGGCTCATGTCCCGGGCCGATATCACCCGGATCTTCGTTTCCTCTTCCCGAAGCGTGAAGGTGATATGGAGCAGCCTTCCGTCATCGGTGCGCCCAAGGGCGTGGATACGCTGCTCCGCAACGCTGTGCCTCACATCGGGAACCGTCAGCAGAGGCTCGTTGAAGAACACCTGTTCGGATTCGCTCTGGCTGACATCATGCTTGTCGACATTCTTGCGAGCGTTTCCTGCGTCCCAAGCGAAACCGACGATTCGTTCCCAATCAATCATTGATGTATATTGCCATAATATACGGTTATTTCAAGGAGTAGGGAAGAAGACAAAGAAAAAGAGAAGAAAAAAGAGCCCGCTCGCAGATCGGCCATGCCGGCGGCGCTTCCGCTCAATCGCGTTCTGCGCAATCCCGGCCCGTCGTCCTTCGCCGGGCTTTGGCCCCGCTTGGCCAGACGGGCAGGGATGCTCGAGCGCAGTTGCCCCGGCCCGCCCGCTCCGCGGGCCGGAGGGTGTCTTCGCAAAGAAGACGGAACAGGGACGGCCGAGAGATCCGCGTCCCGCAAACCTCCAAAGGAGCAAATCATGCAAGTCATGAAGGTCGATCCGCGTGCGCTGAAGGACAATCCCGACCGTGCCCGCCAGACGAAGTCGACGCCGCAGGCCGACGCACTGCTGTTGGCGACGATCCGTGCAGTCGGCATCATCCAGCCGCCGGTCATCTTTCCGGAAATGGGCGGCGGCAATGGCTATATCATCGATTCCGGTCATCGCCGGGTGAAACAGGCGATCGCCGCCGGCGTCGAGGAAATCGACGTCATCGTCGTCGAGGCCGCCAACGACAACAACGCCATGCGCTCGTTCGTCGAGAATATTGCACGGGAACCGCTGAACTCCGTCGATCAGTGGCGAGGTATCGAACGTCTGGTTGCGCTCGGCTGGACCGAGGAAGCGATTGCCGTTGCGCTGACGCTGACGGTCCGTCATATCCGCAAGCTGCGGCTGCTCGCCAACGTCCTGCCGGCCATGCTCGATCAGATGGCCAAGGGCGATATGCCTGGCGAAATCCACCTTCGCACCATCGCCGCTGCCTCCATTGAGGAGCAGAAGGAGGTGTGGAAGAAGCATAAGCCGTCGAAGGCCGATCCGAAGGTCTCCTGGGGCGGCGTCGCCAACGGTCTGGCGAAGACAAGGATGTTTGCGAAGGATGCGTCTTTCGGCGACGACTTGGCGCTCGCATACGGCATCCAGTGGGTGGAGGACCTGTTCGGCCCGGCCGACGAGGACAACCGCTACACCACCGACGTCGAGGCCTATCTCGGCGCTCAGCAGGAATGGATGACGCAGAACCTTCCGAAGCGCGGCATCCTCGCCGAGACATCAACCTGGGGAGAGGTGAAGCTGCCGGCGAAGGCGCAGCGGATCTATGGAACGCCGACCAAACGTGACCATACCGCCATGTATCTCGACCGGAACGGCAAAGTGCAGAGCGTCCATTACCGGATGCCCGAGGCGAAAAAGGCGACGGGCAAGGGTTCGGCCGGCGAGGCCGGATCGGATGATGCGGTCGTGGTATCGAAGCCGCGTCCGGACGTCACGAAAAATGGTATCGACATGATCGGCGACTATCGCACCGATGCCCTGCGGGAGGCGCTCGGACGCGCTCCGATTGAGGACGATACGCTGATGGCGCTGCTCGTGCTCGCCTTTGCCGCGCAGAACGTCTCGGTGGAGTCTCCGTCGCGGTCCTCGCACTACCTCCAGGAATTGCGGCGCTTTGCCGCCCATGCCGCGCGTCTGGTCGGTGTGGGCGGCAAGCTCGACTTCGACAGGGATACGCTTCGCGTCGTCGCACGTCTCACCCTCATCGACGTCTTGTCGGCTCGCGAGGACCGTTCCAAGAGCGGGATCGTGGCCCTGATCGCAGGTGCTACCATCGGCGCGGATGAGTTCCTGCCGGCCATGGGCACGGAGGAGTTCCTGTCGTGCCTGTCCCGGCCGGCGCTCGAAGCATCATGCAAGGATACGCCGGTGCTGCCGAGGCAGAAGGTTCGCGAAACCCGCGCTGCGCTGTTGGAGCATTTCAAGGAGAACCGCTTCGTGCATCCGGCGGCGCTGTTTGCTCCGGATGAGGCGTCCATCACCGAATGGCTCGTCAAGAACACTGTTGTCGAGACCGGCGACGATGATGATGCCGGCACGGAGGAACAGGAAGCCACAGGCACGGAGGAAGGCGTCGAGCCGGAAGCCGACACTGCGGAAACTTATGCCGCTGCCGATGGCGACGATCTGCCGATCGACGAGGATCAGGCCCACAGGGTCGCGGCGGAATAGCCGCCCCATCATCCACTCTATCTTAACGATACACGCCGGCGGCAGCAGCTGGCGGCGCTTTTGTTTCTACCCCCTCAAGATCATGGAGAAAACGCATGTCCGCGTCCCTTATTCACGACATCGTTCCGATCGGTTCCCTTGTGGCCTGGTCCGATGGTACCCCGCCGCCGCCCGAACGACATCGCAAGAAGCTCTCCGTATGGAAGAGCCGGAACAGCCAGGGCCGGTTGGTCCGCAAGTGCACCGGCAACACTGTCGGGGATCGGACCTATCCTGCGTCGTTTACCCTTCACGAGAGTGACTTGGCCAGCAACGGCACGATCGTCATGCGTGTCTTCCGCACCTTCGATCTCAATTCGGATCTGACGTTCACCGTCATCGAACGCCCGCCCGCCGGCTCGGTGCGGATATTCAGCGGTCCGGGAGACCGTGCCGATCTCGTCTACCTCGCCGAAAGCCGCGATGCAGCCGCGATCTGGCTCACGAAGCACGGCTACCCGAATGCGGTGCTGGAGGAGGTGACCGCTGACGAAGCGGGCGTTCCTACCGTCGAGAGGAGGGCAGCGGCATGACGACCCGAGCTCTCCACACCGACCCGCAACCCACCCCTGAAGATTCGGGGGTGGAGTTCGGCCTGAGCGCGGAAGGTTTCCCCGTCGCCCGTGTCGGGGATACCGTGCTCGCCATGCTACCCCACAGGGATGGGGGCGGCGTTCTTGCCAGTGCCTGGTACGTCGCGCGGCCGCTCGATGAGCTGAAGCGGTCCGACTTCTATGTCTACGAGTCGACACTTGCCGATGAAGCGGCGTTCAGACAGAGGGTATTCGAAACGGTCGAGCACAAGCGCGAGCTGCGCGGCCTTTCCCGTCAGACCATGCGGGTGCATTGCAGCACACCCTGGGGTCCATCGCAGGGTGCGACGATCTATGCCGAAGGCATTGCCTGCCATACCACCGCTGGCCACGGCGGCTTCAAGCTCTCCGGCGATCGCAACCGCCAGGTAAATCCGATGCTACGGACCAGCGGCGGATGGTACGAGGAAGATAGCGAATGGGCGATCGTCGCCCTGACCTTTCCGCACCTGTTTACCAGCTACGAGCGGCGATGTGCCGACCGGTCGATCCGCGACTGGTGGCCGGAAGCCTGGGAGAGGATCAACGGGCGCCAGCTTGCGCCGGGCGAGTCCTTCCGGAAGGATCAGCGCGCCTTCGAGCAGGAGCATGCCGATCACTGGGTTGTCGTCTCCGCGATCAAATCCAGCTATCAGCCGGACATGACCGAAGTCGTGGCGAGGCTCGGCCATCAACGCGACGGCCATGGAGAGGAGCGGCGCTATCTCGTTCATTCCGGCGAATACCAGCCCGGCCGCTTCGGTTTCGTCATCGATGAGGCCCGGCATTGCCGCTACGATGGCCCGTCGGACTTCATCGGCTGGCGGACGCGGGGGACGGCAGCATGAGCACCACCAGGGCGCAGGCGCGTGTGGTGCGAATGGAGGCGGCGCGTCGCGAGACGCGCCATCACCTCGATCTCGTCCGTCGGCAGATCGAGGGACGCGCCGAGCGGATCACCGTGACGGAAAAAGCAAAAGCCCGTTCGCTTCGCCGCGGCGGGTCGCGTTGGACCCGCTCCGATGAACTGCTGCTCCAGGTGCATGTCGATCGTCTGACCTTCGAGCGCCGCAGCGAGATCGAGGCGCTCACCCGCAAACTGACGCGCCAGGACGCCGCGATCGAAGCCTTCCGGGCGCGACATGACGATGGTTCCCACGGCCCGGAACGTGGGCGGTGTCTCGACGATGAAAGGAGTTTGCGATGAACAGCTTCCCCCCGCTGACAGATGAAGAGGTGCAGGCGCTGCAGTGCTATGCCGCAAAACATGGCCGGTACTGGAAAACTGTACTGAACGGGGCGTGGATGGGCGAAGCGTCCGCAGCCAGGTGACGGTCGACGACGCCGAATACATGAGCGCGATGATCCCGCATCATTCGATTGCCATCATGACGAGTGAGCGTGCGCAGATTTCCGATCCCCGCGTTCGAAAGCTGGCCGACGAGATCATCGAGGCCCAGGAGCGGGAGATCGCAGAGATGAAGTATCTGATCGAGGACCTGGAGGAGCGTGACTGATGAAGAACTCCCTCCTTTCACTGCTGCTCCTTACCTCGGCCAGTCTCCTGTCGGGATGTGGCGAACGGGAAGCTGCTGACGACATCATTAGTCCTCCGCGTTCTGAAGAGGCTGCCCGCGTGCTCTCCGGTGAGGAAGCCATAGCTGGCGCTGACATACCCACACTCGACCCCGCGACGATGGTGGACGCGGAGATCGCCAAAGTCCTTGGTTCGCCTGCTCAATGCACGTTCAGGTACACGAGTGCTGGAAAGCCGATACTTGCCCTCAAGGGAACACCGGGCGCTACCGTGACAACTGCTGTCCTAAAGGTGAACGCTCACCTTGTGGAACTGCAGCCAGCTGGCGGGGACGGCAACCTCTTCCTGACCTCTGGGCCCATCAGCGTCACTCTCTCCGTCGATGAGGTCCAAGCGGGAGAGAAGGTGGAAGCCGACATGGTATTCGCGATTGGTGAGAGCCTGCGCGTGGGATATTCAGGTTACTATCAGTGCGGCGGCTAGCGCGGCACGTGATTGCTTGAAGCACTCTGGCTGAAACGTGCAAACGCTGGAGGCGGGAGCGGCTTTCTGCAGCCCGCCTCCTGCGCTGTGCCGATCAGTGCGTCTCGTGCTTACCATGTTCCGCCTGAGCAGTGCGTGTCGTTGCTGCCTTGAAGACCTCGGTCCGCTCGTCTCCCTTGACGACCAGCTTGCCCACCAGGCCACGGGCTGCCCGTGACAGAGCATGGTCCACCAGCACGTACTCCCCCGGAACGTCCATCGTCATGTCGACCACCGCAGCTCCGCCGGGCGGAACCGTGATGGTCTGCACGTCGGTCAGCGGCTCCGTCGTCAGCGACGCGAGCTGATACACCTTGTCGAAGATTTCGCCGATCACGTGGAAGCTCGACGTCTTGTTGGGGCCGCCGACACCGAAGTAGATGCGAACAGTCTCGCCCACCTTTGCGGTCAACGCATTGTCGCCGGTCAGCGCATTGGCTGCACCGTTGAACACATAATATTCCGGCGTCTCGTCCATCAGCCTGTCCAGGCTCTCCGTCAGCTTGCCCTTCGTGCCATAGGCCTGCGCCGTATAAACCTCGCCTTGCATCACGTAGAATTCGCGGTCCACCGGAGGAAGACCACCTTCCGGTTCCACCAGGATCAGACCATACATGCCGTTGGCAATATGGTGGGCGGCCATCGGCACAGCGCAGTGGTAAACGTAAAGGCCCGGCTTCAGTGCTTTGAAGCTGAAGCCTTTCGTTTCTCCCGGTGCAGCGTCCGTCGCCTCCGCTCCGCCTCCCGGTCCCGTGACCGCATGGAAGTCCACGCTGTGGCGTTCACTGCTATCGGCAAGGTTGGTTAGTTCAACTTCGACGGTGTCGCCGACTCTTGCTCGGACGAAGGGGCCTGGAACCTTCCTGTTGAAGGTCCAGTAGTGGTAGGTCGCGCCGTCCGCCAGGCTGCCAGTAACTTCGACCGTGTCGAGCTTCACCTTGATCGTTTCCGGACCCCTCGCACCTACTGGCTGAGCAAGGTCTGTCGCCGCCCGTACGATATCGAGGGGAGCGGCAGCTGTCCCGTTCGCCGCCGGATGGTTGTGGGTGGCGTCGGCCAGCACCGGCATTGCCGTCGCCGACAGGAGTGCGACGACGACGGCGGCGCGGAAGAGTGTTCTACTGGTCATAATTCTGGTCCTGCTATTTATGTCTGCGTTGCCTATTATTGGACACTGCGTCCGTCGGAGCATCCTTGCGCTGCCGCAAATAGAAGCCTCGCTCGCATCTTCGTGATCGCCTGCAGGTGTCGGCTCCGGAGTTACGGCGTCGGCTGAACGGAACGGAAATGCGCAATCGCTCCGGCGGTCATCTTCGTCACGCACCAGTTGGCGTAGAACACGCCCAGCAAGTGCCCCAGCAGCCTATCGGGGAAACGGGTGGGCAGGTTGTACTCGATCCTGACGTTCAGGCTGCATCCCGATCTGGCGGGACTGATCCTTAATCCCATACGGTAGGAACCGATGACGAGGAGACGCACCGTTCCGCGCGTCTCCCAAGTCTTTGAGAGCGGAGGATGCCGTTCCGTCACGACTTCCTCCACGGAGAGCGCCAGACCGAGTATCGACCCCCTCATCCTAATGACGGAGCCCACGGAACGTCCTTCCGCTTCGTCCAAGTCGTACTTCATGGAAGCCCCCAGCATCATGACCGAGGGCTCTTCCATGTGCGCCCCGAGGAAGGCCGGATTGTCGAGCAACTCGAAAACCCGTTCGGCCAATGCCGACAAGGCTACAGTGCTCGATGCCGACCGCTGGTAGGTCACGACCGGTGATCCTTGTGGCCGTGACCGCCATGTCGATGAAACAGGTGCATCAGTGGGCAGGCCAGCAGGATCAGGTAGGGGGCGTAGCCCAGAACGTGCCCCCAGTGCTCACGAAGGATGTAGAACACCAGGATCAGGGCCAGGGATGCGCCCATCAGCAGGAGCGTGCGGTTGACCGTCATATCTTCATGCTCCTCAACCTGAGAGAGTTGGCGATCACACTGACCGAAGACAATGCCATTGCCGCCGCCGCGATGATCGGTGAGAGCAGCAGACCAAAGACAGGGTAGAGGACGCCCGCCGCGACAGGCACGCCTGCAGCATTGTAGATGAAGGCGAAGAAGAGGTTCTGCCTGATGTTGCTCATCGTGGCGCGGCTCATCTGCCGTGCCCGGACAATGCCCTGCAGGTCTCCCTTCAGGAGGGTGACGCCCGCGCTTTCGATGGCGACGTCGGTTCCCGTTCCCATAGCCACGCCGACATCGGCCGCCGCAAGCGCGGGAGCATCATTCACACCATCGCCCGCCATGGCGACGATCCTGCCTTCACTGCGCAGGCGCGAGACGATCTTGCTCTTGTCCTCGGGCAGGACTTCCGCCTCCACCTCAGTAATCCCAAGGCGACGCGCGACGGCATGAGCGGTCGTCTTGTTGTCGCCCGTCAGCATCACGACCCGAACACCGTCTTCGACAAGCGCCTTCACCGCATCCGGTGTCGTCGGCTTGATGGGATCGGCGATAGCAAACAGACCTGCCAGCCTGCCATCGATGGCGGTGAATATGACGGTAGCGCCTTCGTTGCGCAGCTCCTCCGCCTTCGCGGTCATGGCGCTGACGTCGACACCCTCTTCCTCCATGATGCGGTGACTGCCGAGGATCAGCCGCTTTCCCTCGACCGTCCCCGTCACTCCCTTGCCCACAGGACTGTCGAAATCGATGGCATCTCCTAGTGCGATGCTACGCTCACCCGCCGCATTGACAATCGCGAGCGCCAGCGGATGTTCGCTTGAGCGTTCGACCGTCGCGGCCAGCCGCAGCAGCTCGTCTTCGGAGATGCCTTCCGCTGGTGCAATGGCCGTGACCTTGGGCCGTCCCTCTGTCAGGGTTCCGGTCTTGTCGACCACGAGCGTGTCGACCTTTTCGAAGCGCTCCAGTGCCTCCGCGTTCTTGATCAGTACGCCGAGACTAGCTCCCCGACCGACACCGACCATGATCGACATAGGTGTCGCAAGCCCCAGGGCACAGGGGCAGGCAATGATAAGAACGGCGACGGCTGCCACCAGGCCGTGGGCGAAGCGAGGCTCAGGCCCATAGATCATCCAGGCGGCAAAGGCGACGAGCGCAACCACGATGACGACCGGAACGAACCATCCCGAGACCTCATCTGCGAGGCGCTGGATGGGTGCGCGAGAGCGTTGGGCGTCCGCGACCATGCGAACAATCTGGGAGAGCATCGTGTCGCGTCCGACCTTGCCTGCCTCCATGATGAAGCCGCCGGTCTGGTTCATGGTGCCGCCGATGAGCGTCGACCCGACCTCCTTGGTGACCGGCATCGACTCGCCGGTGATCATGGATTCGTCCACAGAGCTGCGGCCCTCCAGAAGCACACCATCAACAGGAACTTTCTCTCCCGGTCGAACCCGGAGGCGGTCGCCGACGGCCACGGCGTCAAGACCGACATCCTCGTCCGTCCCATCCGCAAGAACCCGACGCGCCGTTTTTGGTGCCAGATCGAGAAGCGCGCGGATCGCCCCGCCTGTCTGCTCGCGTGCCCTCAGTTCCAGAACCTGCCCGAGCAGGACCAGGACGGTGATGACGGCGGCCGCCTCGAAGTAGACGGCGACTGAACCTTCTTCCGCGCGGAACGTGTCGGGAAAGACGCCTGGCGCAACCGTTGCAACGACGCTGTAAATCCAGGCGGCACCCGTCCCCATCGCAATCAGGGTGAACATGTTCAAATGACGGGTCACCAGGGACTTCCAACCCCGTTCAAAGAACGGCCAGCCCGCCCAGAGGACAACCGGTGTCGCGAGTACCATCTGCAGCCAGTTCGACGTCTGTGGCCCCAGTATCATGTGGAGGTTCGTGAGATGGCCACCCATCTCCAAGGCAAGGACCGGGATGCTGAGGACGAGGCCAATCCAGAACCGTCGGCTCATGTCCAACAGTTCCGGACTTGGACCCGTACCCAGGGTCGCCACTTCCGGCTCCAGTGCCATGCCGCAGATCGGGCAGTTGCCGGGGCCGATCTGCCTCACCTGCGGATGCATCGGGCAGGTGTAGATGACGCCTTCCCCCACCATGCCCGGAGGAGGTACTTGCTTCTCTGCCACCTGATGGTGGTGCTCATGGTCATGCTCTTTATGATGATCATCGTGAGCATGATGGCCGTGATGTTCGTGCTTCATCTCCGCTCTCCGATCAGATCGCGCGATTATAGGACACGAAGGACATCATCCCTGCCGCCATGTGGTAGAGGTGGTGGCAGTGGAACGGCCAGCGGCCCGGGTTGCTCGCATCGAACTCGATAGCAACCTCTGCCATGGGAGGAACATGAACCGTATCCCTCACGGCTCCCCGCATGCCTTGTCCGTTGATGCCGACCACCTGGAAATGGTGTCCGTGAAGGTGCATCGGGTGTGTCATCATCGACATGTTGCGCATGACGAGGCGGACCCTGTCATCAGGATTGACGGCCATCGCATCGCCGCTGATCCCCCATGAGTAGCCGGTCATGCTGCCGGAGAGGATCAGAGGATAGGTCTTCGTTGCGGGCCGCTCGTCCAGAGGTGACGTCGCTTTGAGGATCGCCTCCAGTGAAAGGTCGAGGACCGGTCCGGCGGAAGAAGCTTTTGTGGCAACCTTCGAAATGGTCGCGTCCGCCGTTGCGAGGATGACGCCTGTCTGCTCCTCGGAGCCTTCGCGTAAGGCAAGGATCGGAAGTGACGCGGTGCCCAGCGGGAGTTGCAGTACGATATCCAACCGCTGGCCCATGCTGATCGGGAAGCGGGTGCCGGTGACGGGCTCGATGGCCATGCCATCGACGGCGGCCAGACTTCCCACGACGGTTCCCGTGTCGATGGTGAAGGCGGTCGCCGTTGCACCATTGATGATGCGTAGCCGAACGCGGCCACCCTTCTCGACCTGCACGATCTCCGGATCGTCCAGCGTGCGGTCATTGGCGAGGTACGCATCATACTCGATGTCGTTCAGGTCCATCATGCCCATGCCGCCCATGCCCATGCCGCCCATCGCCATGCCACCCATGGGCATGCCGCCGCCGTGCATTTGCGCCATGTTGGACATCATGCTCCCGTGATCCATCGGCATCGAGCCGCCACCGTGTCCGCCGCCCATTGCGGAACCTTGCTGCAGTTCCGCCAGCAATTCCTCCGGCGACTTGAAAGAGAAGTCGTGAAGAAGGATGACGACGTCCTGCTCGTCACGAGCGCGGTCCTCCGCCGTCCGCACGATCAGCGGTGCCGCCAACAGGCTTTGTTCCTGTAGTGTATGGGCGTGCATCCAGTGGGTGCCGCCGCCTGCGAGATCGAACTGGTAGTGCCGTTTCTCTCCTGCAGTGAGGAGCGCTGCCGGATTGTCGGGGACACCGTCCAGCTCCCATGGAGGGGTAAGCCCATGCCAGTGAATGAGCGTCGCTTCATCCGTGGTGTTGGACAGGATGACATTGAAGCCGTCTTCCGCATCCAGGACGAGGCCGCTCCGTCCATTGCCCTGAACAAGACCGAAGACGCTGGCGGATCGGCCATTCACTTCAATGGAGCGCTTGGTGACTGCGAGTTCGATGGGTGACTGCAATCCTGTGCTAGTGAGCGCCCAGGACTTCTGTGCAAGGGGTGAAATAGCTGCCGCACTGACGGCGAGCGTCTTCAGAAATTGACGACGAAACATGACGTTCTCTCGATCTTCTCGGCCGTACTCCGGCCCAATGGTGGGAATGGCCCGCCAGCGGCGAGCAGTTCATCAACCAATGGATCGAGGGGGTTCGAAGCTAGGAGACGGGTCGTGGCCTGCGACATCGTCAGCGACATCCAAGACCCTAGCCAGAAGCAGGACCGAGTGCGCCGATCCTGCTGGTTGTGCAACGACTGCGAGGCAGAAGACGCAGATGACGCTGCAACAGTTCTGTTTGGGAGAATGCTGGGCCTTGGAATTCTCGTCGCCCGGATCATCGTCCACCATCTGGTGGTGTCCGTCCAGGCAGGTCTGGGGAGCCGCATGCGTAACCGGCGCACTGAACATGAGAGCAACAGCAAGGAGTGCCGCGAGCAGCCTCCATACCAACGCTCTCTGTGCTAACGTGCGCATTGTCGATCCTCCGTCATCTCACCATGCCACGCCTCCCATTACGCACCTTGATCTTTATCAATGTTCGGGTGCCATTATGGTCGGTGGTCGCTTGGCATCGATTGCCAGGCTGCCGATGCTGGTGCTTCCAACGTGGGAAGGTCAAGGCCGTCACTCAGATGAATGTGTGTACCTGCCACGTTACCTTATCGATGTGTGGTCGGAGGTCCGCGCCCGTTGCAGAGCGGCGGCGGGAAGAAGCGAAGCCGACTCTGCGCCCATGTGGCCTTGATGAAGGCGAGAGGCAGCATCTCCAACCTCTCGCCTCAACGGGTTAGAGCGATGCCCTGCCGCTACCGCCAACAGGCCTGATCATCCAAGGCTTCACAGCAGGTTCCTTGGCAAGGATGCCCTTCTTCTTAGCAAAAGAGCGTATCGCATCGCGTGCTGCCCGAAGAGGTTTCAAACCGTCATGTGCCATGTAGCAGGTCCTCAAGGCCGCCTCATGGATCAGGTCCCGTTCCCGTTCTGGCCAATCCTCCAGATAATCAATCGCCTCCTCCACGGCCGTAATCTCGCGGACGAGGTTCTTTTGTTCCTTCAGATACACCGGACGATCAAAGAGCTTCGAGATCATTTCCACCTCACTGATTCTGTTTGTGATCAACAAGGAAGGCGCTGTGGCCAACGCCGATTATCGATGTGGTTTGCCGCGTCCTTCCGTTCAAGTCGGAACACCACTCAGGTCACTAAATCTGATAGGGAAACCGTATATGTCGACGGGAGCGAACGCAGGCGCTTACTGCACAGCAAGCCAGGTTGGCGGGTAGCTGATTGCCCCATACCAGAGCGGGATTACGCGGCGGCGAAAAATTTCCTCCCAGGTTCTTGAACAGGCATTTTTCGCCAACCAGATTCATTGCATCGGCAGCCTTAGTAGGGGCCGATAGGCCGGAGACGCAGGTTTTCGGTGGCGTCTCCAATCCATGTTGCTTTACGGAGGATATGGTAATGAGAACGGAACTTGATTTCGCACCCCTCTACCGGTCCAGCATTGGCTTCGACCGTGTGTTCAACCTTCTCAATAACGCGCAGCGCCTGCAGGCGGTTGACCTCTGGCCACCCTACGACATCGTCAAGCTTGGCGATGACGAGTATGCGATCACCATGGCAGTCGCAGGCTTCAGCCAGAGCGATCTCGACGTGACCCAGGAGCGCAACGTCCTGATCATCAAAGGGTCGAAAGCAGAGAAGAAGGAAGGGGAGTACCTACATCGGGGCATTGGCGGACAGTCGTTCGAGCGTCGCTTCGAACTGGCTGACCATGTTCACGTCGAGACGGCGTCGCTCTCCGACGGTCTCCTGCGAATTGTCCTAAAGCAGGAAGTGCCGGAGGCGATGAAGCCCCGGCGAATCGAGATAGGCAATGGGACGGCGGCCCGGCCGCTCCAGATTGAGTCTGACAAGCAGGTCGCCTGAACTCGCTGAACTTCCCACAATCAGGCACGATCACGAATAGAGGGCCCGCGTAGGGCGGGCCCGCCATTCGCACTGCATTCAGTCAAGCGGCACCCCGTGTTTCTCAGCTTTGATGGCCGCTATTGGCGCGAAGCGGAAGACGCCTCTCGCACCTTTGCAGACATAGAAGAGCCTATCGCATTCTGAGCTATTTCGGACCAAGAATCATCTCGAGTGCGGCATCCTGGGGCAGACCACCCATCTGCCCGATGCTACCATCCGCTTTCCTGAAGACAATCGCAGGGGTCCCAGAGAAGCCAAGCTCGGTCATCAGAGTGGCATTGTGCTCGAGCTTTTCTGCCACTGCCGGGCTGATCGTTTCCAAAGGGACTATGCCGCCGTCCCCGTACTTATGTTCGTTTTCAGCCAGCGCCTCCTCAGGAGACTTGGCCTCAAGAATAGCAGCCGCCTTGGCTGGGGAATCCTGTCTGATCACGCCGACCATGACATGTCGGAGTTGTACCTTGCCCCACTCGACCCAGGGCCTGGCAGCCGTCCAGAACTGGTGGCAATAGGGGCAGTTGGGATCCGTAAACACGTAAACGGTCCTCGGCGCGTCTGGCCTTCCATCTTGGACCCACGTCGACCCCTCCAGCTTTTCCCATCCCTCTTCCGGGATCGGCGCCTCCACCATTTCCTTGAGCTGGGCTTCCGCCATGTCCTGTCCTGCCTCGTCGACAAGTGTGCCGACGACAACATGTTCGCCATCCGGGGTGAGGTAGATTGTCAGAGGTTGCGCGCCAGCTTTTGCGGCGAATGCTCTCAAACCGCCTGGTACCTTCATCTCTCCGAGGATTGTCAGTCCCTGTTGCTCGATCGCCTTCAGGATCCGGGGATACTCTTTGGGCTGGGGACTATCCTCGGCTGCGGCGATCTGTGGCGCGAAACCAAACAGCAGCGCTGCGAACAGCATCAGGGCAGGTCTGAGGTAGGTGAGAACGATGAGGCGCATTTTGGTTCCTTCAAAAGCCCTCGCTTGACCTGCTCACCTTAAGGCAGGCTGAAGGCAGCGGCCATTGTGAATAGGACAGGAGTTGCAGCTATGGGATGCGCTGCTGCCTCAGCCGGTCCAGAAGGTCCCCCAGTTCCGATAGAGGATGTAGGCCGCCACCACGAGTACGAGGGCCGCGAACAGGCGGTTGAGGATGTTCTTGTAGGCGCTCAGGCGTGTAGCGAGCAGCATGCCAAGTACGCCGCCGACTATGCCGCCGCCAATGAACTCAACGGCAAGCAACCAGTCCACCAAGCCGGAGGCGGCATAGTTCAGGGCGGTGGCGAGGCCGAACACGCCGACGGAGAGGAGCGAGGTGCCGATCGCGTTGATCATCGGCATGCCCGTCGCCAGCATCAGGCCTGGAACGATCAGGAAGCCCCCGCCGATGCCGAAGAAGCCGGAAGCGGCACCGGCGGCGAGCGCGACGGCCGCTGTGACGAGGCACATCCTGAGGTCCACCGGGCGGCATTCGGCCGATGCCGGTTTCCTGGACTTCAACATCAGGACGCCGACGACGACCATGAGGATGCCGAACAGGAAGATCAGCCGATCGCCATCCATGGCCTTGCCGAGGCTCGAGCCTGCAAGTGCGCCGACGACGCCGAGCGCCGAAAAGACCGCCGCGCAGCGCCACCAGACGTGACCCTTTATCGCGTGGCTAGTAAAGTTCGCGAAGGCGTTGACCGAAACCGCAAGCGCCCCTGTTCCAATGGCAATGTGCGGCTGCGTGACGCCGACGACGTAGAGGAGCAGCGGCGTCGCCAGGATCGACCCACCGCCACCAAGCAGGCCGAGCATGAAGCCGACGATCCCGCCGGAGCCGACCGCCGTAAGGATAGAGGCGCTCATGTCCGTCTGCTCCACACCCTGTCATGCAAGGTCATTCCGACCAGCATGGCGACAACGAACAGGGCCGTCTGTGGGATGCCGATCGACAAGGAAGCGACCGCCGGGCCGGGGCAGAAGCCGCCGATCCCCCAGCCGAGGCCGAAGAGGGCCGACCCTATTATCAGCGGTGCGTCGATCCTGCGGCTCGTGGGGACATGGAAGCTGTCGTCGAAGGCGGGATGGCGCATCCGCTTCATCACCTGCACGCCGATGAACGCGACGACGACGGCGCCGCCGAGGACGAAGGCAAGGCTCGGATCCCAGGCGCCGAAGACGTCGAGGAAGCCCTGGACGCGGGCCGGGTTCAGCATTCCGGAGAGGGACAGGCCGAAGCCGAAGACGATGCCGGAGGCGAGAGCGGCTCCGAACTGGTAGATGTTCCTGTTCATAGTCCGAAACTCCTCAGAACTGTGACGGCCACTGCGCCGGAAGTGAGGAATGTCGCGACCGCAGCCATGGATCGCGGAGACAGGCGCGCCAGGCCGAGGACGCCGTGGCCGCTGGTGCAGCCGGATCCCATGCGCGAGCCGAAGCCGACGAGCAGACCGGCGATAACGATCAGCGGCCACCCTACCGTGATCTCCACTGTCGGCCAGCCGTCGAAGATTGACAGGTAGGCGAGCGGTCCGAGCAGCAGGCCAACCACGAAGGCGAGGTTGGTGGTCAGGCCGAAGCCCTGGGCGAGACGGCCGACGATCCCGCTGATGCCAGCGATTCGCCCAGTGAGGAGCAGTAGCATGACGGCAGATGCGCCGATCAGCATGCCGCCGGCCAATGATGGGAGATAGGTGTTCATTTGCCTTCCTTCACGCAAAAGATGTCATAGAGGGCGGCAACCAGTTGCGCGGCCTTCTCCTCCGTCAGGGAATAGAAGATCTGCTTGCCGTCCCGCCGGGTCTCGACAATGCCGGAGCCGCGCAAAACCGTCAGGTGCTGCGACAGATGAGGCTGGTGGAGGTCGAGCTTCTCTTCAAGCTCGCCCACCGAGTAGCTGCCCTCAACGAGCGTGCAGACGATCATCAGGCGCGCCGGATGGGACAGCGTCTTCAGGAGGTTTGCCACCTCCCCCGCCCGGCTCGCCATCTCGGCTGTCGAAAGTCCCGCCTTCAACATAGCTTTCAGGTCGGCACTCATTCCCATGCTGCTCCCTGCAGGGCATCGAGCGGAAACTTGAGGTAGCGCTTGCCGTTCGCTTCCGGCTCCGGCAGGCGGCCGCCGCGGATATTCACCTGCAGGGCATGGAGGATGAGCTTCGGCATCGGCAGCGTCTTGTCGCGCTTCGTCCTCAGCGCCACGAACTCTTCTTCCGTCACGTCGGCCAGATGCGGGTTGGAATTCTTCTGTTGGGCCACCGTGCTTTCCCAACGCGGTGCCCGGCCGTCCGGCTGATAATCGTGGCCCGTGAAGATCCGCGTTTCGTCCGGTAGCGCGAGGATGTCCTGGATTGACTTCCAAAGGATGCGGGCGTCGCCGCCCGGAAAGTCGGCGCGTGCCGTGCCGCTGTCCGGCATGAAGAGCGTGTCGTGGACGAAGGCGGCGTCGCCGATCACATAGGTGATGGAAGCGAGCGTATGTCCAGGCGAGAACATCACCTTCGCATCGATCGATCCGACCTTGAAGGTCTCGCCGTGGGCGAACAGCCGGTCCCACTGCGAGCCGTCGGTGGCAAGCTCAGGCCAGTTGTAGATGCCCTTCCACAGCTTCTGGACATCCACGACGCGCTCGCCGATCGCCGTCTGCGCGCCAGTCTTCTCCTTCAGATAGTGAGCGGCGGAGAAGTGGTCGGCATGGGGATGGGTGTCGAGAATCCACTCGACGGTGAGCCCCTCCTTGCGGACGTAGTCGAGGATGGCGTCGGCGTTGATAGTTGCCGTCGCGCCGGCCTTCTCGTCGAAATCGAGCACAGGATCGATGATGGCGCACTTCCCCGTATCCGGATCCGAGACCACGTACTGGACGCTCCAGGTGCGCTTGTCGAAGAAGCCCTTCACCTGCGGCCTGCGTTCGGCGTGCTTCTGAAGCCATGCGTCGGCGGCGCCGGTGTCGAAGCCGCGGCTGCCTCCGAACTCGACCACCTCGTCGGCAGACATGCGACCGTCAAGGACTTCTCCGATGAGGTAGAGGATCAGCGACCGGGTGCCGGTCTTGCAGTGGGCGAAGACGGGGCCTTCAGATTCATCCACCGCGCGCTGGAATGCGCGCACGTCCGCCTCGGTGATGGTGGCTCCGGTTACCGGAATGAAGGCATAGGACAGGTTGCAGTGCTTTGCTTCCTGAGCTTCGGCCTCTGTTCCCGGCTGTCCGGACTCTTCGCCATCCGGCCGGTTGTTGATAAGCGTTGCGAACCCGTTTTCGTGCAGCGAGCGGATGTCTTCGGCGCTTGGCTGGGACGAGACCGAAAGCTTCTCGGATACTCTGGTTACAGGCATGACTGGCTCCGTGGTTATATCGGTATACGTTATAATATATTATATAACAATTGGGGTTCAAGGTCGGTGACGGAACTTTGTGTTCACCTCGTGGTTCCCGCGCAGAGGAGGCTAAAACCATGGCCACGACAGCAAACCGAGTCAGCGCCCAGACACCCACTGAGATTAACCGACATCTTCGCTGGGAGATGGAGAAAAGGCTCGCCTACTACGAAACCCACCCCGACCAGATCCCGACCCGGCTGGAAGAACTCGATCGCGAATGGGACATCGAGCGAACGCTCGAGGCGAATGCTTCCACCTTGGCATTCACGGGAACCATGCTGGCGGCGACGGTCGACAGGCGATGGCTTGCACTCCCGGCGATCGTGACTGGCTTCCTCTTCCAGCACGCCATGCAAGGCTGGTGCCCTCCGCTTCCGATCCTGCGCCGGCTGGGCTTCCGAACGGCGGAGGAGATCAATCAGGAGCGCTATGCGTTGAAGGCGCTCAAAGGTGATTTCGACGTCAAGGGCGGCAACAAGCTCGATACTGTCCTGCGAGCCGTCGGGATCAGGTGAGGCGGGGCATGACGGCAGCCATCAGACCGAACGAAAGTGACAAGCAGGGCTTCCCCGCGACACTAATATGGGCGGGTTATGCGCTTGGTTTCGGACTGGGCGGCTTCTTCGACGGAATACTGCTCCACCAGATCCTCCAATGGCATCATCTCCTAAGTGGGGTCGAAGAAGCACGTCAAGACATTCGCGTACTGATCCTGACAGACGGACTTTTCCACGCGCTGATGTACGTGGTCGCCGCGGCGGGGCTTTGGCTGCTGTGGCGGTCGAGACACTCTTTTGCTGCCCGCGGAGCAGACAGACTCCTCTTCGCAAGCGCGTTGATCGGCTTCGGTGTCCTGAGCTTTGCTTTCGCCTGACAACAGACGCCTCTTCCTCGCGCCGCATAGTGAACGCTCTTTGTATGAACGTCTCGCTGTCAAGCAAAGCAGAGTCTGCATTCGCCGCCAGAAGATAGGCGTAAGTGCCATCCAGGACAGGTTTTTTTGATCCTTCGAACTCAGAGACTGACTCGGGTTTCGTCGTGATGGTTCCGTCGCCCAGGGGCAGGTCCATCAAGTACTCTGTCAGGTTGCGATCGCTGTATAGCTTCAGATCGACGACGGCCGTGTCGAAGCTAACTAATAGGCGCTCCGGGTTGGTCGGTCGGACGTCTCTGACAACGTATCGAAGAGCTGATGCGGGGAATTTGCGGCCCTCAATTCGAAAGTCGGTACTGGGGATGATGCGGCGCGCCGTCTCAACGTCAAGTTTAAGTCTCTGTGGCCCGACGATCGGAACGTCTCCAATCCGATCATCGGCGGATCCGATATCGATACTCACATCGCCTTCCTCGAAATTGTACTGTCCAAATGAAACATTGTTAACTTCGACTATGGCAAAAGGTAGCTCCGGAATGAGACTGAATATTTCATCCCGATAAAGCCGCAGGAATTCCAGCCGATTCTCCTCTCGGCTAAACTGATCATCTCCAAGCCATGAATTGAATTCGCCAAGATATTTCTGCGTTTTAGACGCTGGCAATATAGTGGCGAAATAATCCGTGTACTCACGGTTGTTTATGCTGTCAGGATATACCTTCAACAGTAGCAGCTTCGTCAGGATTTCGGTAGCATTGTCCCTGGTCCCTGGCACATTTTCATTAAGAACCGCACCTTCCCAGATGCGCAAACCGATTTTCTCGAATTTCTGCTGTTGTGATAGGCTTAGGTCCTGTTGACAAAGTATGGCAGCCATATCCTGGCTGCGGCCAGGGCGAGGAATGCGGAGAAGGATTTTCGTGTCTTGTCGTATCGGGTGGCGACACGTCGGAACTGTTTGAGGCGGTTGAACATCCGCTCGATGCGGTTCCTGTCCTTGTAAGCCCGGAAGTCGCAGGCAGGCGGGTTCTTTCGGTTTGCTTTCGGCGGAATGACTGGTCTGATCCCGTGGATCAGGAGTTCCTCGCGCAGGAAGTCGCCGTCATAGCCTTTATCGGCAAGGAACAGCCTCGGCTTACTGACCGGTATCGCCAGCAGGTCCGGAACTGCGTTGTAGTCCGAAGCCTCCCCGCCCGTCAGGACGAAGCCAAGAGGGCGGCCCTGACCATCTGCTCGGGCGTGGATTTTCGTCGTAAAGCCGCCTGTTGGTTTCCACGCAGAACTGAGCCGGTTAGGCGCATAAGGGCTCAGTTCCGCGTGGAAACCAACAGTGTTGCTCTCACGGGCGGCCAGAAGCGCCTCGCCAAGCTTGAGATGATCGAGCGCCACCCCATCAAGAATCTCGGCTTCTTGCAGCCGGCGTTCTGTGCGGCTCAGTTCAGCCTTGCGACGGGTGCTGCCGATCAGTTTGCAGAACATGTCGATCACAAGGTCGGTGATTGCCGCCTGCCTCTCGATGACGAACGCCGCCAGCGTGGCGTAGCGGCGCTCGGATGTCAGGCGTCGTATCTCACGGGCATGCAGAATGCGAGCGTCCCGGGCGATGATGCCATAGCGGTTGGCATGGATCGTTTTACGTCGCTCATCGGAAATCGCCGCCGAACGCAGAACCTCAAGCCGGGCAATCAGGCCCTTGAGGTTTTTCAGTTTCGTCCCCTCCGGCGCTTCCGCAATCCAGCCGAGATGGCTCCGATCGCCGGACCGATCGATGAGAAGCTGATCAAGCGCCTCGATGGACGGTTGCTCCATGCCCCGGATCAAGCCGCGATAAGCCTGTCGTCGCGCCGCCGCCCGGCCCGCCATCGCCAGACGTATCAGCAGTTCCGGCACAGGAATGAGCAGCTTCCTCTCCTTCAGGGCTTCGATCACGGCCTTGGTGATCGGCTCGCCTTGTTCGGTCGCGGCTGCCTCGCGTGCCGCCGCGGTGATCAGGGATCGATAATCGCTCGCCCGGACGGGCCGGAGATCCAGTGCGACGACAATCTCCCGCGTATGTTCTCGACGGGTTTCCTCCCGCTGGGCATAGAGCGCGAACACCGCAGCGTCGATGCCCAGCTGGTCGGCGACAACGGAGACGACTGCCTGAGGCGCAACTTCCCCAGCGCGGAGCGGACGACCGAGATCACGCACCAGGGCGAGTTGGATGGCAAAACCCAGACGATTATGCGATCGGCGATGCGCCTTGGCGAAAGCGATGTCCTCAGCGGACAGCGCATAGCGCGCGAGGGCCTCTTCATAAACATCGGGTGGGTCGAACAGAACGGTGCGCGACTGCGCGTCGAGGAAGGCCATCGGTCACACCCGCTCTCAAACTGGGGGAGCAGGCTCATCTTCTTTGCCCGGTCCGGTCCATCCGGCTCGCCGCAATGTGTCGATGAGAGTCGAGCGCGGCACCTTGAATGTCCGACACACCGACGCCTTGCTGGCGCCGGCTTCCAGCGCCGCCAGAATCTGCTCAACCTTTTCGGTGTCGATCGTCGGTGGCCTGCCGCCCTTGCGACCGCGCCGGCGTGCCGCCGCCAGTCCAGCGTTGACCCGCTCCGTGATCAGCACTCTCTCGTATTCGGCGAGCGTGCCAAACAGGTTGAACAGGAATGCACCGTGCGAATTCGTCGTGTCTATAGCTTCCGTCAAAGAGCGGAAGGCGACCCCGCGCATCTTCAGATCCTCAACGATCCGGATCAGGTGGGAGAGTGATCGGCCCAGACGGTCGAGCTTCCAAACGACCAACACGTCGCCCTCGCACAATTCTGCAAGGCAAGCCTTCAGCCCCGGCCGATCGTCGCGCGCGCCCGAAGCGCGATCCTGATGCAGGTGACGCTGATCGACCCCGGCGGCGAGCAGGGCGTCGCGCTGCAAGGCAACCGACTGCCGCTCATCACCGCTCGATACCCGCATGTAACCGATCAACATGCACGACAAACCTCAAGTTCCGAGTTGCCGCACAGTCTCACATTCCGACAGGGTTTGTCGCGCAAATAATTGCCCAGTCACCCCGTCGATTTCGACCCGCCGAACCGCTACGCGGAAATCATCTGTTTTCCGTCACGCCAAAAATCTCTTAGCGGGTAATATTGCAGAGATTCCCACGGAGCCCCGACACCATCAAGCATCCGCGTGAGAACTGACCGAGCCGACTGCCAGACAATGCCGAAAATGGCGATGGTGATCAGCAGGCCGATGATCGGGTCGGCAAGCGGAAAGCCAAGCCAGACGCCGATCGCGCCGACGACGACGGCCAGGCTGGTCAGCCCGTCGGTGCGGGCATGGTAGCCGTCGGCGACCAGGGCCGCGCTGTTGATCTCGCGGCCGACGCGGATGCGGAACACGGCGACCGCCTCGTTGCCGAGAAAGCCGATGATGCCTGCCGCCGCCAGCCAGTTGAGATGGCTCACCGCCCTCGGATCGATCAGGCGATCGATCGCCTCGTAGCCGGCCACGATGGCGCTGAACAGGATGATCAGCACGATGATGATGCCCGCAAGGTCCTCGACGCGCCCGAGACCGTAGGTGAAAGTCTGCGTCGGCTTGCGTCGCGCCAGGATGAACGCGATCCATAGCGGAATTGCCGTGGTGGCGTCGCCGACATTGTGGATGGTGTCGGCGAGCAGCGCCACGCTTCCTGAAAGCGCGACGACGGCCATTTGCAAGACCGCGGTTACGGCCAGGATCGCAAACGACCATTTGATCGCCCAGATGCCGCGGTCGGTGGTGGCGATGGTCGCATCGATGACCCCGTGGGTGTGGCCGTGCAGCCCGTGGTGGTCATGGCCGCGACCGTCATGCGCGTGCCCATGGTCGTGCTGGCCGAAGCCGAACCAGTCCCGCAAGGAGTTCGCCATGTCCGTTCCCCCTATTTCAGATAGGTGCGGACGACTTCAATCAGTTCGGCTGCGCCTCTCGCCCTGTCCATGTCCGGATCGTGATCGGGGTCTGCGACGTGGTAACGGATGTGGTCTTCCATCAGCTCGGCGGTCAGGCCGTTGATGGCGCCACGCATCGAGGCGACGAGCATCAGCACGTCGGCACAGCCGATTTCCGCCTCCAGCGCCCGCTCCACGGCTTCGGCCTGGCCTCGAATCCGGCGAATTCGCCCAAGGAGCTTGCTCTTGTCTTTTGTAGTGTGGGACATCTCGTTCGGCCTATGGCGAACATTATAGTATAGGGGGGTAGGGTATTTGTCGAGATAAAAGATGATCCCATCGCCGCCAGCGCGGGCGAGGGGCGCATTGTGTCATTGCGGTGCGTCTAACGTGCCGCAGGAAACAGTTCGGCGGTCATGCCCGCCACCCGGTAGGCCAGCAAGCCGAACCATTCATGCACGGCGAGATCGGTCGCGGCAAGACCATCGGCCATGGATTTGGTAACCCGTCTGAGATCGCTTGTTCCGCGCGTCCGATAGTCGACTGGATACGGAGTTACGTCGAATCCAGCGGCGCGAAAACATCCGACCGCCCTCGGCATATGGCTCGCCGACGTCACAAGCAACCAAAGCTCGCTTGGCTTCGGCTGAAGGGTGGCTTTGCTTTCAGTGCCGTTCTCGCAGGTGTTTCGCGACCGTTCCTCCATCTCGATGCGCTGGGCGGGCACGCCAAGCGATACGAGGATTACGCGCGCCACCAGCGATTCCGACATCCTGGCATTGCCGTCCAGAATATGGCTCGCTCCGCCCGAAAGGAAAATCCTCGCGTCCGGATAGCGTCGGCTGAGATCGACGGTCGCCGTCAGCCGTTCTCCTGCCTCATTCATCGCCAAAACATTGCGGTCACTGCTGATATGGGTATCGACGGCTCCGCCAAGAAGGATGATCCCGGCGACGGGCCTGTCGACGACTGGTTGGGGAAAGCGGTCCTCAAGCAGCATCAAGGCGGCTGGTCCAAGAGGGCTCCAGCCGCAGACGGCCAGCAACAGAACCGACGCCATGATGCACCTTCGTCCCCAGCGGCGCCAGCCGGCGAGCGAAGCCAGGATGCCGGTCAGCCCAAGCAGCACGAAAAGGTTGGAAGGGATCAGGAAAAACCCTATCAGTTTCGAGATGAAGAAGAACATCAAACCCCCGCATATCTTGGTGAATGGAACCCTTCGAAGATGGCCGTGAGCGTTTCGGACCAGCGCTGGAGCTTAGGCGTCCGCCTGCTGCATTGGCTGACGGTGGTTGCGCTCGCGGCCCAGTTGGCCGTCGCCTTCGGGCCGATGGCCGGGCCAGGCATGGCGCCAATGAACTGGTTGCCGCTGCACATGTCGATCGGCGTGACCGTCATTGCCATGATCCTTCTGCGGCTTTTCTGGCGCATTTTCACCAAGGTTCCTGTCCGGCCGCTACCGCGACCCGTGCGGTTCGCAGGCGCTCTCGTTCACGCGTGCCTATACGCGACGATTCTTGCCGTCTTGATAACGGGGTGGCTGGCTTATCGGCCGATGCCATTCATGCCTCCGGCGCGGCTTTTCGGAAGCCTGCCCATGCCGCTGGCCCCATCGGTGGACGGGCTCTCGGCCCGATCCTTCGCCATGCTCCATGCCAAACTTGTCTGGATACTACTTGGACTCGTCGGCGTTCACGTTCTGGCCGCTCTAGCGCACACCGTGCTCTTTCGGGATAGCGTGATGCGCGGTATGTCCTTCGGACGGACGGAAGTTGCGCCGCGCGAATAGCGCCATCGCCCGCCAAGCGGCCATCTATCGGCGGGTTACGTCATCACCCAAGATCCGACCG
>CAACXH010000499.1_pt1 | contig 37873 bp, 39 predicted proteins | sample 2275881 | NCBI WGS metagenome assembly CAACXH01 (sample SAMEA5312483, study PRJEB27640) | indoor metagenome | biome: indoor environment; feature: controlled; material: polymer antistatic dissipative epoxy resin | place: Italy | collected 2014-05-27 | reverse complement strand
CAGGGCATCTTCGGCCATTCGATGGGCGGCCATGGTGCAATGACCATTGCGCTCAGGAACCCCGAGCGTTTCAAAAGCTGCTCCGCCTTTGCACCGATTGTGGCACCCTCTTCCGCCGACTGGTCAGAACCGGCGCTCGAAAAATATCTCGGTGCCGACCGTGCCAAATGGCGCCAATATGACGCCTGCTCACTGGTTGAGGACGGCGCCCGTTTTCCCGAGTTCCTGATCGATCAGGGCAAGGCAGACAGTTTCCTTGAAAAAGGTCTGCGCCCCTGGTTGTTCGAAGAGGCGATCAAGGGCACGGATATCGGCCTGACATTGCGCATGCATGATCGCTACGACCATTCCTATTATTTCATCTCCACGTTCATGGATGACCATCTGAAGTGGCACGCCGAGCGGCTGAAATAAGGATGAAGACAAGGCTGGCGGCGCCCTGAGAGCGCCGCCCTTTCAGGCCTGGCCTGATATTACGGGATGCGGGCAATGACCTTGATCTCGAAATCGAATCCGGCGAGCCAGTTGACACCAACGGCAGTCCAGTTCGGGTACGGAGATTTGCTGAAAATCTCCTCTTTGACCTTCATGATGGTTCCAAACTGGTTTTCCGGGTCCGTATGGAACGTCGTTATGTCGACTATGTCGTCAAAGGTGCAGCGCGCCGCCTCAAGCGTGGCTTTCAGGTTCTCAAAGGCCAGCCGGACCTGCCGCTCAAAATCCGGTTCAGGCGTTCCGTCGGTACGGCTGCCAACCTGGCCGGAAACGAACAGAAGGTCACCGGAGCGAATAGCTGCGGAATAGCCGTGTTCCTCGTAAAGCGCGTGCCTGTTGGCAGGGAAAATCGCTTCGCGTTCGGTCATTTTGCATCTCTCTCTTGGGTTGAGTGACAATGGACGGCGAAGCACTGCTTTCAACACTTCGAACGTCATTTCACATACGTTACGTATGCGAGATAGTGACGTACGCAGCGTATGTCAATTAAGATACGTAACGTATGTGAATCTATGGACGTCATGACGCATTTTTTTTTGAGGCAGAGGTTTCCACAGCGAAAGAGAAGAATAGCTTTCGCGCGCTTGCCTCGCGTCCCGTTTATGGAAAAAGCGCCGTCGCCAGTGTCGTCGGGCCGGAGCGGTTCAGCCGGAATTCACGGATCACCCTTTCGGCGACGCCATAAGCCAGCTCCTGCTCGATGGACTGATTGTCGAAGCTGACAACGGTGGCGGTGAATTTGGCCTCGGCGATCACCTCGCCCGTTGCCACGGCCGCGGCACGGACGATCACCTTTGCTGAGGCCCGCTCTCCAAACAGGAACGGCGCGCGCGTGACGGATGCAAGACGGATCGTCAGCACAACGCGTGGTCTGGTCTCGCCACGCGCCGTCGTCCTGATAGCACTCTGTACCTGAGCATGGATGGACTGCATCAGTGCTGGCGCGACATCGGGGCGTGCGGCGACGAATGCGCCACGCACATCGTAAAGCAACCGGTCGGCATTGGTCGCTTCCGGTTCCAGCCTGAAAGACATGAGCGTGAAACACGCCAGCAAGACAATGCCAAGGCGTTTCAGCGTGGTGTTCATGATCAGCGGCTCCCCTAACGTGAGGTAACCGCATATTCGATCATCAGGGTTAGAAAAGCGTTAAGAAGCGCTCTTCAGCGACTCCAGAACATGGAGCGCGGCGCGCATGTCGATGAGCCTGACGGCGCGGCGTTCCAGCGCCTCCTCGTCCTCACCCCATTGTTCGGCGGTCCAGTCTTCGTCGAGATGGGCAAGCGCCCAGGTTTCTTCCAGCGTCAGCTGTCTTTCCGCCAGTGCGAGCGCCAGAATAGCGGAGCCGGTCAGCGAGGTCATGGTATGCAGGGCGGCAAGCCCAATCGGCGTATCGTATTTCCTCAGCGTCACCGCGAAGGCAGCTATGGCCTCGCGCGGCTGGTCGCGATGCATGACGCCTTCAACGAGAATGAAACGGGCACCGAGCACATTGGCGGCCCAGTCCAGCACCGGGTCCCAATGGTCAGTCTGACGCTGAACCAGCGCTTCCGGATCGCCGGCGCGGTAGCACAGGAGATCGGAGGAGGAAAAACGGAGAATGTCTTCGAAAACCGCCTGGGTGTCGTTGGCGATGCCGTCGATGGCCGTGTTCACGTGCCGCGAAACAGGCATAACCACCGGGTTCACCACTTCCTTCTGCGCATCCCATTCGTCGCGAAGCAGGTCCGCGAGCGCCTTCGTCGGAACGATCAGCGGCTTCTTGGCGGGTGTGCGCAACGGCTTGCCATCAAGATGGATGGTAAATCCGCCCTCCTCCACATCCGCGACGGTCACATCCTTATAGAACCGCTTCGGCAAAGGCTTCTGCATCTGGATTTGCGCACGCAGGATCGGGTCGGGATGGCTCAGGCCCTCCGTAAGGTCGTTCAGGAGATCACGCATGGCACGTCCTCATCAGTCAGCTAGAAGGTTTGTCAAATATCGGCCGGAACATAGGCCGGGATTTCACGCGGGTGGCCGACGACGGCATCTGCGCCCGCGTTCCAGAGATCGTCGACCGAGGCATAACCCCAGGCGACGCCGATGGCTTTTGCGCCCGCCGCCTTGGCCATCTGCATGTCATAGATTGCGTCGCCGATGACAACAGTGTCGGCCGGAACCATGCCGGTTTCATGGCAGCATTCCATTACCATGGCCGGATGCGGCTTAGAGGGGCAATCATCCGCCGTGCGCGAAACGATGAAGTGATCTGCAAAACCGTGAGTTTCGAGAATATGGGTCAGCCCGCGCCTGCCCTTGCCGGTGACCGCGCCGATCAACACGTCGTCGCGTTTCGAAAGCGCGTCGATCAGCGGCGCGATGCCGTCGAAAAGCGGTTCGATCATGCCCGGGCGCTCCCGGATCGGATGATAGATTTCGCGATAACGCGCCGTCATCGCCTGCGCCTCGTCATCCACATGCGTCTTGCCGAGCATGCGGGCGATGGCGATATCGAGCGTCAGGCCGATGATCGCCTTGGTCTGCGAGATATCAGGGCGCGGCTTTCCGAAATCGGCAAACGTGTCGGCCATCACGGCATGGATAAGGCCGGCGCTGTCCACCAGGGTGCCGTCGCAATCGAAAAGAACCAGTTTCATCTGATGTCAGTCTTCCCTATCGCCATCGGCCACATCAAGGCCAAGCAGGTTCCAAGTCTGCACCATATGCGGCGGCAAAGGCGCGCTGACCCGAAGGCGGCCGCCGTTAGGGTGCGGTATGTCGATATGGCGCGCATGCAGATGCAGGCGCTTCTGGATACCGCCCGGGAAATCCCAGTTCGGATCGTCGATGTAATATTTGGGATCGCCGATGATCGGGTGTCCCATATGCAGCGCATGAACGCGAAGCTGGTGGGTGCGGCCGGTATAGGGTTCCATTTCCAGCCAGGCGAGGTTCTGCGCGGCGGTATCGATGACACGGTAATAGGAAATGGCGTGATCGGCCCCCTCCTCGCCGTGTTTGGCGATGCGCATGCGGTCGCCATCCATCGTCTGTTCCTTGACGAGCCAGGTGGAAATCTTGTCCTGGTGTTTGCGCGGCACGCCCTTGACCAGCGCCCAATAGGTCTTCTTGGTATCGCGCTCGCGGAAGGCGGCCGTCAGCTTCTGCGCGGCGCCTCTTGTGCGGGCAACCACCAGCACGCCTGACGTATCGCGGTCCAGACGGTGCACCAGACGTGGCTTTTCGCCCTTCGGGCTCGTCCAGGCTTCCAGAAGCCCGTCAATATGCCGGTTTACGCCGGAGCCACCCTGCACGGCAATGCCGGCCGGCTTGTTGAAAACGAAAACCTTGTCGTCCTCATGCAAGAGCATACGCGCCAGAAGTTCAGCGTCTTCCGAATGTTTGAGGTCCTTCGATCCAATCGGGCCGGTTTTGACCTTGAGGTCGGAATCAACGGGCGGCACGCGCACCATCTGCCCCGGCTGCACCCGCGCATCCGTCTTCACCCGGCCGCCATCCACGCGCACCTGGCCGGAGCGCAGCAGCTTCTGCAATTGCCCGAAACCAAGGCCCGGATAGTGAATCTTGAACCAGCGATCGAGGCGCATACCGGCCTCGTCGGCCTCGACCTTGATATGCTCGATACCTGCCATGAAATTTCCAGTCTTTCTGTCTTGATCGCGCGCTCTGTTCGCCGGCGCGCCGTTTGGATCAAGCCTTTAGAACAAACTGCGGCCCAAGGCCAGCCCGGCAAAAACCGCAGCGATGGAAACCGCAAGGCTTGCAAGCACGTAAACGGCCGAAAGGCCGAACGCACCGCGCTCGAAAAGTGCTACCGCATCAAGCGAGAAGGACGAAAATGTCGTGAAGCCGCCAAGCACACCGGTGACGAGAAACAGGCGCATTTCCATCGAGGCATTCAATCGCCGCGCCACCAGCTCGACCAGAAGACCAATCAGGAACGATCCGACCACATTGACCGCCAGCGTTCCCCAGGGAAAATTCAACCCCGCCAGCCGAACGCTCAAGACGCCGACCAGATAACGGAAAACGGAACCAATTGCGCCGCCGGCGGCGACAAGAGCGATATTAACCATGGGGATTGTGTCTCCGGAGGAAATGGCCGGACCGGGCAGTCCAACGGATTTTTAGACCATCATAATCGCAGGCGAAAGCCCTCTACCCGCCGCATGCGTCCACTAAAATACGATTAAATTGCAGCTCCGCGATTTAGCCTTCCAACAAGACGCAGATGCTAATCTCCAATTTTTAAGGGTCGGCGAAAATAGCCGGAGGTTGGATGACACAGGTTCTTTCCGTTTCTGCGAATACGGCAGCCTATGCGCTGGAGGCAGTGAAGCCGTCGCAACGCGTGCCCCGCAAGAGCGAGGTCGAAGAAGCCATTCACGAACTGGCGCGCAAGGCCGAACATGGCGACGACTTCCAGCTCCGAGCCCTGATGACGGCAATAAAGCCGCCGGCGCTCACCCTCTATTTCCTGACCGCCGCCAGCCAGCGTCACGAACCGCAGGCGACGCTCGAACAGGCCGTAGAGGCCTATGAGGAAAACAATGCGAAAACCAAATCAGAAAACAGTAATTTAAATCAGTTTGATACCTGAATATTTTAATTTTATTTCTGAATACAGGCGCGCCATCAGCAGGCCTTCGACGTTCAGGCTGGTGTCAGGATGATTTTCTAAGTATTTTCAACCGAATGCCGGAAAAATCACGGAGGCGATGGCCATCACGCCTTTTCCGCCACGGCGCTGAAAACAAGATATAACAATAAAAAAGCTTGCGGCTACCGGATCTGTCACGCGTTCCGGTAGCCGCTCTTTATTGATCAGTTATGCTGGTGGTCGCCGCCGTTGCCCTTGGCCGCGCTGGCGGCAGAGAGTACGATCTCGACCTTACCGGCCTTTTCAAAGATCAACGTCACCGGCACTTTGTCGCCTTCGGCAAAGGGCTTCTTCACGTCGAAGAACATCATGTGCAGGCCGCCGGGCTTCAGCTCAATCGTCTGGCCGGCGGGGATGACGATGCCGTCATCCAGCTTGCGCATCTTCATGACGTCGTTGACCATGGCCATCTCATGGATTTCGGCGCGGCCGGAAGCGGAGGATTCCACGCCGATCAGCTTGTCGTCGCTGGTACCGGCATTCTTGATCGTCACGTAACCGCCACCAACCGGCTGGCCCGGCAGCATGGCCTTGGTGGCACCGCCGGAAACCTCAAGCATGCCGGCCTTCACAACATCCATATCCATGGCGCCATGATCATGGCCTCCGGCAGCATGGGCCGCCTTTGCGGCAACGCGAATGGTTGGGGCGGGGCTTTTCAGCGAATGCGGATCGACACCGGCGGCCGCAACCTCATCCCAGGAAACCTTTCCCTTGTCGCCGCAAAGCTGCGTCACCTTGAAGGGCAGATCCTGTCCGGCTTCGATGCCGGAGATTTTACCCTGAACGGCGAAGGTGTCATAAAACTCATCTGGCAGGTTGCCACCCTTCCAGCGGATTTCGACCGGACCGCTTTTGATTTCCTTGCCGTGGTTCTTGTAGGCCTTCTGGTAATCACCCTTGATGACTTCCAGCTCCCAGCCGGCCTTGGGCTGCGGCTTGGCGGAAATGAAGCCTTCCGGCAGCTTTATCTGCACTTCTGTCGTTGCAAGCCCGCCGTCGCAACCGTGCGGTACCTGCAGCGCCGCGACGACGGTGCTTTCCTGCTCGGCCGAGCCGTCAACGAAAGTGGCGTGGGCGAAAGCCTGCGCGGTCGAAACCGAGGCAACGAACAACGTGCAGGTGATGATTTTGGTGGTCTTCATGTCTCTTGTCCCTTCGACTGCATCCCATCAGGGCTTTGGCAGTCGCTCCGTGCCGCCCTCAGGCGGTGATGATCCGGTAAAACGAAAAATCAGGCGGACAGGGATGGAGGCCCCCGCGCTGCGGGTTTCTGGATCGTCAGGACAGAGCGGAAGCTCCATTTAGCGGTCAGGCGATTGTCGAGCCAAGAGAATTCGGTCCTCAGCCAGCCTTCCGTATCGGGTATCGGCACAAGAATGGACGAGGCCAGCAGGCAGGCCTCGCAAAACAGCATGGCATCGCCGGAATGGGCCGGATCGTCCTTGCCGTGGGAGACGTTGACGCCATCGCCGTGGCCAAGGCAGATTTCCGCAAAGGTGCCGTCCGGCAGCCGGTAGCTCTCGTCCAGAGAGACCGTCGGCGCTGCCGCCAGCACGGGCTTGTGGGCAAAACCGAGCGACAACATCAAGGCCGCGCAGAAAATGCGAAGCATTCTCTCCATCCCTGTCAGTCGTCGGTTTCTGTTTGCATCCATGACATCATGCGATATCCCGCTTTCCGGCCGATTTCAAAGGGGAATTTTGCCGCATGCTTGACTTCTCGCAAGGGAACAATCGTCACTAGGCGGCATTTCCCTGCTGGAACGATCGTTTCAAAGGAGGCAGACATGCCAGCCAAATCAAAAGCCCAGCAGAAAGCGGCGGGTGCAGCACTGGCCGCCAAACGCGGCGAAGTCAAAAAATCCAGTTTACAAGGTGCTTCAAAAAGCATGGAGAAGTCCATGACAGAAAAGGAACTTGATGATCTCGCATCAACGAAACGCAAGGGCCTGCCGGAGAAAAAATCCCACTGATATTGTCCCGGTTTCCAACTCGTCACCCACCACAGCGCTGCCGATGGCGCAGATGGAGCAAGAATCTGTTCAGATGCGTCATTTGGTCCTTGCCAACAGCGGGGCTTCGAAGATAATGAGCGTCGCATCATCGTTGGGAGAAGCCGCTACACTGCGGTGCCGAAGGAGCAACCGCCCCGGAAACTCTCAGGCAAAAGGACCAGCGGTGACGACGGAACTCTGGAGAGAAGCCACCTTGATCTAAAGGACGGCTCGCCGAAGGGATAACAATCTCAGGCGACAAGGACAGAGGGGGCTCTTGAACCGGCGCGTCTTGCGCCATGACCTGAGCCCGCGCGATATCTCGCGCAACCCTGGAGGCGTCCTTGGACGATACCGCCGAGCTTAAAACCACGCCGCTTCATTCCCTGCATGTTTCGCTCGGCGCCCGCATGGTGCCGTTTGCCGGTTACGACATGCCGGTGCAATATCCGGCTGGTGTGCTGAAGGAGCATCTTCAGACCCGCACTTCCGCCGGTCTGTTCGACGTGTCCCATATGGGCCAGGTTATTGTGAAGGCCAAGTCTGGCGACAACGCCGATGCCGCACGCGCGCTTGAGACGCTGGTGCCAGTCGATATTCTCGGCCTGAAGGAAGGCCGCCAGCGCTACGGCTTCTTTACCGACGACAACGGCCATATCCTCGATGACCTGATGATCACCAATCGCGGCGACCATCTTTTCGTCGTCGTTAATGCGGCCTGCAAGGATGCCGATGTCGACCATATGAAGGCGCATCTTTCCGGCACCTGCGAAATCACCCTTCTCGACGACCGCGCGCTGATCGCGCTGCAGGGACCGCGCGCCGAAGAAGTGCTGGCGGAACTGTGGGCTGGCGTGTCCGAAATGAAGTTCATGGACGTGCAGGAAGTGCCACTGCACGACGTGCCCTGCATCGTTTCCCGTTCCGGTTATTCCGGTGAAGACGGTTTTGAAATCTCCGTGCCGGCCGAAAAGGCAGACGAGATCGCCAAGGCCCTGCTCGAACATCCCGATTGCGAAGCCATCGGGCTTGGCGCGCGCGACAGCCTGCGGCTCGAAGCCGGCCTTTGTCTCTATGGCAACGACATCGACACCACGACCTCCCCCATCGAAGCCTCGCTTGAATGGGCAATCCAGAAGGCGCGCCGCGCCGGCGGTGATCGTGAAGGCGGTTTTCCTGGATCCGAGCGTATTCTCGGCGAACTCAAGGACGGTACATCGCGCCGCCGCGTCGGTTTGAAGCCGGAAGGCAAGGCGCCGGTGCGCGGCCATTCCAAGCTTTTCGCGGATGCCGAGGGCAAGACGGAAATCGGCGAAGTGACTTCCGGCGGCTTCGGTCCTTCGGTCGAGGGTCCCGTCGCCATGGGCTACGTGCCTGTTTCCTACGCTGCTCCCGGCACGGCTGTCTTTGCGGAAGTGCGCGGCAAATATCTGCCCGTCACCGTCGCCGCCCTGCCCTTCATCAAGCCCACCTATAAACGATAATCTTCATCCCATCTCCGGAGAGAATACGATGCTGAAATTTACCGCAGAACACGAATGGCTGAAGTTCGAAGGCGATATCGCCACCGTTGGCATCACCAGCCACGCCGCTGAACAGCTCGGCGATCTGGTTTTCGTCGAATTGCCGGAAGTGGGCGCCACCTTCGCAAAGGATGGCGATGCAGCGACCGTTGAATCCGTCAAGGCGGCTTCCGATGTTTATTGTCCGCTGGATGGCGAAGTGGTCGAAATCAACCAGGCCATCGTTGATGATCCCTCGCTGGTCAATTCCGACCCGCAGGGTGCCGGCTGGTTCTTCAAGCTGAAGCTTTCCAATGCGGCGGATGCCGATACGCTGCTCGATGAAGCAGCCTACAAGGAGCTGATCGCGTAATGACGACGCCCACCGAATTCCATTTCACCGACTATCAGCCCTATGATTTCGCCAACCGGCGTCACATCGGGCCGTCGCCGTCGGAAATGGCGGAGATGCTGAAGGTCGTTGGCTATAAGAGCCTCGACGCGCTGATCGACGCCACCGTTCCCTCCTCCATCCGCCAGAAGGTACCGCTCACCTGGGGTGCGGCGCTGACCGAACGCGAGGCGCTCGACCGTCTTCGTGAGACGGCCAACAAGAACCAGGTGCTGACCTCGCTGATCGGCCAGGGCTATTACGGCACCATCACGCCGCCGGTCATCCAGCGCAACATTCTGGAAAACCCCGCGTGGTACACGGCCTATACGCCCTACCAGCCGGAAATCAGCCAGGGCCGTCTTGAGGCGCTGCTGAACTACCAGACCATGGTCTGCGATCTGACCGGTCTCGATGTCGCCAACGCATCGCTGCTCGATGAAGCGACAGCGGCGGCGGAAGCCATGGCCATGTGCCAGCGCGTCGCCAAGTCCAAGGCAACCGCCTTCTTCGTGGATGCCAATTGCCACCCGCAGACCATTGCGCTGATCGAGACCCGTGCGGCCCCGCTCGGCTGGAAAGTGATCGTCGGCAATCCCTTCACCGATCTCGATCCGGTCGATGTGTTCGGCGCGATCTTCCAGTATCCGGGCACGCACGGCCATGTCAGCGATTTCTCCGGCCTGATTTCCCGCCTGCATCAGACGGGCGCGATTGCCGCCGTCGCCGCCGATCTTCTGGCGCTGACGCTTCTGAAGTCTCCCGGCGAAATGGGCGCAGACATCGCCATCGGCACCTCGCAGCGTTTCGGCGTTCCGGTCGGTTATGGTGGCCCGCATGCGGCTTACATGGCCGTCAAGGATGCGCATAAGCGCTCCATGCCCGGCCGTCTGGTCGGCGTTTCGGTCGATGCGCGCGGCAACCGTGCCTATCGCCTGTCGCTGCAGACCCGCGAACAGCATATCCGCCGCGAAAAGGCGACGTCGAACATCTGCACCGCGCAGGTGCTGCTTGCCGTCATGGCTTCGATGTATGGCGTCTTCCACGGTCCGCAGGGCATCAAGGCGATTGCCCAGCAGACCCACCAGAAGGCCGTGCTGATGGCCAAGGGGCTGGAAAAGCTCGGCTACACCATCGAGCCGGAAACCTTCTTCGACACCATCACCGTCGAAGTCGGCCATATGCAGGGCGTCATCCTGCGTTCGGCCGTGGCTGAAGGCGTGAACCTGCGCAAGGTCGGCGCGACCAAGATCGGCATGAGCCTTGACGAGCGTACGCGCCCGGCAACGCTTGAGGCCGTCTGGCGTGCTTTCGGCGGCAATTTCTCGATCTCGGATTTCGAGCCGGACTATCGCCTGCCGAAAGAACTGCTGCGCACCAGCCAGTACATGACGCATCCGATCTTCCACATGAACCGCGCCGAAAGCGAGATGACCCGTTACATCCGCCGCCTTTCGGACCGTGATCTGGCGCTCGACCGCTCCATGATCCCGCTCGGTTCCTGCACCATGAAACTGAACGCCACGGCGGAAATGCTGCCGATCACCTGGCCGGAATTTTCCGACATCCATCCCTTCGTGCCGGCCAATCAGGCGCTCGGTTACAAGGAAATGATCGACGATCTCTCCGAAAAGCTGTGCTCGGTCACCGGTTATGATGCCTTCTCCATGCAGCCGAATTCCGGTGCGCAGGGGGAATATGCAGGGCTTCTCACCATCCGTAACTTTCACCTCGCCAATGGCGGCACCCATCGTGACGTCTGCCTCATTCCGACTTCCGCACATGGCACCAATCCTGCCTCGGCGCAGATGGTCGGCATGAAAGTCGTGCCGGTGAAAGTGCGGGATAACGGCGACATCGATATCGATGATTTCCGTGCAAAAGCAGAGCAGTATGCGGAAAACCTCTCGTGCTGCATGATCACTTATCCGTCCACCCACGGCGTGTTCGAGGAGACGGTTCGAGAGATCTGCGAGATCACGCACAGCCAAGGCGGTCAGGTCTATCTCGACGGCGCCAACATGAACGCCATGGTCGGTCTCGCCCGTCCCGGCGATATCGGTTCTGATGTTTCGCACCTCAACCTGCACAAGACCTTCTGCATTCCGCATGGCGGCGGCGGCCCCGGCATGGGACCGATCGGCGTCAAGGCGCATCTTGCTCCTTACCTTCCGGGTCATCCTTCGACGGACGGCCGTGAGGGTGCGGTGTCTGCTGCTCCCTTCGGCTCGCCGTCGATCCTGCCGATCTCCTGGAGCTATTGCCTGATGATGGGCGGCGAAGGGCTGACGCAGGCGACCAAGGTGGCGATCCTCAATGCCAACTATATCGCGGAACGGCTGAAGGGCGCTTACGACGTGCTCTACAAGTCCGAGACCGGTCGCGTGGCGCATGAATGCATCATCGACACTCGCCCGCTCGCGGATAGCTGCGGCGTGACGGTGGACGATGTGGCAAAGCGCCTTGTCGATTGCGGTTTCCACGCGCCGACCATGAGCTGGCCGGTGGCCGGCACGCTGATGATCGAGCCGACCGAATCCGAGACCAAGGCGGAAATCGACCGTTTCTGCGATGCCATGCTGGCGATCCGCGAGGAAGCCCGCGACATCGAGGAAGGCCGTGCGGACAAGAGCAACAATCCGCTGAAGAACGCGCCGCACACGGTAGAAGACCTCGTCGGTGAATGGGATCGTCCCTATAGCCGCGAAAAGGGCTGCTTCCCGCCCGGCGCGTTCCGCATCGACAAATACTGGTCGCCGGTCAACCGCATCGACAATGTCTATGGTGACCGCAACCTCATCTGCACCTGCCCGCCGATGGAAGATTATGCCGAAGCGGCAGAGTAAACTTTGTTTAGCTCAAGACAAAAGCCCGGATCGCTCCGGGCTTTTTTTATGGCAGAAGTGGCGGTGTGACCTGGCCCGGCTTTCTCGCGGCCGGGGTCTTGTGTTTTTTCGTATCTGCTTGTCTAACTTGCGGACGAGGCGGAGAATGTGCGGATGCAAGGCGATGAGATTGCTGTCCTGATCGGGCGCGTTGCGCTCGGAGACCGCTCCGCCTTCGCCACGCTTTACCAGGCAACCAGCCCGAAACTTTTTGCAATCTGCATCCGTATCTTAAAGGACCGGACGGATGCGGAAGAGGCATTGCAGGAAATCTATATCAGAATCTGGCAAAGAGCGCATTCCTTCGCAAGTCGCTCGGGGCATGCGCTGACGTGGCTTTCCACCGTCGCTCGAAACCACTGTATTGATGTCATCCGGGCGCGGAGACCCGTGAGCGATGACATCGATACCCTGCTGGACCTTGAAGACCAGGTGACTCTGGACCCGGAAACGCAAACCGTGATGCGCGATGAAGGCCGGCGGATCGACAGGTGTATGGAGGAGCTGCGGCCGGACCAAGCCAACGCTGTGCGGCGAGCCTATGTGGAGGGCATGAGTTATGCGGAACTTGCGGAAGACATGAATGCACCGCTCAACACGGTGCGGACGTGGCTTCGCCGCAGCCTGCTGAAACTGAGAGAGTGCATGGAACGATGATATCTGGCGAACATAGTCATGGCGACACGCCGCAGGATGAAGTCCTTGCGGCTGAATATGTGCTTGGCCTTCCTTCGCTGGAAAAGCGCCGGCTGGTCGAGAAGCGCATGACGGATGATGCCGACTTTCAGCGCCTCGTGGAGCGCTGGCAGATCGATACCGCATCGTTCAACGATGCCTATGGCGAGATCCCACCCGACGCCGCAATATTCAGCCGTATCGAAAATCGCCTCTTCGCCAACAGCCCCGATCGTTCCACTGCTTCGCTCTGGCAGTCACTCGTCTTCTGGCGCAGCGTATCGCTTGTCTCCTCACTCGCGGCTGTCGTTGCCATTGCCCTTATGTCAGGTCTGCTTATACCGGGTGGCAAGCGAACGGCGCCGCTCGTTGCCAACCTCACCGCCCCCGGCAACGTGATCGATCTTGTGGCGTCCTACGACGCGTCAAGCGGACGCCTGAAAATCACACCGGTTGCAGCGGACGGCGGTGAACGCCGGTCGCTTGAACTGTGGGTGGTACCACCGACGGGCAATCCGAAGTCGCTCGGCATCATCGACGCGAAGGTTGATGCGGAAATGATCATTTCACCCGAGATACAACGCACACTCGGTGAAGGTTCCGTATTTGCCGTCAGCCTTGAACCGTTCGGCGGTTCGCCCACCGGCCTTCCCACCGGCCCGATCGTCGCATCAGGCACTGCGCGTCGCTTATAGCTGAAGCACAGATATTCATCATTAAAGTCAATTGGTTATCATTTTTCCTGGCTCGCCTGAAACTTCGAGGCGCCGGCTTCCGTCTCTTGTATCGCTACGGATGACCGATAGCGGCCACCGGAAGAAATGCCTTTCGGGGTTTGGAAGTCACCAAGGAGGAATAACGATGTACAACGTTTCTGTTCGCGCCCTGACGCTGGCCGCAGCTCTTTCCATCGGCATGGTTTCCGCTTATGCCGCGAACCCAAAAGTTGGCGGCGCCGCAATGTTCGAGGACAAGAACATCGTTGAAAATGCGATGAACTCGAAAGACCATACAACGCTTGTCGCAGCGGTGAAGGCTGCCGGCCTTGTCGAAACACTTCAAGGAAAAGGTCCGTTCACGGTGTTCGCGCCGACCAACGAGGCTTTCGCGGCCCTTCCGAAGGGTGCGGTCGACGATCTTCTGAAGCCCGAGAACAAGGAGAAGCTGGTCAAGGTGCTGACCTGCCACGTGGTCGCCGCCAATGCACTGTCACCCGCCATCGAAAAGATGATCAAGGATGACAAGGGCGAGCATGACGTGAAGACCGTCGGCGGCTGCGTGCTTAAGGCCAAGGAAAGCATGGGCAAAATCACATTGACGGACGAGAACGGCACGGTTGCTCATGTAACCATCGCTGACGTCAAGCAATCCAATGGCGTCATTCATGTCATCGACAAGGTGTTGCTGCCGAAGATGTAACTGTCGCGGCATGACACAAAATGGCCGGATGAGCCATTCGGCTTGAACCCTTATCAAAGGCCCGGAAACATCCGGGCCTTTGATATTCGGGCGACGACACCTCCACATCCTGAAATGGCTGGACATGATTGATCGTCGGCGGTTCCATGCTAAACGGGATCATGCAATCCTGCAGCAATGGAGTGTGAATGCGTCTGATCTGCCTGAACGGCTGGGGCGGAAAGCTTCACGACGAGCTTGTTCCCTATCTCTCTTCTTCCGATCCCGATATTTTGTGTCTGCAGGAAGTGGTGCATACGCCGGCTGCCACGCAGGACTGGCTAGCCTATCGCGATCACGGCATCGACCTGCCGCAGAGGGCGAATTTCCTGCGGGATGTCGCAGACGCCCTGCCCGATCATATGGCGGTCTTCTGCCCGGCAGCGCAGGGCGATCTCTGGCACGGCGAAACACGATACCCGTCGCAATGGGGGTTGGCGACCTTCGTGCGTAAATCCATTGCCATTGTCGCGCAGGTGCAAGGTTTCGTACATGGCACCTTTTCGGCCGATGGATATGGCGATCACCCGAGATCGCGAACCGCCCACGCCGTTCGTATTTTCGATTTCACAACCGGCCAGCCCGCCGTCATCGCCCACATGCACGGCCTGCGAGACCCCAACGGCAAACACGATAGCGCCGCACGGCTGGCGCAGGCGACGCGTCTCGCCCAGCTCGTCAGAAACATCGCGGAGGCTGGTGACCGGATCATCGTCTGTGGTGATTTCAATGTCTTGCCTGACAGCAAGACTTTTGCTGTTCTGAAAGAGCTGGACCTTACAGAGTTGGTTACGACGCGCGGCTTTACCGACACGCGGACTTCGCATTACACCAAGCAAAACCGCTATGCGGATTACATGCTGGTCAATCCGGCTGTGAAGATCGATCACTTCGACGTTGTGAGACAGCCCGAAGTTTCGGATCATTGCCCGCTGTTGCTCGAATTCAGTTGAGAAACCGGACGCTCATGTGCGCCGTCAAAATCAGCTGAATCCAGTTAACGCACCAGCTGGATATCGCTCGTCACTACCGTCTTTCCGGTCCTGCCGTCTTTGTCGGTGGTACGCAACCGCAGGCCATTATTGCCGACCTTCTCGATTGTCATTGCGGCGACACGGTCACCGTTGATATCGCGGTTCCAGCGAACGGTCAGATTGATCGCATTTCCCCGGCGATTGCCCGCCAGTGCCGAAGGGCGGCCGGACGGGCCTGTGTAGGTGCCGCTGTAACGCGCGCCGCTGGCGGCGAGATCGGCTGCAATCGCCCGCTTTACCACCAGAAGCCCACGGCAGGTACCAGACATGCGCAAAGCTGTCTGCCGTGCATCGGAATTCAGCGTACAATTAACGTTGACGGCCGGCGCGCCGATACGGGTGATCACCGTGCCCTTGCCAGTCCATGTACCCTCGAGTGATGACAGAAACGCGCTTTCATCGGCGACTGCCGGCAGCGCGGTGAAAAGGCTCGCTGCAAAAGCAATGATGGTGGTGCGTATTCTTTCTGTTTTTTCCATTGGACGGTTTCGCCGGTTCGGTTTCCTTCGAACGATAACGCGCCATCGCCTCCGGATGTTCCAGTCCGACGATTTGCCGTTCCGGCCTCATCAACAGCCTTAAAACAAAAAAAGGAGGCCGTTGCGGGCCTCCTGTCTCAATGTGTTCGCGTGGGACCCGCGCCGTCAGCCGACGAAAGCGCGCTCGATGACGAATTCGGCGGGCTTGTTGTTGGCGCCTTCGTTCAGACCTGCCTTTTCAAGCAGTTCCTTGGTGTCCTTCAGCATGGCCGAGGAACCGCAGATCATGCCGCGATCAATTTCCGGATCAAGCGCCGGAACGCCGAGATCGGCAAACAGCTTGCCATTTTCGATCAGCGTGGTGATGCGGCCCTTGAAGGGGTAGTCCTCGCGGGTCACCGTCGCATAATGCTTGAGCTTGTCGCCGACGATCTCGTTCAGGAATTCGTGGTTGCGGATTTCCTCAACCAGATCGAAGCCGTATTTCAGCTCGGCCACATCGCGGCAGGTATGGGTGAGGATGACCTCTTCAAACTTTTCATAGGTCTCGGGGTCGCGGATCAGGCTTGCGAAAGGAGCAATGCCGGTGCCGGTCGAGAACATATAGAGCCGTCTGCCGGGCGTCAGCGCATCCAGAACCAGCGTGCCTGTCGGCTTCTTGCGCATCAGAACGGTATCGCCGGGCTTGATCGCCTGAAGATGGGAGGTCAGCGGGCCGTCGGGAACCTTGATCGAGAAGAATTCCAGTTCCTCATCCCAGGCGGGGCTGGCGATGGAATAGGCGCGGTAGATCGGCTTTTCTCCGACCATCAGGCCGATCATGGCGAATTCGCCGGAACGGAAACGGAAGCCGGCCGGACGCGTCATGCGGAAACGGAACAGGTGATCCGTATAGTGCTCCACCGATAAAACCGTCTCGGCGTAAACACCATCAGGTATCTTGATCGCGAAATCTTCCGTCTTGGCTGGCGCGTTCATTTCAGGTTCCGTCCATTCTTATTCGATAAGCGACATTCTCCAACCGGGCAATTATACCATTTTTGCCGAGGTTTGAAGGCATGAGAATATCACAACTGCTATGTGCTCAGGAAATATGTATCAAAAAATCATATTTCCGCGCAACGTGTCACAGAGACGCACGCCGACGCCAGCTATAGGCCTCGCCGCCCGCTGCCGGCCGGGCCGTCGGCTGGTAATAAACCGGGATTTCCGGCAGGCGATTTTCGGACAGGCGGCGGATCGCCGTGCCGTTCGTCACCGCAAAACTGGTAAAGCCGGTGCGCAGCATCGGCGGCACCTGGTCGATCAACACGTCGCCGACTGCCCTCACCTCGCCTCTGAAACCCAGGCGGTTGCGCAGCAGCGAAGCGTGGCTGAAACCACGGCCATCATTGAAGGCTGGGAAACTCACGGCTACGAGGTCGATACGGTCAAGGTAAGGCTCAAGACGGGCGACGTCGTCGGCCGGCGCAATCAGCACGCCAAGGCCTGTATCGTTGCTTTCCGCCGCACGGATGAGGAAATCGGCGAGCGGCAGCACTGGCTTTTGCACGGCTGTCGCTTTCACCTCTTCCGTTTCGATTACCCAGGGATCGTTTTCCACGAAGCCGTCGCGGTTCCAGATTTTTGTCATGACACTCTCCTCAGGCGGCTTCGGCGGCGGAACCGTAGAGCGCATCCTTGAAAGGCTGCGGTCCGACGCGGCGATAGGCATCGAGGAAGATTTCCTCTTTCGACAGACGAAGCCCCAGATAGGTATCGACTATGGTTTCAATGGCGTCGGTTACCCTGTCCGGCTCAAAACCACGGCCGATGATCTCACCGATCGAGGTGTTTTCGTCACCCGATCCGCCGAGCGTGATCTGGTAAAGCTCGGCACCCTTTTTCTCCACCCCCAGCAGGCCGATATGGCCGACATGGTGATGGCCGCAGGCGTTGATGCAGCCGGAAATCTTGATCTTCAGCTCGCCGATTTCCGCCTGACGCTCCGGAGCGCCGAAACGGGTAGAAATTTCCTGCGCCACCGGAATGGAGCGCGCATTGGCAAGCGCACAATAGTCCAGCCCGGGACAGGCAATGATATCGGTGATGAGGCCGGCATTGGCGGTAGCAAGGCCAGCACCCGCCAGCGCACGATAGACCGGCTCGAGATCGGCAAGCGCCACATGCGGCAGGATGATGTTCTGCTCGTGGCTGATGCGGATTTCGTCGAAAGCGTATTCTTCGGCAATATCAGCGACGAGTTCCATCTGCTCGTCCGTCGCATCGCCTGGAATACCACCGATCGGCTTCAGTGAAATGGTCACCATACCGTAGTCGGGGTGCTTGTGCGGCTGGACATTCTGGTCAACGAAACGGGCAAAACCCTCATCCGCCTTCTTCCAGCGCGCCAGGCTTTCCCAGCCTTCGGGGCGGTTCTTCAGTTCCGGTGGCGCGAAATAAGCGGAGATCGCCGCAATATCGGCATCCGGCAGCTTCAATTCGGTGTTTTTCAGCTCGGCGAACTCGACCTCGACCTGGCGGGACAGCTCTTCCGCGCCGGTTTCATGCACGAGGATCTTGATGCGCGCCTTGTATTTATTGTCACGGCGGCCGTGCAGGTTATAAACGCGCATGATCGCCGTGGTGTAGGACAACAGGTCCTCTTCCGGCAGGAAGTCGCGGATTTTCTTGGCGATCATCGGCGTGCGGCCCTGCCCGCCACCGACATAAACGGCAAAACCAATCTCGCCCTTGTCGTTCTTTTTCAGATGCAGGCCGATATCATGGACCTGAATGGCGGCGCGATCGCGCTCGGCACCCGTTACCGCGATCTTGAACTTGCGCGGCAGGAACGAGAATTCCGGATGCACGGAAGACCATTGGCGCAGAATTTCCGCATAGGGGCGCGGATCAGCGACCTCATCGGCGGCCGCGCCAGCGAAATGATCGGCGGTCACATTGCGAATGCAGTTGCCCGACGTCTGCAGCGCGTGCATTTCCACGCTTGCCAGTTCGGACAGGATATCCGGTGTATCGGAGAGCTTCGGCCAATTATACTGAATGTTCTGGCGGGTGGTGAAGTGGCCGTACCCCCGGTCATATTTGCGGGCGATATGGGCCAACATCCGCATCTGTTGCGAATTCAGCGTACCGTAGGGAATGGCGACGCGCAGCATATAGGCATGCAGCTGGAGATAAACGCCGTTCATCAGGCGCAGCGGCTTGAATGCGTCCTCGGCCAGCTCGCCGGACAGCCGGCGCTCGACCTGATCGCGAAACTGCGCCACGCGGCCTTCAACAAATGCGTGATCGAACTCGTCGTAACGGTACATATTCTTCCTCAGACTGCGATAAATGCTGCATCGGCCGGCTTGAAGCCGGTGGCATAGTGCACGGTGGGGCCAGCAGCGCGAATGCGCTCGCGAAGCCGGGTCGGCCAGAGCTTGCCATTCTCCTCCACCACGTCAACGATGGCCACATCGACCACCTTATTGGCGGAAAAATCACGCTTGCCGATTTCCTCGAACGAAGCGACGGCCTCCGCATGGCGGGCAACGATGGCGCCCTGCAGGTTCTCCGTCCAGTCACCATTGGCGTCGAGCCAGACGGCGATACCATCGCCCAGACGATTGGCGGTCAAAACCTTGTCAACCATTTACGTACTCCCGTTTGAAATCCGCCGGCTGCGCTGACAATGCAAGCGCCTCGGACCTGTCGAAATTGGCGCCCGCCACCGCATCACCGATGATGACCATGACCGGCCCGGTCAGTTCATCGCGATGTTCCAGATCGGGCAGATCGTTCAATGTGCCATGCAGCAGGCGGCGATCCGCACGGCTGGCGTTTTCAATGACGGCGACGGTGGTTTCCACACCCAACCCCGCTTCGATCAGCCGCGTCGCCACCGAGGCGGCAACGCTGCGGCCCATATAAACGGCGATTGTTGCGCCGGAAACGGCAAGACGGGCCCAATCGGGCAGGACATCGCCGGTCAGATCGTGGCCGGTGGTGAAAATCAGCGACGAAGCCACACCGCGCAACGTCAGCGGCAATTCGAAATCCGCAGCGGCGGCGAAGGCGGAGGTGATGCCCGGCACGATCTCGTAACCGATGCCGGCATTGCGCAGCGCCGCCATTTCCTCGCCTGCCCGGCCATAAACCAGAGGATCGCCGGATTTGAGGCGCACGACACGCTTGCCATCCCGGCCAAGACGCACCAGCAGACGGTTGATCTCTTCCTGCGACTTGCTGTGGCAGCCCTTGCGCTTGCCGACAGACAGGCGTTCGGCATCGCGGCGGCCCATATCGACGATCGCCTGCGGTACCAGGGCATCATAGACGATCACATCGGCTTCCATCAGCACGCGCTGTGCACGCAGCGTCAGCAGATCTTCCGCACCGGGACCGGCGCCAACAAGCCAGACACGACCTTCGCTGCGTTCCGGCGATTGCAGCAGGCGATCTGCGGCATGACGGGCGGAAGAGGTATTACCGAGAGCGACAGCATCCGCAACCGCACCCGAAAAGAACCGACGCCAGAAATTGCGCCGCAAGGCGCCCCTGGGCACATTCTCCTCGGCCGCATCACGATACTGCACCGCAAGCCGTGCGAGTTTTCCGAGTGACGGCGACAGCATCTGGTCGATGCGGGCGCGGATCATCTGGGCAAGAACCGGGCCTGCCCCTTCCGTGCCGATGGCGATGGCGATGGGTGCGCGGGCGACAAGCGCCGGGGTGAAGAAATCGCAAAATTCGGGCTGATCCACCGCATTTGCGGGAATTTTCTTCGCACGCGCGGCGGATACGATTTCGCGGTCCAGCGCCTCGTCTCCGGTGGCGGCAAAAACCAGCGTTGCACCCTCGATCAGCTCAGCGGCGAAAGAGAACGCCCGATGATCGATACCATTTTCGGTGATATAGCCGGCAAAATCCGCCTCCGGCTGATCGGCGTAAACAATGATATGCGCATTGGTGTTGGCGAGAAGCCTTACCTTGGCGAAAGCCTCGTCTCCATTTCCAAAGACGGCGACCTGCCGCCCCTCAACCCGGAAGAAAGCGGGGAAGGTCGAAAGGCGGTCGCCAGCTGTGGAAAAATCATGTTCGTTGTGCATTGGACATATATCCCGCATTGCGGCGCAAGATTGAAGAAACAGAAATTCAAGCCTTTCCAGCGCTTGGATTTTTATTTCTCGAACACCCCTGTTTTTGAGGAAAACAAACCGCCACCCCTGTTTTGGCCCTGTCAGGGCGCCCTCAAACCCATGAGAATCCCTTGACAAACCGGGTCCTCGCGCCGAACAAGGAAGGACCATTTTCTGTCGTTTTCTCCATGCGAATACCGCTTTCTTTAAAGCGGCACGAAGGATCAGACCCTTGACCAGCCACAGCCTCGCTTCCCGCCTTCTCGACGTCATCGAGCACGATATCCTGCCCTTGACGGCCCGCGGTGTGAGCTTGGGCAACAAGGTTTTCGGTGCGGCGATCCTGCGCAAATCTGATCTTTCGCTGGTGGTCGCCGAGACGAATAATGAGCTCGAAAACCCTCTCTGGCACGGCGAAGTGCACACGCTGAAGCGGTTTTACGAACTGGGTGAAAAGCCGAACACCAAGGACCTGATTTTCCTTTCCACCCATGAACCCTGCACCATGTGCATGTCCGCCATCACCTGGGCCGGATTCGACAATTTCTATTCCTTCTTCAGCCATGAGGATTCACGCGATGCTTTTGCAATTCCGCATGATCTGAAAATCCTGAAAGAGGTATTCGGGCTGGAGCCGGGCGGTTATCGCCGCAACAACGCCTTCTGGAACTCTTTCTTCATCGCCGATCTGGTTGAAGGCGAGGACGATCCGTTGAAAACCACGTTGAAGGCGCAGACGGCCCGCATCAAGGCAGCTTACGATGATCTCTCGATCAGCTATCAGTCATCGAAGAGCGACAACGATATTCCGCTGAACTAGAGAATTTCCGTCAAGGGTGCGGCCCGGATTTCCGTGCAGAAATGCGTAAAAACAAAGGTTTAGATACGATGGAAGCCTCGAAGGATATTTCCCGCCTGATCGAGATCATGGAGGCGCTTCGCCAGCCGGAAACCGGCTGCCCGTGGGACGTCGTTCAGACCTTCGAGACGATCAAGCCTTACACCATCGAAGAGGCCTATGAAGTTGCCGATGCCATCGAGCGCAAGGATACGGACGATCTGTGCGACGAGCTGGGTGACCTTCTTCTGCAGGTGGTTTTCCATGCCCGCATAGCGGAAGAAATGGGCGAATTCGCTTTCGGTGACGTGGTGCATGCCGTCACCTCGAAGATGATCCGTCGTCACCCGCATGTTTTCGCCGTCTCCAGTGCCGACACGCCGGAAACGGTCAAGCTGCAATGGGACCAGATCAAGGCTGAAGAAAAACGTGAGCGTGCGGAGCGCCGTGCGCGCCGGGGTATTACCGAGGATTTCAAGTCCGGCTTTCTGGGGGGTGTGCAGCGCAGCCAGCCGGCGCTGACCGAGGCTTTGAAGCTGCAGGAACAGGCGGCGCGCGTTGGTTTCGACTGGTCGGACCCGGCACCCATTCTCGACAAGATCGAAGAGGAAATCGCCGAGCTGCGCGAGGCGCTGGCGGAAGGCAGGCCGGAGAAGGTTTCTGACGAACTTGGCGACCTGATCTTCGCGCTGGTCAATATTGGCCGCCACGTCAAGGCCGATCCGGAGAATGCGCTGCGCGGCACCAACACGAAATTCCGCAGGCGTTTCAATCACATCGAGACATCGCTCAACGATAATGGCGAGACACTTCAAGCGGCGAGCCTTGAAAGAATGGAAGACCTCTGGCAGGCAGCCAAGCGCATTGAACGCTCGCTTGATACGGTTTCTTCGTGATCGCTTGGATATGCATTAAAGGCAGGCGTGCTAAGCGCTTCGAGGATTGTTTATAGAGGCCGCAAACCTCTCCTCCGTCATGCTCGGGCTTGTCCCGAGCATCTGCTACCCATCGATTTTGAATACCGTGGCAGATCCTCGGGACAAGCCCGAGGATGACGTCGAATATGACGAGATCTTACCATCATCGAAGCGCTCATCGCTCCCAGTCTTCCCGCTCGCGGACGGTTGCTTTTCCAAGCTTCCGCTCCAGTTCCACCGCCTGTGCTTCCGACAGGCGGACATCCAGCGCAACCGATCCGTCCTCATGGTCTTCACGGTTATCGACGATGGAGTTGCTATAGACCCAGGAGATCAACGGCAATTGCTCGACGGACAAGACAACGGTCGTTTCCGTCAGCACGCCGGACAGGCGCTTTGAAATCTCTTCCATCAGGGCATCAACGCCCTCGCCCGTGATCGCCGAAACGGCGCGGATATCAGAGCGGCCTTCGGCGCGCTGCATGATGGCGTCATGCGCTTCCGGCTCCAGACGGTCGACCTTGTTCCAGACCTCGATGATGCGCTTTTCGGCTTCCTTCTCGTCGATGCCGAGATCGCTGAGAATACGCAGCACATCCGCAGACTGGGCGGCATTGTCCGGATCGGACATATCACGCACATGCAGAACGAGATCGGCTTCAAGCACCTCTTCCAGCGTCGCACGGAAAGCGGCGACGAGATGCGTCGGCAGGTCGGAAATGAAGCCAACGGTATCAGACAATATAACCGTGCGGCCATGCGGCAGCTTCATGCGCCGCAAGGTTGGGTCGAGCGTGGCGAACAGCATGTCCTCCGCCAGAACACCCGCCCCGGTGATGCGGTTGAACAGCGTGGATTTGCCGGCATTGGTGTAACCGACCAGTGCGACGATCGGATGCGGCACCTTGCGGCGCTTGGCGCGGTGAAGCTGGCGGGTACGCACCACCTGCTCCAATTCCTTCTCGAGCTTGACGATGCGATCCTGCAGCAGGCGTCTGTCGGCCTCGATCTGGGTTTCACCCGGACCACCCATGAAACCTGCACCACCGCGCTGGCGTTCAAGGTGGGTCCAGCTTCGGACGAGGCGGCCCTTCTGGTAATTCAGATGTGCAAGATCAACCTGCAGTGTGCCTTCCTTGGTGGAAGCGCGACGGCCGAAGATTTCGAGGATCAGGCCTGTGCGGTCTATGACCTTGGCATTCCATTGCTTTTCGAGATTGCGCTGCTGCACTGGCGTCAGCGGATGATCAACGATCACCAGGCCGGAATTGGTTTCATCCAGAAGATGACCGATTTCCTCGATCTTGCCGGTTCCGAACAGGGTGGCGGGGCGCGGCTGATTGACGGAAACGATGAGACCCTGCGTCACCTCGAGCTCTATGGCGAGCGCCAGACCCTTCGCTTCCTCAAGCTTGGCTTCGACGGAGCGGCCGGGAGCGGCCGGTGCCGCCGCCGCATCGCGATTTTCGCGCTGTTGCTTGAGGACCGGCACGAGAACCACGGCACGCATGTCGTCGCGGCGCTTTTCCTGCTCCGGAATGATCGATTCGTTCGAGGTGTCGCGCGTCGAAATGGGCTCAGCCTTATCCAGAAAGAACATTTCGGCCGACCGCGTCCGCGCGGACGGCCATGAAGATTAACCTGACCAGACCGGAAATGTTCCGATCCGGGTCAGTCTATATCGAAGATACCGTCAGAGGGAGCCTGATCAGGCCGCGCCTTCTTCGCTTTCGAACATCTGCATCGGCTGGCCGGGCATGATGGTGGAAATCGCATGCTTGTAGACCAGCTGCGAATGACCGTCACGGCGCAGAAGCACGCAGAAATTGTCGAAGGAGGTGACAACGCCCGTCAGCTTGACGCCGTTGATCAGAAAAATCGTGAGCGAAATCTTTTGCTTACGAACGGTATTGAGGAAAAGATCCTGAAGGTTTTGAGAACGTTCCGCCATGGCGCCGCTTCTTTCTTTATTGCCGGCAGGGACACCGGAAAATAATCAATCAATAATAAACCGGCCGAGTCTAGTCCCCCGCTTGGCCAGCCTGCAACTCTGGTATCAAATCATGTCCCGTTCCGCAACGGCGAAAACGGCCTGACGGGTACGAGTATTGACCCGATTTTTCGATTCGAAACAGTCAGAAATATTGTATCGAAACCCGGAAAAGTTGCTCCACGTCGCGCACTGCGTCCGCTGACGCAAACAGCACGACGCGGTCCTTCGCCTTGATTTTGGTGCTGCCATCCGGGCGGATCACCACGCCGTCGCGATAGATCGCGCCGATGCGTACGCCGTCGGGCATGTCGATATCACGGAAGGACTGGCCCACCAGCGGCGAGGTTTCCAGCGCTTCCGCCTCAATCACCTCCGCCGAACCGCGCTGCACGGCATAGACCGAGCGGATGCGGCCTTTGCGCACATGCTGGAGAACGCGGGAGATGGTGACGGCGCGAGGGTTGATATAGGCATCAAGACCGAGCGAACCCGCGACATCGTGAAAGGACGAACTGTTCAGCAGCGCAAGATTGGACTTGCAGCCCAGCTGCTTTGCCATCACGGCGGCCAGAATATTCGTCTGGTCGTTATTGGTCAGCGTCACGATCAGGTCTGCATCCTGAATATCGGCCTGCATCAGAATTTTCTGATCAAGCGCCGAACCAAGCATGACGATGGTGTTGCTGAGCTGCTCCGATGCGGCAATAGCCCTGTCGCGATCCGCCTCGACGATCTTCACCCGCGTTTTCGGCTGCATCTCCTCGATCTTGCGGGCAACGAAGTGGCCGATATTGCCGGCGCCGGCAATCACGATACGCTGCGCTTCCTGCTCCTCATGGCCAAACAGGCTCAAGGTACGGCGGGCGTGCTGACGCTGACAGATGACATAGGCAAGGTCGCCGACCCTCAGCTGTTCGGAGGAATGCGCCACCTTGAGGATGCCATTGCGGAAAACGCCGACAACTGTGGCGATGAGGTCCGGAAAGAGGTTGGAAAGCTGGTGCAGCGGCGTATTGATGACCGGGCAGTCTTCCATACATTCGATCGCCAGCATGTATATCGTGTCATCGGCGAACCGCACGACGTCGGTGGCGCCCGGAAAGGCGATACGGCGCAACACCATCTTGCCGACTTCCACTTCCGGGGAAATCGTCACATCGATGGACATGTTCTCGCGGCTGAAGAGATCGGCATATTCCGGCTTCAGATAACTCTGGTCACGGATGCGGGCAATCTTGGTCGGCACGCTGAACAAGGCATGCGCCACCTCGCAGGCGACGATGTTGATCTCGTCATGCAGTGTGACGGCGATGATCATGTCCGCCTGGTCGGCGCCCGCTTTCGCCAGCATATCCGGATGCGCGCCATGGCCGACGTAGCCGCGCACATCGAGCGTCTCGGTGATGGCGGAGATGAGCGGCGCGGCGGTATCGATCACCGATACCTCGTTATCCTCGCGCGACAATTGTTCGGCGATGCCGTAACCCACCTGCCCTGCGCCGCAAATGATGACTTTCATGCTGTCTCTCTGACGGAATAATCGGTTACGGCGATGCGCCTTGGTTCCTTATACGCCGAGAGATTTCAGTTTGCGATGCAGCGCTGATCTTTCCATGCCAACAAATTCTGCCGTGCGCGAAATATTGCCGCCGAAACGGTTGATCTGGGCCACCAGATAATCCCGTTCGAACATTTCACGGGCTTCGCGCAGCGGCAGGGTCATGATGTGCTGGTCGCCCTGCGCCGAGATCTTCGGCAGCATGTCGCCGATATCCGACGGTAGCATGTCGGCCGAGATCGGTGCTTCGCCGCCTTCGGGACGTGCGAGAATCATCAGTCGCTCGATATTGTTGCGCAGCTGGCGGATATTGCCCGGCCAGTCGTGCGTTTGCAGGACGGCCATGGCGTCGTCGCCGATCTTGCGCGGGCGGATGCCGGCCTGCTCGGAAATCTGCCGCATGAACATATCGACCAGGAAAGGGATATCCTCGCGCCGTTCGGACAGAGCCGGCACCTTCACCGGTACGACGGCAAGGCGATGGTAAAGATCCTCGCGAAACTGGCCTTCGGCGATCAGGCTTTCGAGGTGATGGGCGGTCGAGGAAATGATGCGCACATCCACCTTCACCCGCTTGCCGCCACCGACGCGCTCGAACTGCTGGTCGACCAGCACGCGCAGGATCTTGTTCTGGGTTTCGCGCGGCATTTCGCCGACTTCGTCGAGATAAAGAACGCCGCGATGAGCTTCTTCCAGCGCGCCGACCTTGCGCGGCTGACCCGGCAGCCCTTCGGTACCGAAGAGCGCGATTTCCATGCGGTCCGGCGTAATCGTCGCGGCATTCAGCGCCACGAAAGGTCCGGTGGCGCGCGAGGATTTCTTGTGCACCATGCGCGCTACGAGTTCCTTGCCGGAACCGGAGGGGCCGAGGATCATGATGCGGCTGTTGGTGGGCGCTACCCTGTCGATGGTCTGACGAAGCTGCGAAACCGCAAGCGAGGCGCCGACGAGTTCAACCGCATCACCCGTGCGCTTCTTGAGTTCCTGAACCTCACGCTTCAGCTTGGAGTTTTCCAGCGCCCGTTCGGCGATCAGGATCAGGCGGTCTGCCTTGAACGGCTTTTCGATGAAATCGAAGGCACCGCGCTTGATGGCGTTGACGGCGGTTTCGATATTGCCGTGACCGGAAATCATGACGACAGGAATTTCGGGATGGCGGCTCTTGATTTCGTCCAGCAACGCCAGACCGTCAAGCTTCGAACCCTGCATCCAGATATCGAGAAAGATCAGGCGCGGCACGCGCTCCGAAATCGCGGCCAGCGCACTGTCGCTGTCGAACGCCATGCGGGTTTCGTGGCCTTCATCGGAGAGAATACCCGCCACGATTTCGCGAATATCCGCCTCGTCATCCACGACCAGAATATCAGACGCCATATGCTGCTTCCTTGTTATTTTCGCCGCCGACCGCCTCGATATAGGGCAGCAGCACTCTGATCATGGCGCCGTGGCCGTGATCGAACTCCGGCGGGGCATCGTGGAGTTCCAGATACCCGCCATGCTCTTCGATGATCTTCTTGACGATGGCGAGGCCGAGACCGGTGCCCTTGTCCCGCATCGTCATATAGGGTTCGAGAATGCGATGGCGGTTCTCGACGGGCAGGCCGCGGCCATTGTCGATGATATCAGCCACGAAACGGGAATTGGCCTCGTCGAAAGAGGCGCGCACGAGGATTTTACCCGGCCGCTTTTCGCCTTCCACCGCTTCGATTGCTTCCGTCGCATTCTTGATGAGATTGCCGAACGCCTGCCCCAGCATGCGGGCATCGAACATGCCCTCCAGCGGGATATCACCCAGCTCAGTGGAGAACTTCGTGTCGGCGGCGCTGATTTCCCGCAGAAACGCCGCGTCCTTCAGGATCGAGCGCAGGTCCGACTTTTCCTTCGTCGGCTTCGGCATGCGCGCAAAAGCCGAGAATTCATCCACCATCCGGCCGATATCACCGACCTGCCGGACAATGGTGTCCGTACACTGGTCGAAGATAGCGCGGTCGTTCTCGTCGATCTGCTTGCCGAAACGGCGCTTGATGCGCTCGGCGGAAAGCTGGATCGGCGTCAGCGGGTTCTTGATTTCATGGGCAATGCGGCGCGCCACATCCGACCACGCGGTGGAGCGCTGGGCGATGACGAGATCTGTAATGTCGTCGAGGGTGATGACGTAGCTGTCGCGGCTGTCGCGGGCATCCTCGCGGGTGACCTGCACATTGAGCGTCCGTTCCTTACCGCGTCGCATGATGTTGATCTGCTTGCGGAAGTTGCCGCGCGACCAGGTATTCGCCTCGGTCACGACCTGTTCGATTTCAGGCGCAATCTCGGAAAGCTGCGCGCCGATAAGCTGCTCGGAGGTCTGCGCCAGGAATTCCTCGCCCGATGGGTTGACGATGGTGATCTTGCGGTTCTCGTCAACGCCGATAACGGCTGCGGTAACGCCTGATAGCACAGCCTCGATGAAGCGGCGCCGATCGTCGATATCGTCCTTCGCCTCGATGATCTGATCCTGCTGGCTGCGCAGTTCCGAGACCATCTTGTTGAAGGTGCGCGACAGGCGCCCGACGTCACCGTCCACAGCCCGAACGGGCACCAGCACATGCATGTTACCGGTGGCGACGCTATCGGCGGCACTGATGAGAAGGCGGATCGGCCGGACGATACGGTCGGCCACCGCAATTGCGGTCCAGATGGCCGCCAGAAGCACGATCAGCGCAAAACCGAGATAGAGAATAGCAAAGGCGATCTGCAACGGTGCGCGGCCTGCCTCCATCGCCTTGTATTCGGCGCGGTTCTCCTCCATCAGCCGCATCGCGCCCATCACCTTGGGATCGACCGCGCGCACGGTATAGAGGAAGGTGCCCTGGATGCCTTCAAGCTTGATGATGGCGCCAACGAGATTAGTGATACCGGGCGGGATCAGGGTCGGTTGACCGGCGGCAGCTTTTTCGAGCGCATCATGCGGAATGGCGGGAAGCGGCTTTTCCGTCTTGATGTCGGCTTGAGCAACGGCGTCTCCGTCCTCCTGCACCAGAAACGCGCCAAGCAGGCCGCGGCCCTTGGCCTGACGGGTCATCAGATCAATGAACCCGGTGCGGTCGAGATAAAAAAGCGCGCGGTTGCGATCAAGGTCGGTGGCCATCGACAGGGTTTGTCCCTGAAGGTAGCCGGCATTTTCCATCATATAGGCTTGAGCGATATTGCTGGAGGAATCGACGATCGACTGGGTTCTAAGCGAAAACCAGCGGTCGAGACCGACATTCAGCGTCAGACTGGCGAAGATGGCGACAAGCACGGCCGGCGTGATTGCCACGATGGAGAACAGCACGACGATGCGGACGTGCAGACGTGCCGCCGCCCTGCCCTTTTTACGCGCTTTCAGCAGGCGGTTGATTTCGCGGCCGATCAAAAAAATCAGGCCGATCACGAAGATCGAATTGATGACGACGGAAGCAATGACGACATTCGATGTCGGCGCAATCGGCGTGACGCCGAGAAGTACGAAGAGGGTGATGATGGCGCAAACAAGGGCGACGCCGGCGAGCACCAGCCCCGGCAGAGCGAAAGACATCCTGCGATCGGCAACCACCATGCCCGCTGCCTCATCGGCAACGGCGTGTTCAGCGGCGGGTTTCCGCATGCACTACTCCCAATCGCTGGCCAGCCAGCACCACATTTCTGAAGTCAGGCGAGAAACGCTTCAAGTCGGCGAATCTCTTTCCTTCCTAGTGTTTTCCAAGCAACACAATGTGGCGAAAATGCAACGACAAATGCCGCCTTGTCAACATTCTCAGGTTGGGCGGGAGCTACGATAGACCGAGACGCCAAGCTCGCGGATCTTTTTGCGCAGCGTATTGCGGTTGAGGCCGAGGAGATCGGCGGCCTTGATCTGGTTGCCGCGCGTCGCCGTCAGGGCAGCGAGAATCAGCGGATATTCGAGTTCCCGCAGCACGCGGTCGTAAAGGCCGGGCGGCGGCAGACCATCGCCGAAGCTGGCGAAATAATCCCGCATATTCTCCTCGACCGCCTGCGAAATGCTCAGCGTGCCGGTGCGGACCGCCATCTTGTCGAGCGGGCTGTCAGGAACATCCGACTGCAATTCCTGCTCGATGATCTCGCGGGTGATGACTTCCTGGGGATAAAGCGCCATCAGGCGGCGGATGAGGTTTTCCAGTTCGCGCACGTTGCCCGGCCAGGCATAGGCCTTCATGACCTCCAGTGCCTCGCTCTCGAAACGCTTGCCTTCCAGGCCTTCCTTCTCACCCGTCTGGATGAAATGGCGCACCAGATCGGGAATATCCTCGGCGCGGTCACGCAGTGGCGGCAGGCGGAGCGGCACGACATTCAGGCGATAATAAAGGTCTTCGCGGAAGAGGCCCTGATTGATCGACTGTTTCAAATCCTTGTTGGTGGCGGCGACGATGCGGACATCGGTGCGGATCGGCGTGCGACCACCCACCGTCGTATATTCGCCCTGCTGCAACACGCGCAGCAGACGCGTCTGGGCATCCATAGGCATATCGCCGATTTCATCGAGGAAAAGTGTGCCGCCCTCGGCCTGTTCGAAACGGCCGGTCGAGCGGTTCTGCGCGCCGGTAAATGCGCCCTTCTCATGGCCGAAAAGTTCGGATTCAATCAGGTCGCGCGGGATCGCCGCCATATTGATGGCGACGAATGGGCCGTTGCGGCGCTTGCCGTAATCATGCAAGGCACGCGCCACCAGTTCCTTACCGGTGCCGGATTCGCCCGTGATCATCAGCGTCAGATCGGTTTGCATCAGGCGGGCGAGAACCCGGTAGATTTCCTGCATCGCTGCCGAGCGACCAACGAGCGGCATGCCGTCCTGCATGTCGTCATCCAGCTTGGCCGGCTTGCGCTTCGGCTCAGAAAGCGCGCGGCCGATGATGGCTATCAGCTCTGTCAGATCGAAGGGCTTCGGCAGATAATCGTAAGCGCCCTTTTCCGAGGCCTTGATGGCGGTCATGAAGGTGTTCTGGGCGCTCATGACAAGAACCGGCAGGTCCGGCCTGGCCTTCTTGATGCGTGGCAGCAGATCGAAGGCGTTTTCATCCGGCATCACGACATCGGTCACGACAAGATCGCCCTCACCCGCCGAAACCCAGCGCCAGAGCGTTGCGGCATTGGAGGTGATGCGCACATCGTAACCGGCGCGGCTGAGCGCCTGGTTCAGAACCGTGCGGATCGCGGCATCATCATCGGCGACGAGGATCGTAGCTGTCATGGGTCATTTCCTGTCGTGTTCGGCAAAGAGCTGTCGTCGAGCGCCATTTCCGGCGAGACGGGCAACAATACGCGGAAAGTCGTGCGGTGGTTCTGGCTGTCGCATTCGACGATGCCGCCATGGGCGCCGATCAGCTTGGCAACAAGTGCCAGGCCGAGGCCCGAACCATTCGTCTTGGTGGTAATGAAAGGATCGAAGAGATGCGGCAAAAGATCGGCCGGGACGCCCGGACCATTGTCATGCACGCAGAATTCGAGCGGCAGCGAGATGCGTTCCCGGCTGCCGGCAACCGAAAGGCGCATGCCGGGACGGTAAGCGGTGGTCAGCAATATCTCGCCATCCGGCTGGTTGCCAACAGCTTCCGCCGCATTCTTCACCAGATTGAGAAAAACCTGCACCAGCTGGTCGCGATTGGCATAAACAGGCGGCAGCGAGGGGTCGTAGTTCTCGGAAATCTTGATATTGCGGGCAAACCCGGCCTTGGCGATGGCCTTCACATGATCGAGCACGGAATGGATGTTGACCGGTACACGGTCCACCGGCCGCTCGTCGGAAAATACCTCCATGCGGTCGACCAGCGAGACGATGCGGTCGGTCTCGTCGCAGATCAGCCGCGTCAGCGCCCGGTCCTCGTCGGCAACCGACGTTTCCAGCAGCTGGGCGGCGCCACGAATACCGGACAGCGGATTCTTGATCTCATGCGCCAGCATCGAGGCAAGGCCGGTGACCGAACGGGCCGCCGCGCGATGGGTCAATTGCCGGTCGATCTTGTCGGCCATCGACCGTTCCTGAAAGACGACGACGACCGATCCCGGTTCGCTGACAACAGGCGCAACGTAAAGGTCGACCAACTTGTCCTGTCCGAGACGCGGAGAACTCAGATCAACGCGATATTCGTTGACCGGGGCCCTGCGCTCCCGCACCTGATCTATCAGCGCCAGCAGCGGGCTGCCGAAGGGAATGAAGGTGGAGACGCGGTAGCGGGCAAGATGGGAGGCGCTCGCCCCGAAAAAGGCTTCGGCTTCCCAATTGGCGAATGCAATGAAACCCTCGGCATCCACCAGAATGACGGGGTTCTGCACCGCGTTCAGAACCGCCATGGCGAGCGGGTTTGCGTCTGCCGGGCTGTGTTTGTCAGCGCTCATGCGGCCTTCCTTGCGGCTTCTTCGCCCGCATTTTCGCAAAGGGCGGAACGCAGCAGATCCGCCACTTCCCCCGTGTCACGCGATGTCATGATTTTAGCCTTGTCGGGCGTGGTGAACTCAGGCGCGAAACGGTCGAGATACCAGCCCAGATGTTTGCGGGCATGCCTGAGACCGGCTTCCCTTCCGTAAAATTCCAGCATCATCTTGTAATGCTCAACGGCAATACCAGCGATTTCCGCACGCTCAGGCGCGGCATGTCCGGCCAGCACTGCGGGCAACCAGGGCTGACCCTGCGCACCGCGACCGACCATGACGGCATCAGCACCCGAACGGCGCAGGATTTCGCGTGCATCTTCGGCGGTCTCGACATCGCCATTGGCGATCAGCGGCACGGAAATCACCTCGCGCACTGCGCGGATGGCGTCCCAGTCTGCGCGTCCTTCGTAAAACTGCATGCGGGTGCGGCCATGAATGGTAATGAGCTGAACACCTGCCGCTTCTGCGCGGCTGGCAATCTCGGGCGCGTTGATGGTGTTATCGTCCCAGCCGAGCCGCATCTTCAGCGTGACAGGCACATCGACCGCGCCGACTGTCGCCTCAATCAGTGACAGGGCGTGATCGGGATCGCGCATCAACGCCGAACCGGAATAACCGCCCGTCACCTTCTTGGCCGGGCAACCCATGTTTATATCGATGATGCCGGCGCCATTATCAGCGGCGATCTTCGCCGCTTCCGCCATGAAATGCGCCTCGCGTCCGGCAAGCTGCACCATATGCGGAACCATGCCGGCATTTTTCAGCCGCGCCCAGGATTCACCCCTGTTAGCGACGAGCTCGCGGCTGGCGACCATTTCCGTCACAACCAGACCAGCACCATAACGCCAGGCAAGCTGCCGGAACGGCAGATCCGTCACGCCCGACATGGGCGCCAGCACCGCACGATTACGGATCGTTACGGAGCCGATGCTGAACGGTTCTGACAATTCCGGAAGGGGCAACTGATGATCTTTCATGCAGAAGGGTTATTTGCATTATTTTTAGACAGTGTTTGCGCAGTTGCCAAGCACTTTTAGAAGGTTGCACCTTTTATTTGCGAGGCGGCTGCCTGCCTGTTTTGCGGTCGGTAGCAAATTGTGCAGATCCGGGCGTGCAATGACGTGCGATCCTGCGGCGTGCGAGATGAATGCGCGTCTTATCGGGCTGGCCATCCGGGTTTTGAAACGCTAGAGCATGACTGTCAACCGCTAAGGGTTGCGCGCAAAGCATAAGACCAATGCAGGAAAGTACTATGAAACTCGGCATCGTCATCGTCGCCGCAGGACGCGGCGAAAGGGCAGGCTCCCCCGAGGAAGGGCCGAAGCAATATCGCCCGATTGGCGGAAAGGCCGTGATCGAGCATACATTGTCGACCTTTCTTGGCTGGGACAGCACCTGCCCGATCATAATCGTCAGCCATGCCGACGATGTCGCACTGCTCTCACCGATCCTGCAGCGGCTTGAAGCCGGCGAGCGGATCATCACGGTGACCGGCGGCGCGACGCGCCAGCAATCGGTGCTGGCGGGGCTGGAAGCGCTCTCTTCGGAAGACCTGACGCATGTGATGATCCATGACGCCGTGCGGCCTTTCGTCGCCGTGGATATGCTGGAGCGTATCGTGGCGCTGCACGCGGAAGGTGCTCGGGGCGTTCTGCCTGCCCTGCCCGTTACCGACACGTTGAAACGCGGCGCGGATGATCGCGTTGTGGAGACGGTTTCCCGCCAGGGGCTTTATGCGGCGCAGACGCCACAAAGTTTCGGCTTTGGCGATATTCTCGCCGCACACCGCGCCGCTGCCATTTCCGGAAAGACCGATTTTACCGACGATGCGTCGATTGCCGAATGGGCGGGACTGCCGGTGACGCTGACCGAAGGTTCGGTCGACAATGTCAAACTCACTCTCAAGCGGGATATCGCCATGGCCGATGAAAAACTCTCTCACGCCTTGCCAGACGTGCGCACCGGCAATGGCTACGATGTGCACCAGCTGGAGACCGGAGATGGCGTGACGCTTTGTGGAGTCTTCATCGAACACGACCAGAAACTCAAAGGTCATTCGGATGCCGATGTGGCGCTGCATGCGCTGACGGATGCGCTGCTCGCCACCTGCGGAGCCGGTGATATCGGCGATCACTTCCCGCCGTCCGATCCACAATGGAAGGGCGCCGCATCGCGCATCTTCCTCGAACATGCGGCCAAGGTGGTGCGCGATAATGGCGGCACGATCATGAATGCCGATGTCTCGCTGATCGCCGAAGCGCCGCGCATCGGCCCGCACCGCCAGGCCATGCGCGAAGCGCTCTCGGACATGCTCGGCATTGCGCTGGAGCGCTGCTCGGTGAAGGCGACGACGAATGAGACGATCGGCTTCGTCGGCCGCCGGGAAGGCATTGCGGCCATCGCCACCGCTACCGTCGTTTACAGGGGCAGACCGTTATGAGCCTTTTTCCCGCGGACATAGGAGATCTGGCGCAGCGCATCATCGCCGATTTCACAGCCCGTGGTTTTATGGTCTCGACCGCCGAAAGCTGCACGGGCGGCCTGATCGCCGGTTCGCTGACCGAAATTTCCGGCTCTTCCGCCGTCGTTGATCGCGGTTTCGTCACCTATACAAACCAAGCCAAGATGGAGATGCTGGGGGTTGGCGCCGAGACGCTGACGACATTCGGCGCGGTATCCCGACAGACGGCGCTGCAAATGGCGCATGGCGCCCTGTTCCGCTCGCGCGCGGATTTTGCCGTGGCCGTGACTGGAATTGCTGGTCCGGGTGGTGGTTCCGCTGATAAACCAGTCGGGCTGGTGCATCTGGCCGCCAAGGCACGCAGCGGCGAAATCCTGCATCACGAAATGCGTTACGGCGAGATTGGCCGCACCGAAATACGGCTTGCTACCGTCAGAACCGCACTTGAAATGCTTGTAACCCTCAATCAGGCCGGGTCGGCGTAAATCTTGTCTGCGCGGGTCTCGAAGGCTTCGGCGAACATGCGGAAAGCCCGGTCGAACATCGACCCCATGACGGCGCCAAGCAACCGGCTCTTGAATTCGTAATCGATGAAGAAATGAATGGCCGAGCCGCCATCTTCCGATTCTTCGAAACGCCAGCGATTGTCGAGATATTTGAACGGTCCATCGATATATTTCACGTCGATGGCGCGCTCGGCCGGGTTCAGCAGCACCTGCGTGGTGAAGGTCTCACGAATGGCCTTGTAGCCCACCGTCATATCCGCCACCAGCAGCACCTTGCCATCCCGCTCCTTGCGCGAGCGAACGATGAGCCCTTCGCAAAGGGGCAGAAACTGCGGATATTTCTCCACATCGGCGACAAGGTCGTACATGCGGTCGGGTGAGTGTTTGACGTGGCGATGCGTTTCGAACTGGGGCATAAGCGGCAGTTAATCGCCGATAACAAGAAGATCAAGAAGGCGGCGAAACTGTTTTCGGCTTTTCAGCTGGAATACAGGCACATCGGGGCCGTAAAGGGCGAAATTCTGCTCGAAAATCGGAGTATGGCGGCGCTCGAAATTCCAGATATAACGCAGGAAATCGGCGTCTATCCTTTCCGGACATCCCTCCGCCATTTCCGGCCGTGCCTTGCCATACCCCTTGATCGCCCGGCTGACGGCGCCCCACAGGCAGAGCCATCGCGGCATGCGCACCCAGAGTACGATGTGAGACCGCGGCATACGCATATCGAAAGATGACGGATTGCTGCCATCCATCAACCAGCGCTCCTCCGTGACCATGGCGGCGATCCTCTGCCGCTGTTCTTCTCGCGGGCGCAATTGCCAGCCGGGCAGCCAGAAAATTTCGCGGTCCATGGAGATATAACGAAGCCCGAATTTGCGTGCGAGCTTCTGCGAAAGCGTCGACTTGCCGCCGCCAGAACAACCGACGACCATGATGCGCTGCGCCCCGGCGATGATTACAGCGGCGTCTTCCACTGTCTCAAGATAGTTCGGCATCCTATACCCTCATCATAACCGGAGAGATTGCCTGACGCGCGGACACCCGCATTAAAGCGATATTGTCGTCGCGCATGGCAGTTACGGAAAATTGACTATTGCAACCCCCTCACAGGGATTGCTATTTATTTGCCACTAATATTACACCCACTGGATGCAAACGCGCCGGGCGCTCCCATTTTTCCCACGCGTATTCATCTTTGGGTTCAGACCCGATACATAACCGCTTTGAGCCACTGAGTGAGCCGATGGACGATTTTTCCAACATCATCAACCTTCTCGAATCCGCCAAGCAACTCGCATCGATGAACGGCATGCCCGTGCTTGCCTACCTTATCGACGTTGCAAAATGCGAGGCGAGAGAGAACAAGCCTGTTCTGCGCAAGCGCAAACGCGGCGAATCGACCGCCAAGGAAGACTGTTAATTGCCGTTTCGTATGGCCGACCGATAAAGCCGGCTGGCCCAATCTTCAAGACGATGTCATAATCAGACAATGAAACGGGCCGCTTTTTCGAGGCGGCCATTTCTTTGCACAATGGAAACGACAGCGTCATGACAGTCGCATCGGCAGATATAAGAACCTACCGGCAGGAAAGACCTAGGGAACGGCACGGTTTCGTGCAAATCGTTCTCCCGGTCTCCGGCTGCCTGCGGATCGATGTGGGCGGACGGCAGGATGAACTGTCGACCGGGCGCGGCGTCTTCATCCACCGTAATGCGCCGCATACGCAGGAAGCAACGGCGATCAACCATTCGCTGGTGGTCGATATCGATGAAAGTGCTGTTTCCGAGCAGACACTGGAGAGATTTGCCCGCGTGCCGTTTCTCGATATTGCGCCTGATACACGGCAATTGATCGCCTATATGCACGACCTCATCAAAACCGACGGCCGACGCGACGATATCGCCGGTCTCTGGGCACCGCTGCTGGTGGACAGCCTCGCGACTGAAAAAAGCGATATCCGCCAGCGCCTGCGCGAACTCAGTGCGGTCGTCAGGGCAGAGCCGTTCTTTCCGTGGACGATCGACATGCTGGCGGCCTGCGTGACGATCAGTGACAGCCGCCTGCATGCGCTGTTTCTCGAAGAATTCGGTCTCCCGCCTCACCGCTGGCTTGCAGGATTGCGTATGGACAAGGTCTGTACACTCCTCAGCGAATCCAGCCTGCCGATTGCGGAAATCGCGCTCAGGGCCGGTTTTTCCGACCAGACGGCGCTGACGCGCGCCATGCGCAATGCCTTGGGGGAAACGCCCGCCGCCTATCGCCGGAACTACGGCATTCACTAGATGTGAGCTTTCAGGAGGTTGTCCGTTCATAGCGGATCGAGGGTGGGTGTGGTTCCCCCCCTCTGCCCTGCCGGGCATCTCCCCCACAAGGGGGGAGATCGATTTGTGGCAAGGTCTCGCCCATCTCAACGTTTAAGAATGAAGCGGTGGGAGTACGTCTTGCCGATCTCCCTCCTTGTGGGGGAGATGCCCGGCAGGGCAGAGGGGG
>CAACXH010000253.1_pt1 | contig 38803 bp, 38 predicted proteins | sample 2275881 | NCBI WGS metagenome assembly CAACXH01 (sample SAMEA5312483, study PRJEB27640) | indoor metagenome | biome: indoor environment; feature: controlled; material: polymer antistatic dissipative epoxy resin | place: Italy | collected 2014-05-27 | reverse complement strand
CACCCCTCGGTCGGCGGCGCCTCCTCCCACTTCGCCCTGTCGGTGACGAAATTCACCACGGTGCTGCCGGTGGGGGAAGCGGGACGGTAGGAAGAAAGCGGCCGGAGCAATTGCTGCCCCGGCCGTCTTCCGATCTTCAGGCCATCAGCGCCTTGACCGCGTCGGCCACGCGCTCGGGCGAGACGATATAGGCATCCTCCAGCACCTTGGCGAAGGGCACCGGCGACTTGGGGGCGCCCAGCCGGCGGACCGGGGCCTTCAACTGGCCGAACAGTTCCTCGGCAATGGTCGAGGCGATCTCGCCGCCCGGACCGAAGTCGCGCACCGCCTCATGCACCACCAATGCACGGCCGGTCTTGGCGACCGAAGCCAGCACCGCTTCGCGATCCCAGGGCGATACGGTGCGCAGATCGACCAGCTCGACCGAAATGCCGGCCTCCGCCAGCGCCGGCAGCGCGGCCTGGCAGCGCAGCAGCTGCGACGACCAGGAGATGATGGTGATGTCACTGCCTTCCTGTACGATCCGCGCCTTGCCCAGCGGGATCGGGGTCGCGACCTCGTCCACCTCGCCCGGAATGAACAGGCTGCCGGCGGATTCGATGAAGATGCAGGGATCGGGATCCTGGATGCAGGAGAGCAGCAGCCCCTTGTAATCGGCCGGGGTCGACGGCGCGACCACCTTGATGCCGGCGGTGTGGGCGAACCAGCCTTCCAGATGGTCGGCATGCTGGCCGGCCGTCTGCCAGCCCGCGCCGGTCAGGGTGCGGATGGTAATCGGCACCGTGCTCTGCCCGCCCGACATGAAGCGCAGCTTGGCAGCATGGTTGAAGATCATGTCCATGGCGACAGTGGTGAAGTTCATCAGCATGATCTCCGCCACCGGCTTGTAGCCGGCCAGTGCCGCGCCGATCGCCGCGCCGATGATCGCCTGTTCGGAAATCGGCGTCGATTTGACGCGATCGTCGCCGAAGCGGGTCGAGAGGCCAGCGGTCGCGCCGGTGACGCCGCCGCCCTCGCGGTCGGCGACATCCTCGCCCAGCACCAGCACCTTGTCATCCTCCGCCATCGCCTGGGCGAGGGCCGAATTGACGGCCTGGAGCGAGTTCATCTTCTTGGCCGTCATGCGGGCATCTCCTGGGCAAACACATCGCGGCGCAGTTCGTCGACCGACGGCAGCGGGCTGGCCAGCCCGAATTCCTGGGCATCCTCGACCTCGGCCTCGATCTTCGCCTGCATGTCGGCCAGCTGATCCTCGGGCGCGTGGCCCTGTGCCACCAGCCATGCCTTGAAGGCGGGCAGCGGATCCTTGGCGATCGCCGCGGCCTTTTCTTCCTTGGTCATGTACTTGTCGTCGTCGCCCAGGACATGGCCCAGGAAACGGAAGGTCTTGCACTCCAGCAGGGTCGGCCCCTCGCCCTCGCGGGCGCGGGTGATCGCTTCATGCGCGGCGGCATACATGGCGAGCGGATCATTGCCGTCGACGGTATGGCCGGGCATGCCGTAGCCGATTGCGCGCTTGGCGATGAAGTCGACCGAGGTGCCATTTTCGTAGCGCGTATGTTCGGCAAAGCCGTTATTCTGGCACACGAAGATCACCGGCAGCTTCCACACCGACGCCAGGTTCAGCGCTTCGTGGAAGGCGCCGATGTTGGATGCGCCGTCGCCGAAATAGGCGATCGTCACCCGCTTCGACCCATCCAGCTTCGCCGCCCAGGCTAGGCCATTGGCAATCGGCATGGAAGAGCCGACAATGCCTGTCGTCACCATCACCCCGGTTTCGGGATGGGTGAGGTGCATCGGCCCGCCCTTGCCCTTGCAGGTGCCATCGACCCGGCCGGCAATCTCCGCCCAGAGCGGGCGCAGCGGCATGTCCTTGGCCACCATGTCGTGGATGCCGCGATAGATGGTGCAGATCTTGTCGTCGTCGGTCAGCAGCGACGAGATGGTCGCGGGGATCACTTCCTGCCCGCGCGCCGAATAATAGGGCATGACCAGCCGCCCCAGGCGGATGGTCTTGCGGATCGCGTCGTCGTTGCGCTCGATCCGGATCATGCGGCGGTAGATGTCCACCAGCGCTTCCTGGCTCGGCGCCGGGGCGTTGCTCAACTCTGCCATGGGTTCCTCGATGGCTATGGAATGTGCCCCCTGCATTGGCCGTCGGGCATCGGGGGTCAACTCGCCCCGGCGATATGTGGTGCCGCGCCCCAAAAGGCGCGAAAATGCGTCGCTTTTCCGCGCGATTTCGCTCCACCGATATGCGGCCGGCGATGCTTGCAATGCGGTCCGATCGGCCCAAGCTGGCGGCAGGGAGAGCGCGCGATGACGAACATGCTGACCGCCGTCGCCAGGGGCGGCGAAGGGATTGAGGGGATCGCGATCCACAGCGTGCCGATCCCGGCTGCGGGGCCGGGCGAGGCGCTGGTGCGGCTCAAGGGGGCGACGCTCAATTTCCGCGACCTGATCATCGCCCGCGGCATGATGGCGGGGCTCGCCAAGGAGCCCGATTATGTCCCCCTGTCCTGCGCCACCGGCGAGGTGGTCGCGGTCGGCGAGGGCGTATCGCGCGTGAAGCCGGGCGACCGGGTCAACCCGATCTTCGCGCTGGGCTGGCTGGAGGGACGACAGCCGAGCATGGCGATGCTGGGCGGCAGCGCCGACGGCGTCGCGCGTCAATATGCGGTCTTTCCGGCCGAAAGCCTGTGCATCGTGCCGGACGCGCTCGGCGATCTGGAGGCGGCGACGCTGACCTGCGCCGGCCTCACCGCCTGGAACGCGCTGTTCCTGCCCCGCCCGATCCAGCGGGGCGAATGGATATTGTGCCAGGGCACGGGCGGCGTATCGATCGCGGCATTGCAATTTGCCAAGGCGGCTGGCGCCCATGTCGCCATCACCTCCTCCTCCGACGCGAAGCTGGCGCGTGCCCGCGCGCTGGGCGCCGACATCAGCGTCAATTATCGCACCGATCCCGACTGGCCGGCGGCGATCCGCCAGGCGCTGGGCGGACGCGGTGTCGACATCGTGGTCGATGTGGTCGGCGCCAGCCAGGTGGAAACCGCCGCATCGCTGCTCAACCCCGGCGGGGTGATCGCCGCGATCGGCATGCTGGGGTCCGAGTTCAGCTGGCACCTGGCCGATGTCGGCGGCCATCCGGTCGCCCGTATCTCGGTCGGCAACCGCGCCGAGCATGAGGCCATGCTGGCCTTTTGCGCGCAGCATCGCATCCGGCCGGTGGTCGATGCAGTCTATGATCTCACCCGCCTGGCCGATGCCTGCCGCCATCTGGAAAGCGGCCAATTCTTCGGCAAGATCGGGATAAACCTACTCTAAATTCTGGAACGGACGCATGGACAAGAATGAAAAGGCGCGCGAGGCGGCCGAGCGCGTGCTGCAACTGGAGGCCGAGCTGGAAGCGGAGGGCGATGCCCGGACCGGCGGCGACGAACTCGCCCATTCGCGCGCAGTGCTGCACCAATGGGTCGACACGGTGGTCGCGGTCGTGGCCTCGCCGGGGGTCGGCCGCGTGACGCTGATCCACGCCGATGGCGGCCAGACCAAGATCGCCTCGCCCAGCCTGCCCTTCCTGCTCTCGCGCCCGGCCCGGTTCGATGCGCAGGATGAAAATTCTCCGCCCGACGCGGGTTGAAAGCGGCGGACGACTTCCTATCTGCGAATGGTCCCGGCCAGCCCCCTCAGGCCGAGACATCTTACCAGGCCCCCGGCGCACTCCCCCCGCGTCGGGGGCAATGGTTTTCCGGGGCTATTCCCTTCCTTCGTTACTGATTTTCCAGCCCCGCCGCATGGCGCGCGGCGATATAGCCGAACACCATCGACGGCCCGATGCTGGCGCCCGCCGCGACATAGACATTGCCCATCACCGACGCGGTGGTGACGCCGGTGGCATAGAGGCCGGGGATCGGCGCGCCCGCGCCATCGACCACCCGCCCGCGTTCATCGGTGACGACGCCGCCATAGGTGCTGACATCGCCCGGCACGACCGGCACGGCGTAAAAAGGCCCCTTCTCGATCGATCCCATGGAGCGTTCCGCGGAAAAGGGATCGCCCACGAAGCCGCAATTGTCATAGGCGCGCGCACCGCGATCATAGTCCCCATCCTTGCCGGCGGCGACGAAGCCGTTCCAGCGCGCCACCGTCGCGGCCAGGGTGGCGGGATCGGCGCCGATGCTGGCCGCCAGCCCCTCGATCGTGTCGGCACTGTGCAGATAGCCGCTTTCCACCCAGCCTTCGGGAATCGCCTTGTCGATGAAGCGACCGGCGACGGCGTAGAGTTCGACATATTGACGGTCCATGATCGCCCAGCTCGGCACCGCCGGCACCACCGCGTTCCGCCGGACCATCGTCTCGCAATAGAGCTCGTAACTGCCCCCTTCGTTCATGAAGCGGGTGCCGCCCTGATCGACCAATATGGCGTGCGGCTTGCCGGTCATCGACTGGGCGCCGGGCGCGACATAGCCCTTGTCCCAGCCGGGCGCGGGAGTCAGCTGATAGCCGACCATCTGGTCCATCTGCGCCAGCCGGCCGCCGATCCGCTCCAGTTCCTGCTGCATCTCGCCGGTGTCGCCCTCGGGCGTCTGCGACCATTCGGCGCGGGTGCCGGGCATGTAGCGGTCGCGCATCGCCTGATTGCGGGCAAAGCCGCCGGCATTGACCAGCACGCCCAGCCGCGCGCCGAGCCGCCAGGGCTTGCCGTCCTTCACCGTGACGACGCCGGTGGCGATCCCCTCCTGCACGACGATCTCGCTTACCGGCGTATCGGTGCGGACATCGGCGCCGGCGGCCAGCACGGCTTTCAGCATCCGTCCCTGCAGCGCGGCCCCGGCGGTGGTATAGTTGCGGCCCAACAGCTTGTCGCGAATGGTGCGCAACGCGATCTTCGCCATCAGCTTGCCCGATGCCTTGTTGGTCCGGCGATGGCCCTGCGCCTCCATCCCCTCGACCAGCGTGACGTTGAATTCGGCAAAGCCCTGGCGCAGCCGGTCGGCCCAGTCGCCCAGTTCCTTGCGGTTGAAGGGCCTGGCCACCACGGTGCGCGACGTCTTGCAGCCGCCGGGCTGCTCATCATAATAATCCGGCCAGAAGGTCGAGCCGCGTTGCAGCGCCACCCCCTGATCCACCAGAAAATCGACCGCGCGCGGCGCCTGCGTCACATAGGCGAGGCGCTTCTCGCGCGAGGTGCCGGGGGCCGGATGGCCGTCCAGCGCCTGCAGCGCGTCGAGATAGGTCATCGCCGCCTCGGCACTGTCCGCCTCGCCATCGGCTGCCATGAAACGGTTGGCGGGAATCCACATGACGCCGCCCGACTTGGCGGTGGTGCCGCCGATCTTGTCGGTCTTTTCCAGGATGACGACCGACTTGCCGGCCTGGCGCATGACCAGCGCCGAACTCATCGAACCGGCGCCGCTGCCCACGACCACCCAGTCGAATATCTCGTCGAACCCGTCCATGCGCCGCTCTCCCTTTTCTGTGCGTCCGGGCTATCGTGCCGGGGCGATGATGGGGAGGGTGGAGCCACGCTCATCGCCACGGCGACGTTGGAGCGGCGCGGTGCCATGCTAGAGCAGGCCGCAAGGAGAGACGCATGAGCCATGACCTGCCCGATTATCGCACCATCCTGCTGGAGCGGCGGGGGCGGCTGTTGGTGATGACGCTCAACCGGCCTGATGCGCTGAATGCGGTCAATCTCGACCTGCATGACGAATTGCCCGAGGCGCTGGCCTTTGCCGGGCGCGACCATGGGTCGGACGTCGTGCTGCTGACCGGGGCGGGCCGTGCCTTTTCGGCCGGTGGCGACATTGCCCATATGGAGCATAATGCCGCCAACCCGCATCTGTTCGATCATGAAGCGCGGCAGGCGAAGCGGATCGTGTCCGCCCTGCTCGACATCGAAAAGCCGGTGGTGTGCCGGATGAACGGCCATGCGGTTGGGCTGGGCGCGTCGATCGCCTTGCTGTGCGACATCATCTTTGCCGCCGAGGGGGCGAAGATCGGCGACCCGCATGTCGGCATCGGCCTGGTCGCCGGCGATGGTGGCGCGGTCATCTGGGCGCAGCGGATCGGCCTGGCCAAGGCGAAGGAATATCTGCTGACCGGCGAACTGCTGAGTGCAACCAAGGCAGTGGAGATCGGCCTCATCAACCATTGCCTGCCGGCCGATCAACTGGACGAAGCGGTCGATGCCTTCTGCGCCAGGCTGCTGGCCGGGGCGCCCAATGCGATCCGCTGGACCAAGATATTGACCAACATGGAATTGAAGCGGATCGCCGGCGCGGTGATGGAAGCCGGCATCGCCTATGAATCGCTCAGCGTCCGCACCGCCGATCACCGCGAGGGCATCGCCGCGCTCAAGGAGAAGCGGACAGCGAAGTTTACAGGGCGATAGAAGGCCACTGATAGATGCGTAGGCGACAGCCTTCTTCATACCGTCATCCCAGCGAAGGCTGGGATCTCTCTTTTCTTTCAAGCCCATCGCCAAAAGAAGAGAGACGCCAGCCTTCGCGGGAACACCTATGTCGTAACTTTCTTCGGACAGAGATATGAAATGAAAGATTGGCTATGGCCGATAAGCGACTGTCCGGTTTGGCGCCAGATCACTGGGATAAAAGCGGTGATGAACTGGAAGCGCTTCTTGTACGGCGTTACCGCCGCGCCGCCCTCCATGTAGGCGGTGATGCCGCCGCGGTTGCGGGCCGCCCGGATTTTGATCGTTGCCTGGGAACGCTCTTCGCCGATCGGGATGTGACCGAAGACCACCTCGAACTTACCATGGATGCTATCACGAACGCTGCCCCGACCCATTCGCTGCGTGAGCGGATGTTGCAGGACATGACGATGCGTGGCTTTGGGCCACATACTTTTCTTGGCGCGTGCTGTGGCTAATTTGCGCTATCGAGCCTGATCGGGCCAATGCTCTGCAAGCAACGACCGAACGAGGGTTTCACCCCGGCCCGAGAGCGTATCAATCCAATGGTCCGACATTGGCGAGAAGTCGGTCGGATAGTCCGCTGACTCATTGGCCGTAACTAGACCGGGGACCGGTTTTTCAAGGCGGCGGTCATCCTGCCCGATGTAAGCCAACAGGAAAGGGCCAATCTTGCCGCTAGCGCTGAGATCAAACAGCCGCTTCATCGTCGCATTTTGGGCGCGGGCGTGAACGCTGTCGAACACAGCGATCATGCGTTGCGCGAGAAAGCTTGGCGGATTGCCAATCGCAAGTCCGTAACCGGCACGGCAGGCGATGATACGGTCGAACGCGGGGACCTCCATGCTGATGTTGGTATCGCGATCTGGCCAAAGCGGCGCTAATCCAAGATTGTCGTAGACGCCGCCATCGGTAAGAACGATCCGTTCATCTGAAACCTTATCCCGAAGCGTGAATGCCATCCGTTCATCAAGCGCAGGCAGAAGCACTGGAAATGCTGCCGACGCCGACACGGCCTGCGCGAGCGGTACGTCCTTCGCTTTGGCTTCGCCATAGCGCCAGCACTGGATGCGATCGCGTGTAAAATAGATCGCTGCGCGGGCTCGAAGCTCGCAGGCAACGAGGATCAACGCCGGTCTATCCGTGCGCAGTTGGTCCAACGTCATGCCGCCAAGCATCGCATCGAACACGCTTCGCAGGATTGTGGTGCGGCTCGCCCAGCGACGGAGCGACGAATTACGTAGCCAAGGGAACCGCGCGCCCGATTTCGGAACCACCATGAGCGGAAGTCCAATCAGAAAAGCAAGCAGCCGGTCGGCTGCCAGCGCTACGAAAGCAGCCAGCGCCTTAATGCCTTCGAGAGACGTGACCGCCTTGACCAGCGCTGGTTTGACGAAGCCGGCAGCCAGCACGCTTCGCGTCTTTGCCTCAAACGCATCGAAATCGCCGGGGTGGCTGCAATAGAGCGCCGCTAGGACGCTCCCCCCCGATACGGATGAAATGACCGTGACATCATCCAGCAGGGCCGCTTTGCGCAGCCCACGGAGACAACCGAGATGAAAGGCCATGGCGCGCGACCCGCCACCCGACAGTGCAAGCGCAATCCGTGGCTTAGCTGTCGCGGCACGCGGCAAAAGTTCTTGAGTCATGTCACTGGCCATCCATGCGCGCTACGACGGGTGATCTAGGTTTGTCGCTGACGCACCGAAACATGCTGCGATGCGCTCGAACGGCGCCTTTTACTGCGCGCTGTAGATGTCCGTAGCCGTTTGGGCCCGCTGGGCCGCGATCATAGGCCCAACCGAGCTTTCCAAGGTCATCTTCCAAGAAGCGCGAGATGACCCAACCTTCTTTGACGGGACGATGGATCGGTTGCTTATGCATATCGTTTCCCTCGGCGCGCTACATCTCACGGGGTGCGCCTGTAAGCAACCGCCGACTACCTGAATCCCTCCAATTAAATCCTTCTTAGAAGGGAGTCGTTACCCGAACAGTTGAAAGGTCTGATCGCCTCCTAGTGTTTCATCGCAGGACGGTCTATTAGAATTGATTAAATGGTGGTTACACTTCGTCTTGTCAGCATTCCAGCTGCAGGCTATAAGCACGGTCGCCGGTTAGCATGGATTGAGAGAACGCAATGTCCGTTGTCAAGAGTTTCGCTGTGGGTGCTGGCGACATGTTTTTCATCAAGCACAATTCGGATAACTTTACGATCATTGATTGCGATCTATCGACGGAAAATGCGGATGAAATCATTAAGGAACTTAAGGCGCAGTCGGCCGAAAAAGGGGTGACCCGCTTTATCTGCACCCATCCGGACGGAGACCATTTCGGCGGCATCGAGTTGCTCGACGATGCCATTCCCATCCGCAACTTCTACGTCGTCAAAAACCAAGCGATCAAGGATAACGAAACTGCATCGTTCGAACGATATTGCACGCTGCGCGACGGCGATAAGGCGTTCTACATCTCAAAGGGCTGTAGCCGGAAGTGGATGAACAAGCACGATGACACCCGGGGCTCTTCTGGCATTTCCATTCTGTGGCCGGATCTCGCTAATGCCTCTTTTGTTGATGCCTTGGCCGCCTGCGATGCCGGCGAAAGCTATAACAACACCTCTGCTGTTGTTCGTTACAAATTGGAAAATGGCGCGAGCCTTATGTGGCTGGGCGACCTCGAAACGGACTTCATGGAAGCGATCCTGGACGACATCGCGCTTGAAAAGACGACGATCGTGTTCGCGGCACACCACGGGCGTAAATCGGGCAAGATCCCCGACAGTTGGTTGGAAAAGCTTGACCCCCAGATCATAGTGATCGGCGAAGCACCGTCGCGACACCTCCATTATTATACCGGATACAACACGATCACGCAAAACATCGCGGGTGACATCACTTTCGACCTCGCGGGTAACAAGGTCCACATCTACGTTTCGACGCACGGCTATTCGAACGCGCGGCTTTCAGAAAAGGTCACCGATGAGGGGCAGACCAAATTCTCCGGCTATTACGGTACGATCGAGGTCGAGACGGAATATACGCTAGAGCCGGCTCAGGACTGATTTCGCGCCCGACACTCACCCAATCGATATTCGAAACTGAAAGCCACGGCGCTCGCTTCTAGGTGATAATAAATGGGGGAATCTAAGCTGCATGAACCGGTAGGTTTTTTTCGCCATTTCGGCAAGTTGAGTGTCAGGTTCGTGCAGCGCCGCTCGCTAACCTGCTAGACAGAAATCAGCTCCGATTCCATCCTTATAGGTCATAGACTACGCAAATGTTGAATGACAGCTCCAGACATCAACTGTCTTTTCCGGCGCCGCTCTGGAACGACAGCAAAGTCACAGCCGCAGTCATAGCTAAGTTTTTTATCGACCCAACCATCACTTAAACGGATCGTCATCGTCCGCATATTTCTGGCCTATAAATTTGATATTGTTGGTGAATGCATCAATATCGTGCTGCGCCAGATTTCTGAGAATATCATCAATCTTTGATTGCATCTGATCAAGGCTCTCGTTGAGCTTGAAACTCGCCGATTTTCCTGTTCGGCGAAAAATCTCCGACCTGTGGGCGGCTGGGATGTCGATGTAGCTTTTGACCAGCTTGGGCAGATGAAGATCACGCATTTGCTCTATATCAACCCGATTGAAGCTGGGAATCTCTTCGCGGCTCATCGCCACTTGGACGCCCTCTAAACTGGCCAATATACGTCGGATACGGTCTTGGGCACCGGAAGGCACCCGCTCGTCTTCATAATCCACTGCAATAGCGGGAATGGGCGATGGCGATCGGTGATCTTCCGGCGCAGGCGGAACTGGAGTCTTGCTGAACAGGCGGCTCAGCCTGTCGACGATACTCATTGCGAAACTGTCTCCATACGTCGCCCCGCTGCGAATTTGCTGTCTGCCCCTCATAAGCCTTGCATCGGGGGATACCAAGTTGGCTTTCGGTATTCGGCGCGCTTGCATTGACACATGCGCCGCACACCAGATGAGCAGCGCAACCACACATGCCAAGACCAGCAACAACAGAAACAGCAACCACATCAGACTAGCCCAGCGACAGAAGCGATCCAGGCGGCAGCCCGGTATCACTGCCCTGCGACCGAGCGACATAGCCTTTCGCCTTTTCGGTCTCGCGAGACAGGACGTCGACGGTGGTCTTCATGTTTGCAAGTGCCTTCCCCTTGAACTCGTCGACCGCGTCCATCGTGGCATAGATGTTCGCAAAGGCGCGTTGAAGGGTTTCCACCTGGATCGTCGCAGATGCGGCTTGCTCGTGAATTTGCGCGCTGTTGCTTTTGAGCAAATCGCTGGTGCTGGCGATCATGTTGGAAGTCGTGGTGTTGAGTGCGCTGATCTGATCGAGAACGAGCTTCTGGCTGGCGAGCGCCTGCGCGACGGTGACGGCGGTTCGAAGTGCCGAGATGGTCGTGGTCGACGCTCTGTCGACGCCCTTGATCAGTTCGATATTGTTCTTCTTGATCAGATCGAGCGCGAGATAGCCCTGCACAGTGACCGCCATCTGCGTCAGAAGGTCGGTTGACCGCTGGCGAACATAAAACAGAGCTGACTCGCGAAGAGCCTTTGCCTTTGCAGGATCGCTTGCCTCGATCAGATGCGCTCGATCCTCGATCTTCACGTCGAGCGTTTTCGAGATGTGGATCATCTGTTCCAGCTTGCCCATCATCTCCCACATTTTCCGCCGCTCGCCATCGATGGCGATATTGTCCTGGAGCAGGCTGTCCTTACCCCGCGCGAGCGTGACCAATATACCGTTGATGTGGCTCTGGACCGACTGATATTTGTCGAAATAGGCTTTGAGCTTGTCGCCAAACGGGATGAAGCCGAGCAGCTTGCGCGGCTGAAGCAGCGGGCCATCGCGGGACGGGTCAAGCCGTTCGATCACATGGCGGAGCTCCACCAGCGAACTGCCGACACTGCCTTCGCCGTCCATGGACCGGGTCGACCGATCGAGAAAGCGATTGCTTTGCGTAGCCAGCGCAACCACCTCGCGCTGCCCCAGATTGTTGAGCTGCGCGACCTTTGATCCGAAATCCGGGCTGTTGGCGTCGAGCGCGATTAACTCGGCAACGAACGCATCCGCCCTACCTTCAAGCTGGCTCTTTAAGCCGCTATCAATGGGTACCAATCCTGACGCGCTTTCCACCGGGACAGCGGCGACAGGTGCGGGAGCTTCCAATATCAGATCACTCATGAAGCAATGCCTTCAACGGAATGAATAGGGGCAGCACCCACCAATTTATGCCACCATGGTCTGCGCGGGCAGAATAGTGCCTGCAACGCCGTATGTCTGAGCGCGCTGGATGATCGTCCCGGCCCAGCGACTATGCGTCGCCGGCTCACACATGCTTCCTTCGGATCCGAATACGGCAGGTGCCTGACTGTCGAGAATCGAACGTGCATCGTGCATGTCGGCAAGGGTCGGGCGATAGGCCTGTTGAATAGGTGCGATCTGACAGGGATGGACCGCCGTCTTCGTCAACAGGCCATGTTCCAAATCCAGTTCGACCTCCTGGACGAGCAGAGTCGTATCGCCAAAATGCTCAAAGACCGGCGCCGCTACGCCGAATCCATGAGGCAGGAAGCAGGAAGCGATATTCCGGATCGCGACACCAAGCGGACCGTCATAGGCTGTCCGACTGCGCGACCGGCGCAGGGCCAAAAGCCCAAGGATGTCATTTCCGCCGATACGAATGGCGGGCACACGGTCGGCATAAGGCAGCAGAAGATCTTTGAGACGTCCAAGCGCTGCAATGTCGAACGCCTCTTCGCCTTCGATCGTTGGCATGAAACAATGTTGTTCATGTACCAGCACGGAAAGCCAATGCGCCAGATTGGCGGTCGTTGTTTTGGGCAGTATGAATCCGGCGATGGCGTCAGCGCCCGGCATTCTGAGGATACGAACCAGCATTTCGATTTCGCGCGGTCGAACGAATACATGGATCTTTGGCGGAAGTGTGTGAAATGCGTTGAGGATCGCGGCTAGTGCCTGCTCGGCCTGGGGAACCTCGTCGTCGCGAATGGCATCTTCCAGGCAGATCGCCATCGAGCGCTGATCGGGAATGGCGCCATAGGCATTATCGAGCGCAGCCGGATTGAGGGCCGGCGTGTAGAGGGTGGCTCCCAGTTCGATCGCGTTCATTCCTGATCGCCCCCCAATTTCTTGATGATGGTAACAGCACGGTAATTGAGGAGGTCACGCTCGACGATGTCAACGCCAGACTGCGAGGCAAGGTGCCGCATATGCTGGATCTCCGGGTCTGCCATATCCCTGACGAACACCTTGTCCGGCACCCGGCGCAGAATTGCTCTCGTCGCTTCGGCGATTCCCGGCTTGATCCGATTAACGTCGCTTATGCCGCATTCCCGCGTCAGGTCATCGAGCAGGCTCTGGCAGCGAGCCTTTGCATCGCTCGCAATCGCCAACGACCATTGGCTGAGGCTGCTTTCAACAGGCGCTGCCTCGATTGCGGTCAGAAATGCGTTGGTGATGTCGTATTGGCGATGCTCTTGCTGAAACAGGCAGGCGTGGAAATCATCTGGCCCAACCAGCTCGCGCGTCAGCACAGACCGGCTGATTAAGCCCGACACGATGCCATTCAGCAGGCCACTAGGAATGACATAGTCCTCCGTCGTCGCCGCGAGAGATGCCTGGCCTGCCGGATCGGCTACGACTGCCAGGAAGGGCTGGAAGCCAAGGCCAGTTTCTTCGACCGATTTGTCCAGCTCCTGTCGTATGGCTCCTTTGCCGGTCCACCCATCCAGAAAGATTGCCTGTTCCGCGCCGTGGCGATCGAAGATGTATTGGAGCGCGTTACGGTCGATACCTCGCCCACGGATGATGCTGATCGAATAATGATGCGCGACGATACTGATCCGTTCCAGCGCGCGCTTCAGGAGCACCCCAATTGGTGTACCAGCACGAGCAAGGGAGATAATGACACATGAGCGCTGTGTCTCGGGCCGGGCGGTGATTCCGCGTGCTAGTGTCTCGATATCGCCACGCAGACGACCGGCGTTTCGCTCAAGCGCCGCATGATACAGCATCCTATAGCGGGCATCCGGCACCTTCTCGGGGGATAGCATCTCCGAGTAGTGCTTGGTGCCAGACTGAATCATCCGCTCTTTCTCAGCCACGTCCACATGCTGGATCGCTGAAGGTTTCAGCAGAATATGGACATCGTGCGGATCGAAAGAGCCAGAGAAATGCGGCTGAGACGTATCTGGTGCGAAGGCTGCCTTAGTTAATCCAGTCATTGCCCGCCGTCACAGTTCGCCAAAGTTGGGATTGGGTGGGCGTCATCGCGTAGTCGCAAAGGTCCAGGAACCCAACATCTGACAGGCTGTCCCCAACCCCGATGATGGGCGAAGCAGGCTCATCCACGCGAAGCTTCTCAATCAAATAGCCAGCCGCATGGCGTTTGTTCAGCCATTGGGGCAGGTAGGCGAGGTTATTGCCGTTGCGATGGATGCGCCATCCGGCGGGGAGACGGTCGGCTGACGCTGCGCTGAGATCAGCCAGAACCCCATGATCCGCGCCGTTGGTCTTGACCACGATAAACAGCGGCAGGTCGTTCTCATCCACTATCCAATGCCGGTAATCGGTCTTGTCCAGATCGGCGGTCAGCACGCCATAGACGTCAGCTATCGGATCAGTTGTCTGCGCCTGCGTCACTAGATGATCATGCCACGCCCGATCGATGGCTCCCCCCGGCGCAATGATGCAACCGCCATTGGAGCAAATGGCCGGAGCCTGCTCGATATCAACGCGCGCCAGCACGTCGCGGCTGCGAGCGGTGACGGGGATGACCTTCCCCATCCGTAGCCATGACAGGAGGTTTTGCTGGGTCTGGGTCGCATAGCCGCTGGGGCTGCCATCGACCAGCCGGCTCATCAGCCGTAGTCCCTCCCCCGTGCCGCCGGGGCATTTGCCGACCGTCTGGAACAAGGTGTCGTCCAGATCGACAAGCGCGATCGGCTGACTCATGCGGCAACTCCGTCAGCAAGATAATGACAGAGCAGCGTTTCCACAGGCAAATCGGTCCCCAGCTCTGCGAGCGCGCGACGGGCTTCCGCCTGCTGTTCGCCCTCGACTTCGCTCACGATAACGATTCTGTCAGGCTCATGCGCCAAGATATTATAGAGGAAACAGGGGGCACCGCTCCCGTAGGAATCGGAAAAGCGCGCCGCGCTTTGCATGGCTGACCCGATCAGCGCCGGCGTGCGCGTGATGCATTGGACGGCGGCTATACCGCCTAGTCGCTCCACCTCCTCCGCGACGAGCAACGCCTCATAGGAATGCTCGCCATCCCCGAGCACCAGAACGCGCTCGCCCGTGCGCGCGGACAGTGGCGAGCGTTGTGCTGCCTCGGCATCATAAAGCCCGGTTCTGCTGCGCATCCCTGCGATCGGCGCGGTACCTGCCTCGTTGGTCGTGGGGGCAAGTTGGGTCTGTGCAACCATGGCACCCGCTTCCCAATGCATCCTGCCGTGCAAAATTGCGTGGCTGCGCGCCGTTAGCGGCATATCTCCAAGATAGCCGCCACCGCTCCAGTCAGTGATGCAGCATGTCTCGATCGCTTCCAAGGAGTGCATCACGGCTGCCAGAGCGTTTGCAGCGGCGACGTAGGTCTTGCCCGTGCTGCATTCGTCATCGACGATGACCAATGTGCGCGCTGATCTGGCTTTCGCAGCAAGGTCGCTATTTGCGACCTGAACCCGGTGGGTTGTCGCATGGCTGTGCCCCTCCTCGAAGGCCGCCAGCAAAATCGCTCTTTCGACCTTCTGACGGGCTGTTTGAAGATATAGCGCATCGACATCTGGCCTCAGCGCGCGGAAAGCGGCAAATATGCCCTGCCCTAGCGCAGTCGCAGTCTCGGCCATGCCAAGAAACACGACAGGTTGCGGCATATCTGCGGGCAATCGGCTGGCGAGGTCGTGCATCGAAGCACGCATCGCCTGAGGCGTTGCCGGCAGGTGTCGACCTAATATCTTGGAAACGACGAGGAAGCCGCGCTTGGGGTTTGCCCGCGCAGCGAAATCGCACAGATCGTGCAAATGTGGTCCATGATCGACGGTCAGCGACAGCGTTCCGGTGGGCAAGCAGATCGTTTCTTGCATCGTGATCGGGGTCATCTTTCAAGTAAGGGCGTAAGGTCGAAGAACATAACAATCCAGCGGAGATGCCGGTCACTGGAGCGGCTGCTGCACCAGGAGTATCCCGCGCCCGTTGGTCTCGATACAAGCGCCATGTCGCCGTAGCAGGTTCTGCGGATCGATCTCGTCCATCGCCCTCCGATCTATCTGCTCCCATGCGGTGCGCGAGATTTCCACTGTGGCGACATAATCATCGTCTGCCTGGCCCGAGGAAATTTTCCTCTGCGTATAGGCTGAGACGGCCACCGTTTTGATCGCGGTGCTGGTAGCCATGGAATGGCCGATGAGACGGAGGATCAATGAGCAGACATGGTCCACATAGCAGAATGCGATTTTCTGCTTCGACAACGGCTTCTGCACGAGCAGAAGTTTGCGATGGTCCGCCGTCCAATGGGAAATCGGCATGTCTTCAATCTCGGGGAGGTCCACATCCAGCAGCAGGCGACCTTGGCGAAGAGAGATCGCGATATTGGTTTCATGAGGCCAGTCTAGCTGACCCAGATTTTGCAAAAGCGCATTTTCTAGAGCCTCCTGATCCGGTCCATTGTTTGCCATCTCCGCGCGCCACCGCATGAGTGCTTCTACAAAGGCTTCCTGCGACCCGAACGAAGCCCGGTCCGGCTTTGTCGTGTTCCCGGCGCTGATCGTTGCCACAGTGTCGGGTATATCGTGATGCATCCGACCAAGCTTGTCGAACGCCGCGTTACGAGCGCTGACATGCTCTTCCATAAATTCCGTGAGCTGTTCGCCCATTGCAGTCTTGGCCGCAGAGATGAGGCGGTCGTCAATGAGCCTTTCAGCTTCATCAAAGAACTTGACCTGATCGCCTTCCATTCGAGCGTTGAGCCGTGCAGGCAAGCTCGGACGCTCCTCCGTGACGCGGCTTGCTGAGCGAGCGCGGGCGGAGGAGGGCTTGTCGAGGCGTTCACGGTAGCTCAGTCCGGTGCCCGGCAACCCCACATTTCCAAAAATGCCACGCTTGCCGACCGTGACCGAAGCACCGCGAGGGCCAACGGACAAGGATGCGCCGGACAGGCCCAGATTGACGCGAACGCCCGGGAGGATCGAAATTCGCTTATTGAACCTGAACCCCATGGTGCCCTTACATCTCCACCAAAATACTGACGACGCTGTTGCGGAGGCGATGCACGACATTCCGCCGGTCGCTGTCGGTGGAAAGCGGCGTGGACGACGGCTGAAATCCTGCCGCTGCCATCATCTCGCGAACCATGACGCTGCGGATGCCGAAATTCACATTCTCCGAGATCGAACCGCGTTCCCGCATATGACCATGCGCAAGAGAAGCGGAAGTGATGCCGACCAGATTACCGCATTCATCAATGATAGCGCCACCAGACGACCCCGAACCGATCGGCGCGGTGAACTGGAAGCGGGACACGTCCCCGCCGCTGCCAGTCAAACCGGAAATATTGCCTGTCGTCACCTTGAGGTCGGCGCCCAGCACATTCATCAAAGGGTAGCCTGATGCCAACACGCCTTCGCCCAGCCAGATAGGCGCGCCGATCCGCAGCGGAATCGGCGAGCCGTCCGCTGGCCCCTGCAACAAGGCAAGATCATGAAGCTGGTCAACCGCCAGCGGTGTTAACGCATTGCCCGAACGACCAAGCTGAAACTTGACGCCATCTTCGATGACGTGGGCGTTGGTGACGATCAGACCCGGTGCCACAACGACGCCGCTGCCTGAAGCCTGGCCCACGCCTGACCGGCCGGGAGAGCCACCATCAAAACGATCCGGCTCCCTGCTGCTTTCACGCGATGGACGACAGGGAAATTCGATCCGGTCGAACTTACGAGCACGCGCGTAGGCGTCGATGCCAAATGTATAACCCTCGTTCGACACCTTCATGCGGCGAGCGCCGCTTTTGGTATAGATCTCTGCTAGGATCACCGCCGCCAACTGCTGGCCGGGCAGCGGCAGAGTATAAGCCTCTCCTGCTATGCTGATCTCGATGGGGTAGCTGTCGTTGACGAAACCGCCCGACCTGTCGTCCATGACATAGGCCAAGATTTCCAACGGCTCCCCCAGGCTTGGCAGGGATGCACAGTGCCACCGTCCGTTCGCACCGGATGTAAAAGGCAGAATCGCGCCATGGCTATTCACCGCGCAGATGGCAATTCGCGCAGCGTCTTGCCCGTCAATCGTTACGGTCCACTCGCCGTCCGGCGTGATGGCGATACGCTGACCAGGCAATGCTGCGTTCACTGGCACCCCACTAAATCAAAACCTGTTCGATGCTGCTGGCAAAACGAATGTGCGTATCGACGGCGTTCTGACCGATATTGTCGGGCGTGACCATGCCAGCCAGCAGGCGCGCCCAGTCGGCCAGAATTCCGCACCCAACGCTCTCGGAATAAACAGACCCGCCTGCCGGACGCGCATTGATCTCCAGTATCTTCCAACTGCCATCAGCGTGACGCCGAAACTGGGCATTCACAACGCCGCTAAGGCCGAACATCGCGACGAGGCTTGCCACATCGCGCTCGAGCGGGTGCGCACTCTGCACAGTCTGGTCGCCATTGGATAGTTTGGTGCGAGCGGCATATTTCAGCAACTGACCGTCATCACACAGAATGTCGAACGACACTTCCGGTCCCGGCAGATATTCCATCAGGACCAGATCGTGCGATGCACCTTCGTGCTCCTGCTCACGCAGGGCGGAAATGTAGAGATCGCCGCGTATCCTGCGAGCATCGGGATTGCGAAGATGGCGCATCGCCCCATCTTTAGTCAAAATCCAGAAGCCCTCACCGTTTACGCCATTGCGTGGCTTGATGCATGGAGGCACTTGCCCTGCATAATCGGTGATGGCCCGCTCCAGTGCGTCGCTGCCAGCGATGAGCTGGGTGGGGAGATGGCAGTCCAAGACGCTCGTCGCTTCTGCGAAGGAATATTTGTCTTCCAGCAGCGCAAGGGTTGGCGGGCTGGCTGGCAACGCGACCTTGCAGGGCAGGTCTGCCGTAGCGATAAGCGTTCGGTGCCGTGTCGGCACGAATATATCGATACCGTAACAACTGATCTGGTTCTTCACCCAATCGAGATAAGCCGCTGTCGACCCCTCAGGTTCGACCCAGGTCTCTATCGGGCCAGGACGGGCCGGCAATCCCTGCCCAATGCTGGCATAGACTTCAATGGAAGGTTCTGCGGCCATGATCGCGGCGGAAATCGGCGCGAGGGAATAGCCGCGGTTGAACCAGATACGCATCAGCGATTGCCAGCAGGACGTGTCAGCCAGCCCATCGTTCAGCCCAGATTGACGCCCATGCCGCCAGCGAGGCCGGCAAGGCCGCTCTGCCAGCCTTCGCCGACTGCCTTGACCTTGATGTCGCCCTGAGGCCCGCGATAGAGCTCGACGAAGATCATCGCGGCATTGGTGCTGCTGTCCTCCGACAGATCGTAGCGCGCCAGTTCCTTGCCATCGGCATCGTTGACGACGCGCGCATAGGCGTTGGATACCGATCCGAAATTCTGTCGCTTCTCGGCACCTTCATGAATGGTCACGGCGATCACGACCTTTTTCACCTCGGCGGGCAGGCGCGAGAAGTCGATCTTGATCGTCTCGTCGTCACCAGCGCCGTCGCCCGTGCGGTTGTCGCCGCCATAGACGACCGATCCATCGGGTGAGGTCTTGTTGTTGTAGAAGATGAAATGGGCGTCGCTAATCACCTTCTCATTCTGTCCCAGAATGAAGGCTGAGGCGTCGAGGTCGAAGGCGTCGCCATCCGTCCGCCGGACATCCCAGCCCAGCCCGACCGTGACGGAAGTGAGGCCGGGTGCCTCTTTGGACAGCGATACATTGCCGCCTTTGACCAGGGAAACAGCCATCTTCTTTCCTTTGAATCGAAATCGTAAAGCCAGGGGCCGGCCGTCGCCGGCCCCCGCGTGGATCAGCCTACGCTAACACCATAGTTGGTGGCGAGAGGGCCAAGACCACCCTTGAAGCCCTGTCCAACGGCCCGGAATTTCCAGTCGGTGCCATGACGATAGACCTCGCCCAGGATCATTGCCGTTTCGACCGATGCGTCTTCCGACAGGTCGTAGCGGACAACTTCAGTCCCGCTCTTCTGGTTGACTAGGCGAATGAAGGCATTCGAAACCTGGCCGAAGCTCTGGCCCTTGGCCTCGCCTTCGTGGATCGTCACGACCAGGGCGACCTTGTCGATGTCGCCGGGAATTTTCGACAGCGTGACCTTGATCTGCTCGTCGTCACCGTCGCCTTCGCCGGTGCGGTTGTCGCCTTGGTGTTCGACGCCGGCAACGACCTTATTATTGTAGAACACGAAATCATTGTCGCTGCGCACCTTGCCACTCGTGGCGAGCAGGAAAGCCGAGGCGTCAAGATCGAAGTCCGCGCCATCAGTCGCACGAACGTCCCAGCCCAGGCCGATCATAATCTCGTCGAGGGTCGGATCTTCCTTGCTGAGGCTGACATTGCCGCCTTTGGAAAGAGAAATCGCCATGCTCAAACACTCCTTGTGATCAACTGTTATGATTTAGCGCCTGCCGACAGATTAGTTCGCGTGCGCGTTGGTGATGATTTCGCCAGTGGGCAGAATCGCCTGGGCCTCGCCGTCCTCCGCATATTCATCGGGGAACAACTTGCGGTGACGAACGGATGCCCAGAGCGACAGCCCGATGATGACAGCGCCGATAAGCCCTGTCACGATCTCCGGGGTTTCGACGCGGATGCTCAGCAGCATGATCGTCGCAAGCGCGATGATTGCGTAAAAGGCGCCGGGTTCGAGGAAGCGGAACTCTGACAGATGCCCGCCGCGGACCAGTGCCACGGTCATGGAGCGAACGAACATGGCACCGATGCCGAGACCCAATGCGATCAGCAGAATATCATTGGTGATGGCAAACGCCCCGATAACGCCATCGAACGAGAACGAGGCGTCGAGGAACTCGAGATACACAAAGGCTCCTGCGCCGCTGCGGACGACCTGGCCGGTCGCTGCGTCCGTTTCACCGCCTCCGATCCAGTCGCCGAATTTCTGGACCGCGAAGAAGGTTGCAACGCCCGACAAGCCGGCAATAAGGAAAGTCTGCTGCTCATGCCCCGCAATCATGAAAGACAGGCCGACGATGATAGCGGCCGTCGCGATGTAGGGCGACATGGGGATCTTTGCGAAAGCGGCGAGCAGGCGTTCGATAAAGCCCAGCCAATGATGCTCGCGATCTTCATCGAAGAAGAAGCTCAGCCCGACCAGCATCAGGAACGCGCCGCCAAAGCCGGATATGCCGACATGAGCGCCGGTCACAATCTGCTCGTAAAGTTCGTGATCCGTCACCGCGATCCGCGTGGCTTCAACCGGGGACACCCAGGCCGAGATCGATACGATCAGGATCGGGAAGATGATCCGCATACCGAACACGGCGATCAGGATGCCCCAGGTCAGGAAACGCCGTTGCCATACCGGGTCCATATCCTTGAGAATGGAGGCGTTCACTACAGCATTGTCGAGGCTGAGCGACGTCTCCATGACACCCAGCACGCAGGCCAGGAACACCATTTGTAGGGCAGGCCCCATCAGTCCGGTCTGCTCATAGCCCAACAGGCCTGCCAGGAGCAGCGCGACGATCGTGAAGACGATCGAGCCGTAAAAGTTCTTCATATTCCCCCTATCAAGGCCATGCGGCAGGCCTTGGAAATCCGATATCACAGCCTCGGCGCGTCAGTCCTTGGAACCCGCTGCCCAACGCAGAATAATCCCGATGTCGTCGGCAAATGGCTTCTGGCTCTGATAATATCGCATGTGCCGATCCATCTGGAGCACGCCGTTCACATTCTCGATCACGGCTATGCCGCAAAGGCGGCAATTGTCGCGACCTTCATCCAGATGCACCTCCACCTCTGGTTGCCCAGGTATGGTCATGCGCACCACGCCATCGGTCTGCTGCCAGTTGGGGACGCCGTCATAAATGAGCGCGAACACGCCAAGGCGTTTAATGTTATCGAAATAGCGGCCGTTCACACGAATCGTTTCACCCGCCGCAACTGCACCTGTTCGATCGTCGCCTGACAACTCTATCCACGGCTCCTGATCGAAATCGCCAAAGTTGCGGCCCAGCGCCTGGATGCAGCCTTTGAAGCCGTTCTTCATCTCGAACAGGACGCCGAGATCGAGATCGACATTCTTGCCCCCGCCGCCGAAGAAGCCACGCTTCTGCTGCTGCTGGCTCCAGTTCAGATTGAGGATGATCTCGCCGAACGTGGAGCCCGTTTTCTTGAGGCTTACCCGGCCGTTGGATTTCGCCAACGTGACCTTCTTCAGGCTGACGGGTGCAGCGGGGGGCGGCGGAGGAGGTGGTGGCGGTGAAGCGGCTGCTGCTGGCGCAGACGGCGGAGGAGCTTCCACTTCGCCTCCAAAATGCGCGATCAGGCTGGCGAGGCCACCAGCAAAACCCGCAGCAATCGTGCCGATCCGCCAGCCGCTGCTGTGCCGGTAGATCTCGACCATCATCACCGCTTTCTCGGTGGTGAGGTGTTCAGCGACATCGAACGACGCCTTCACGCCGTCGACCGTCACGACCAATGGCCGCGATTCGGCGATTGGGCGGCTGTCATGGGTTGCCGTAAAAACGATCCGGTCTATCGCAGCCGGCAGTTTGTCGAGGTCGAGATTGAAAACCGCCGTATCCGATGACGGCTGCAATGTGATCGCGCGTTCGGGGGAAGCCGTGTTGGAAAACAGCACCACATAGCGATCGTCGCCGATCTTCCGATCCTTGTTGAGACCGAAGGCGGCTATATCAACGCCATCCAGACCGAAATCGACCTTGATCGTGCAGCTATTGCCGACACCCAAATCTGAAAGGCCGCGCTTCTCGCCGCGTTGCAACCGCATGCTATTCCCCCGTAACGTGCTTCATAGGCTTGGACGGAACTAGATGCCGTCCTCCTTGATGATCAGATCAGGCGCGCTGCGACGGAGACAAGATCTTGCACCGTGCGCCCAGTCGTGCGTTCACCGATAGCCTTGAAGGTCCATTGGCCACCATCGCGCTTGACCGATGCCAGCACCAATCCAGTGTGGGAGCCAGTGTCCGAAATATCGAAGCGCGCCAATTCGCGATTAGTGCGGCTATCGACGACTCGGCCAAAGGCGTTTTTTACCTTGTCGAAGGTCTGGCCGCGGAAACTGTTTACAGTCAGCACCAGCGTTTCAACATTCGCCGACAGAGCTGTAAGGTCAATCGCGATAGATTCATCATCACCATCGCCTTCGCCAGTCAGATTGTCGCCGCTGTGGCGGATCGAACGGTCGTTGCTGACCAACTGTTGGAACCAGACTGTGTCGACCACCCCGCCGGACGCATCAAAGGCTATGCAAGAGGCATCAAGGTCGATGCTTCCGCCTCCACCACCCAGAATCTTTCCCAAGAAGCCAGAGGACGCAACATCCCATCCCACGCCCAGCATGATTGCGGAAAGGCCATCACCGCCTTCCTTCTTTAGACTTACGGAAGCGTTTTTCTTCAAAGAAATGGACATATCGCTCCTTTGCTGTGCTGCCGATTTTAGACGGATGCCCGCCAATTGCTTCAAAATCATTGAGGAAGTATCTAAATAATCGCGGTTGATCCAGACCAAAACCCCTTTGGAAGCATTCTGTGGCGCTGGAGGCTATCGCGGATGATCCGCCTGATGGTCTCTAGTCCGTCATTACCCGTATCATGATGTTGCATCGCACCGGCTCCTTGACCTTTTCCGCCGTCCTCTCGCACGCGACTATGGCGTCGCGGTTTGCCTGCCTCATATCGGCGGCGTCCACGATGGCCTGCCAGCCGTCCGGATTCCCGGCGCGCATTAGACGAATGCCCGCTTCCCATAGCGACGGCTCCCCCATCGTGCGCGTCGCGACCCGCTCAGGCCATTGCCAGCTTTTGGGTGCAAGGCTGACCGCCCATCCCGGATAGGCCAGCAAGAGGAGAGAGACGGCCAGCGCCGTGCCTATGCCGGTATAGACCAAGTGCCGGCGTTGCCTGTCCTTGGTGCGGACAGCACCGATGGCCCGCATCTGATCGGCATGGGCTTCGCGCAGAAGCGCCTGCGCCTGTTTGATGGACGCCTTGTCCGTGTCCCGTGCCGCTTCTGCGGCCACTATGATCCGTTCCGCCATGCTCTCCGGGGTCATGTTGAGCGCTTCGGACTGCGAAAACGCCTTCATGTGCTTGGCGAACTCGGCCAAGGCGGCGTTGATCTTGCCCAGCGTCGGGTTGTAGTCGGGAACCTCGATGCTCTGCTTCTCGACGGCGATATGCTCAAGGGCGCGGGCGATCACCGCCAAACGCCCGTCAAGCCTCTGCTCCATCGTCTCCACGCGCGCCGCCAGGTGCGCGAACGCCTCCGCCGCCGTGCCGGTCGGCGGCTGGGATTCCGGCTCGTTCGGCAGGGATTGGTCGTCCATATGCTGTTCTCCTTGTTCTAGCGTTCAATGCCGCGGCTCATGTCGCGGCCATGATCGAAGGGGATGGAAGCGGTGAGATCGCGGCCGATGCTGCGACCCATGTCCTGACCGATCTCAAGGCCAAGCTCGCGGCTGCGTAGCCCCAGCACGGATTCGAGCTGGGCGTCGCGCTCAAGACTTTTCGCCATGTCGGCCATGTGCTGCGCGGTGGTCTTGGCGGCGCGAAAATTGCCGTCGCGCACAAGCTCCTGATGCTGGCGCTGCAACTGCTGCCAGACCTCCACGAACCTGTCGGCGCGCTGGAATGGATCGATGCGGATTTCCGCCTCCGCCTGCATCGCCCGCACGGCCTCATGGCCGCGCCCTTCCGCCGCCTCGCGGATCAGTTCCGGGCCTGCTCGAAACGCACTGTTCAAATCGGTCAAGCCTTCGGGCCGGATCGCATCCAGAGCGTCGCGCGCCTTGTCCAGCGCCTCGCGCTGGTGGGGCATAGGATCGATGCCTTGCGCGCGGGTCTGCCGGATTGCGTCCACTGCCTTGGCGTAGCGCTCGACCGCGCCGCGCAATCCGCCCGCGCGCATCGGCTGCGGGTCCTGCTCGCGCTGCTGCTGGCGCGCGGGATCGTGGACAGGCGCGGAAGCGAAGCGCCCAAGGTCCAGGCCATCAAATATGCCGCGCTCTGGTGCAGGTGTGGGCAGAACCGCACGATCCTGACCGGGCAGCGAGAGGCGCAAGCCGTCGAAGATCCCGCGCGCCTTCTCCACCACGGGCCTGACGATCTCGGCGACACGCTCGCCGAACGTGATGCCGCGCCGTTCCGCGAACTGCTGCGCCGGATCGCGGCGATCATAATCGCCCGCCATGTCCTTGGCGCGCTCGCGAGATAGGGTGCGGACAAGGCGGGAATCGTCCTTGAAATCATCCCGCCCATAATGGAAGTCCACGCCTTCCCGATGGCGGGTGAGGACGACGTAGGTTCCGTGCCTGTCCATTCCCGGCGTGGCGAGCGCATGGGTGCGATCGACACTGACGGCCTGCGTCTTGTGGATCGTGGCGGCATAGCCATGGTCAAGGTCGCGATAATCCTTGAGGTCGAACGCCACAGAGCGCCCGTCATCGGTCCGCACGGTCATGCTCTGCTCGTTCACCCGCTCGATGGTCCCCAGCGTACCGTTCTTCACGTCCATGCTGCGTTCGTTGCGCCGAAACATGACGCGATCCCCGGACGCAAAGTCCCGGTCGCCGTTCGCGGTCTTCACACGGGCATCGTCACCCAATTCGCCCGCATCGCGCCGCCGATCGCGCGCCATCTCGTTGAGCGTCCGCACCTCGTCATTGGTGTGGGTGAAGATCATGCGCGTCTTGCCGGGGTCGGCCCGCCGCGCCGCGTCCCAGCGATCGATCAGATCGCCACGCGCCTGTTCGCGGGTCTCGGCGGCGTGGACCATGCCGTGATCGGCATAGGCCCGGATCGCTTCGCCGGTCCTGCCGGTCGCCAGATGGCGGGTGGCGTCCTTCTGCCATCCCTCATGCTGGCGGCGGATTTCGGTGATCTCGACCCCGCCATGCCGTTCATGGATGGCGCGGAACGCCGCGCCCGCCTCGATCGCCTGCAACTGCTCGGCGTCGCCGACAAGTACGACCTTCGCGCCCGCTGCTTCGGCATGGGATAGGACACGCTCCATCTGGCGGGTGCCGACCATGCCCGCCTCGTCGATCACCAGCACGTCGCGGGCAGTGAGAAGATCGCGTCCGTTGGCCCAGCCATATTCCATGCTGGCGATGGTGCGCGAGGCGATGCCGGAACCATTCTCCAGCCCCTTCGCCGCGATACCCGACAGCGCCACGCCGCGCACCTCGAACCCCGCCCGCTCCCACGCCTCTTGTGCAACGCCAAGCATCGCGCTCTTGCCGGTGCCTGCGTAACCTACGACGATGCTCAAATCCCGATCGCCGGCCACATGCTCGAACGCCGCGCACTGCTCTCCCAACAGCAACAATCCGCGCCCCTCCGCGCTGACCAATGCCGCCTCCCGCGAATTCTCGTCCGTGCGATGCCGTTCGCGCCCAGCCATCAGTTCGGACGCGCGCTGCAACCGCTGCTCGGTCTCGATCATGTCGCGGCTGGTAAACCGATCCTCGCCGCGCCCGTCCTTGCCCAGCGCGATCAGGTCGGGCGAGGCACGAACCGCGCTCATCGCCCGGTCATACTGGTCCTTGCTGTCGCTGTGCCGGTGGACGAACATCGCAAGGTCGCGATTGGTGAAGGTCGCCTGATGATGGGTGATCGCATTGAGCGCCACGGAAGGATCGGCGATGATACGTTCACCGTTCCGCTCGGCGACGGCGCGGTGATCCTCAATCCGCTCGGACTCAAGGCCGCGTGTCCCCATGCGCGACGCGGCGGGGCCGATCTTGTCCTGCGGCTCAAGGTCGATGCCCTGCGCCTCCAAGGATCGGTGATCGATCCGAGCGTCTATGTCGAGTTCGGCAAGGCGGGCGTTGACATGATCCGCCCAGCGCTCACGCCATTGCTCCACCAATTCAGTGCGGTTCCAGTCACGGACCTTCTGCCCCAAACCTTCCTCGCCTACCTCCCGCATGGTGAGCATAACATGGGCATGGGGCTTCGCCAGCGTGTCCGCGCCGATGTCCCAATGCACATTCAAATCCGCGATCATGCCGCGATCGACGAACTCGGCGCGCACGAAATCCTGCGCGAGCGCGATTCCCTGCGCCTGTGTCATCTCGCGCGGAATGGCGAACTCGACTTCACGGGCAAGCTGCGCGTCCTTGCGCTTCTCGGTGGCCTCGACCTCGTTCCAGAGGGTCGCGCGATCCGAAAAGCGTTCGGGCGCACCTTCGGGCAGGAGGATTTCCGAATGGACGACGCCCGCCTTGTTGGTGAAGTCATGGTCGCGGTCGAGCCGATCGTCGTGCAGGCGCTCGGCGGCGCGATAGGCCGCCGCCGCGACGGCGCTCCGCCCTTGCGCGCGGCCAATGACCTGAACGGAGAAATGGTAGATCGCCATAACGATCATCCATTTACTATCTCAAGCGCACGTCGGCACGACGTATAAGCGCGCCCTTCTCGAAAATTTCTCGGACGGGACTAGGCGGTGTCAGGCTGTCCCGGTGACTCTACTGCGCGGCGCGCGGGTTCATCTTATCATCGCTACGTCATCACTCAATGGAGACTTTGCAATGCGCAAACCCAAGAACTTCGATTCGGAACTCAAGGCGCTGTCCGACAAGGCCAAGGCGCTCAAGGAGCGGCGTGTGAAGCAACTCGGCGAACTGGTGACGGCGACGGGTGCCGATACGCTCGACGCCGACATACTCGCCGGGGCGTTGCTCCATGCCGTCAAGGCGAGGGACGCCGCGACCAAGGAGGGCTGGCGCAAGGCGGGCGCGGCTTTCTTTCTCGGCAAAGGCGGCAAGCCTGCGGACGGACCTGCTGGCTAGCAAAGCGGCACTCTCCCGCTCGACGGCGGCGCGGCACCGACTTGAGGCGCGAATGGCGCGCACCGACATGCGGGACTGGGCCATTGCCCGCCGGACCCGCACACGGCACCTCATCGAACTGGGCGGCCTCGTCATCAAGGCGGGGCTGGTCGAACTGACGGATGATGATCGCGCGACACTTTACGGTGCGTTTCTCACCGTGGCGGAGAGACTGCGCGGTGATGATCGCCCCAGCGCCCTCGCTCTCTGGCAGCGCAAGGGTAAACGCGCATTCGAGGCGGACGCCGGGGCTACGATTCGGCACCATGATGCAGGCTGACACGGGTAAAACGGGGACGCTGTAATCGCCCCTGCTGCTGGCATTTTTGTGTTACATCGGCTATGCAACCGGCAGGAGGTGATGATGCTCGGACTGATCCTGACGGCTGTGACAATTCTGACTCTTGCCGCCATCTCATACAGAGCGAATATACGCTATGGCGATGAGGACCGTTTGCCGATGCAATGGTCCTTCAAGGGCGAGGTGAACTGGTCTGCGCCGCGTCGCTGGGCTTTGGCCTTTACGCCTATTCTGGCGGTCATTTGCATAAGCCCTGCGGCTATCCTGCTGGTGACTGCGCCGCCCTCCGAAGGTGACGCGATAATCGGGATCGCGGTATTGTCACTGATGGGCGCATGCTTCATCGCCGCGCACCTGTTTCACCTATGGCTGATTGATCGGACGGTAACGCGCTAGATCAACTGACCGTTCGGCGCGGTAAGGGCAAGCATTAACGCGGAACCGACAAGCGCACACTGCCGTCCGGTTCTGCCTGATACTCCACCGTCGCCACGATGGGCGGGCGGCTCTTGTCGCAGTAGCGCACGGTGATGATTCCCTCCCGGATCGCGGGGCACAGGCCGGAGCCATAGAGAATATCCGCCAGCGCGTCGAAGGTGGTCGCCTTGGCGCGATAGGCTCCGGTCCATCGCACCGCCCAAATGTCATCGTTAGCCTTGACCCGGTAGCCAGCCCTCTGCGCAACGTCCATGACCGCGCCAAGCACGGTGTCCGCGCGCACGTCAAATTCCAGCACGGCGGACAGGTCTGCGGGTTTGGAACGGACGGCCTGCGCGGACTTCATCCGCCATAGCGTTGCCTCCGCGCCCGCCATGAAGAGGCACAGGCCGACCATCGCCAAGGGCAGATGGTCAATCCAGCGTTTGAATCCGTCCGAGCGCCAGAAACGGCGAACCGGAATGAGCGGATTCCACCGGCCCCATGATGGGGCAGCACGTCGCACGATCCGCCATGTCCGTTGCAGCATGTTCGTACGGTAGGTAGGCTGGGAAAGGGCTATCGCCTTCGTCGGCTCTGCTGGTGGTGGAAGCATCGGCGCTGGCAGGCTTGCGGCAAGCGACGCAAAATGATCCGCGACGGCGCACGCCGCTCGGTCCGCCAGTATCTCCACCCGCGCGAATGCCCACGCTAGTTTCTCGCCCGAAATGCGGTAGGATCGCCCATAGCGCGCCTCGACATAGGCGCGGCGGATGCAGCCGAACGTGCGCCGCTCGAACCGGCTGTCTCGCGGCCATGCCGAACACAGGCGTGGGTCCAGCGCCTCTGCCGCCTCGCGCAGTTCGTCCAGCGCATGGGTGCGCGGCGCGTGCAGGCTGATTGAGCGCAACACGCATAGATAGAAATGTTCGCACGCCTGATGCAGCATCAGCGCCGCCATCGGCGCATCGCCCCGATTTCGATAGAAAGCCGCTCCCGCCAGAAAACCCGCTCCACGCTGATGCCAGCGGATGAACTCCGCGACACCCTGGATAGCCCGCTCCCGCACCGGAAGGCGGCGCGGCTCTTGCAGCCGCAAGCCTTCCATCTGGTAGAGCGCGATGCCCCGCTCGGCGATGGTGACGAAATAGGGATTGCCCTCGGTCAGAGCGCCGTTGATCCGCTCAAGGCTTTCCACGGATAGCCGTACCGGATGGGCAATCTCGCCGTGCTCCCATGCGCGGCGAAGCCGGTCGCGCACCAGCCGCCAGGCGCGGTCGCTGCGGGCGAGGCGGGAATAGTTGACGATCGCGAGCAGGCGAAACGCTTCCCCCGGCGCGACCTCGGCCCAATCCTTTTCTGCATGGGGACCGTGCAGGATCAAGGCAAGGACGGGGCCAGCCCGGAAATGTTCGGAACATCGACCCTTGGTCGTTTCCTCGAACGTCTCGAACAGGATCGTGGTGATATGGAGAAGCTCGTCGCGGATCGGCGCGGGCAGATGATCGGCGTCGGTGCGCAGCATCATGACCGCGCCTCCTGTGGGCCGCGCTGGCAACCCTTCGGGCGTGGGTGGCCGGTCACGTCATGGACGCAATCCACCAAGGCGCGCACAAGAGGCGTGATCGTGGCTGGGATGAAGCCACCCGTCTGGGGCCGGTCTTCCTCCCACTCGTCATAGTGATAGCCCCACTTCCAGTAAGGCGAGAGAACCACGGCCAGCCGCGCCATGTCCGGGCAGTCATGGCCGAAGCCGCACGCATTGGCGTAGGCTAGCGCCTTGGCGATGTCCTGCCTAATGTGCTGGGCGTTCCATTCATCGGCAAAGCCCACGTCGAGCAGATAGGCGCATAGCGCTTGCTGACAGACGAAGCCCGCGAAATGCAGGGCCGGGTTCGTGAATCGGCTTCCGGGGAAGGCTACTATGTCCGTCAGCATCCAGCGCCGCTCGGCGTTGTGATACCGGAAGCGGCTGATGCTCCGACCCTCTTTCGTGCGTACAAGCTTTGCGGGTTCATCCTCATAGCGCCGATGAAGCGCCGCCAGCGCATCGCTCCAGGGCGAAGCAATCGTCGACGCGACGACCGGCGCAACCGCAAGACCCCGTAGCAGGGCGCGGCGCGATGTTCCGCTATTCGATTCGCTGGAAGGATATTCGAGCTTTGCCATTGCCACACCTCCATCGGCCGCGTCCGTCAGACCGCATGGCGCGGCCCAAAGGACTATCCGATATCGCTTAATAAGCTAGGAGGGGCTATTTATCAATAACCGATATCCCTTATTGAACTTGCGATTGAATAGGCGTCATGGCCGGTTACGAGACTTCCATGGGAAGACCGCCGCTTGGAGTGAAAACAACCGTTGTTCGCCTGCCTGATGGATTGGCAGAGCGAATAGACGATCTTATCGGCCCTAATCGGCGCGCACAGTTCATCCGCAACCTTGTGGAGAAGGAGGTCGAGCGGTTGGAAGGTGAGCGTGAGGCAAAATCTGGCAAGCCGTCTTCGACCTGACGGAAAACCTTCAATGCGCGGTTGTCGGTCACTTCGCCAAGCCGGCGGTGATTTTCGGACACTTCTGGCGCTTACCAATCCTCGCAGCATCTTGATTTGCGGGATAGCCGCAGAAATCTGCGGTTCGTGACCGAAATTGATGTGATTTTTGTCACTCGGACGGAGCGACACGTCGTTGGGCAGCACGGTGTCGCTCCTGCCCTTACGTCAACGACAAGACGCGCACGTTGCCGATCCGGTCGGGCACATCGACCATGACTTTGCGACCGGAGCGGCGCAGCACGACATCTGCTTGGCCATTGCCTACTTGGATGTGGCGAATGAGCAACTCATCGAGATTCCCCGGCAATGTGGGTTCGGCGAACAATATCCGCTCGGCCTGGGGATCAAAACTCAAGCCTAGACAGGATTGAAGCAGGAACAATGGCGCTGCGGCTGCCCAGGCCTGGGGGACGCATGCCACGGGATATAAAGTCGGTCCCTGAGCCGGACGGCGCGGGAAACCGCAAAACAGTTCGGGTAACCGCCGCAGGTCGACATAGGTCGAAGCAGCCATCAGCCCCTCGAAAATCAGGGCAGCCTCCGCCCGGAAGCCATAACGAGCGAAGCCGGCCGCGATCAGGGCGTTGTCATGCGGCCAGACCGAGCCGTTATGATAGCTCATCGGATTATAGCGCGCCTCCGTCGTGGGGATGGTGCGAATGCCCCATCTGGAAAAGGAAGAAGGCGACATTAGAGCCTCGATCAGGCGCGGGACGCGTTCCTGCCTGGCCAGTCCCGTAAACAGGACCTGACCCGCGTTGGAAGAGCGAACCCGGCACGGTCGCTTGTCTCCGTCCAGAGCCAGAACGTAGGTGCCAAGCGCCTCGTCAAAGAAGGCGCGGTCGAAGCGTTCCTGAAGCGCCGATGCCTTCTCGCGGAACATTGCCGCCTTGTCGCTGTCAGCGAAGCTATCGAGGATTGTCGCCGCCGCCATCCAGGCGCCATAGACATAGGCCTGCACCTCAGCGAGGGCAATCGGTCCTCGGGCGAGGCTTCCGTCCGCATGAAAGACGGAGTCGTAACTGTCTTTCCAGCCCTGATTGGCAAGTCCCTGATCGGTATATCGGCCATATTCGACATAGCCATCGCCGTCCCGATCGCCGTGGTTGTCGATCCAGCCAAGCGCAGCTTCGATTTGAGGCCAGATCGAACGGATGAAGCCAAGGTCGCCGGTCCGCTCGAGATATTGTCCGGCGAGCATGATGAACAAGGGTGTGGAATCGATGCTGCCATAATAATGACGAAAGGGCACCTCACCTAATATGGCCATCTCGCCGCGGCGAACCTCGTGCAGGATCTTGCCGGGCTCCGCATCGGCATCGGGATCGAATGCAGTCGCCTGATGCGCGGCCAGAAAAGAGAGCACACCGCGCGCTATTCCCGGATCGAGCCACAGCATCTCCATTGCGGTGATGATCGAATCCCGGCCGAACACTGTGCTGAACCAGGGAATCCCGGCATAGGGAAACGGTCCATGCTCGGTATCCGTCACCAGCATATATGTGTCAGCTACGCAGCGACGCAGCGTCTCATTGACGGTCTCGTTGGAGGAAACCAGTGATGCTGCGCGGCCGGAGGAACGTTGCAAGGCTCGCCGGGCCTGACGCATCGACTGGGCGAAGTCCTGCCGCAGATCCAGGTTTTGCTCCACTTGTCCGCAGCGAATTCGGATCAGCAGTGTCTGCCGTTCCTGCGGCGCGAGCGTCAGGGTGAAGACAGCGTGGGCAGCAGCCAGTTCCTGCGGCAGCGGCGCAAAGCGGAGGGACGTCTCCCGGACCATGCCATCAAGCCCTTCATAGGCAAGAACGACCTGGTCCCGGCCGATCTGCGGCGCGCGCAGATGGCCACGGGCGTCTCGGCTCGTTCCCCTGACCTCGAACAGATCCAGGAAATCGGCGCCAAACTCCAGCCTCAGGCTGATGGAATGAGCCTTGTCGTCATAGTTGCAAATGGTCAGCCTTTCGAACAGGCCAGCATCCCATAGAAAGCGCGTGCGGCGGATATGGATCAGGTCATGCTTTAGCCCATGACGGCCATCTGATCCGGCAAAATCCGGATTTGTAAGATCGCATGTCAGGGTGGCATTGTCGTCGCGCAGGGCCGAACTGAGAAGAATCGGCCGCGCGCCATCCTCCATGGTCAAATAAAAATGCGAAAGATGGCGTGTATCGCGATGATATAGGCCTTCGGGACTACCTGGGCCACCGATTGCATCGCCGCTATGATCGAAAAGCGCGAATGTATCTCCGTGCTTGAGCGTACGAGGCCTTCTTTCATGCAACGAGGCGGTTGCGGGCACAAAGAATTGAGCTGGCGCCCGGGATATGGTGTCAGATTGCGGCTGTAGGCTTGGCCGCCTTTCGACAATCGCGTGCATGACAGGCCTCCTCAGGCGACGACCTGCAGGTCCGCGCTCTCCCCCAGTAGCCGCCGATAGCGTGCGGCCTGCATTCGAGAGCCGGGCAGATTGCGGTACAGATCGAGATAGTCGGCGGCCATGCGGCCCGCAGAGAAGCGGCGTTCGAACGTCTCGCGCACGCGCTGGCGATCAAGGCCGTCGAGATGCGATACCGCCGTCACCGCCTCCTCAAGCGTATCGACGATGAAGCCAGAGACGCCGTGATCGATGACTTCGGGGACCGAGCCGCAGCGAAAAGCGATTACCGGCGTCGCGCATGCCATCGCCTCGATCATCACAAGGCCGAAGGGTTCGGGCCAGTCGATCGGAAACAGCAGGGCGCGCGCATTTCCCAGAAACTCGGCCTTCTGTCGCTCGTTGATTTCCCCGATGAATTCGACGTTGGGCGACACCCGGATCATCGGCTCTATCACTTTTTCCCAATATTCGAGATCTGCCTGGTCGACTTTTGCGGCGATCTTCAGCTTCATGCCCGCGGCGGTTGCGATTGAGATAGCACGGTCGGGTCGCTTCTCGGGCGAGATGCGCCCGAGGAAAGCGAGATAGTCGCCTTTGGGTTTGATCGTGGCCGGCAACAGGTTGCTGGGAAGCCCATGATGAACCGTGCGCACCCAATTGACCGGCGGCATGGGGCGCCGCTGGTCATTGGAAATGGAAACCAGCGGCAGGTCAGGGAATGCGCGGTAAAAGGGCTGCAGATCAGGAAGATCGAGCCGCCCGTGCAATGTCGTCACTGTGCGCCCGGCAAAATCGGCCACCATTGGAGCGTGCAAGAGGTCAATATGGAAGTGAAGCACGTCGAATTCGTCGGCGCGGCGGCGGACTTCCTCGAGCAGGACCATATGATGGGGAAGAGGATCCTTCACCCCCGGGTCTAGCCGCAGGGCCGTTTCGCAAGCCGGCACGAGTCGCGCACTGGTCTGGGAATCCCCACTTGCGAAGAGCGTGACATCGTGTCCCTCCCGCACCAGTTCTTCGGTCAGATAGGATACGATACGTTCGGTGCCGCCATAGAGTTTTGGAGGGACGCTTTCGGCAAGCGGTGCAATCTGTGCGATCTTCATAGTCTGGTTCTCCCTGGATGCCGGCCCGGCAGGGGAGATCGACGAGCCCCTGCCTGCCGATTGCAACGGAAAGTCGGGGCCGGCTCGAGCGCCGGCCCCGATTAGGGTCAGTAGTCCATCGCCGGCATCGGCGCGGACTTATCCTCTTTTGGTAGCTCGGCGACGAGCGCCTCGGTCGTGATGAGCAGCGAAGCGACAGAGGCGGCGTCCTGCAGCGCCGTGCGCACTACCTTTGCCGGATCGATCACGCCCGCCTGGACCAGGTCCTGATACTCGGCGGTAGCGGCATTGAAGCCCCAGTTATAATCAGAGCTCTCCAGCAACTTGCCGACGATATAGGCGCCATCCTCACCGGCATTCTCGGCAATCTGCCGCGCCGGTGCGCGCAGCGCCCGGCGGATGATGTCGATGCCGGACTGCTGGTCGTCGTTGGCGGCCTTGAGGCCATCGAGCGCCTTGATCGCGCGAAGCAACGCGATGCCGCCGCCCGGCAGGATGCCTTCCTCGACCGCGGCCCGCGTCGCATGGAGCGCGTCATCGACACGGTCCTTCTTCTCCTTGACCTCGACCTCGGTCGCGCCGCCCACGCGGATCACAGCGACGCCGCCGGCGAGCTTGGCCACGCGTTCCTGAAGCTTTTCCCGGTCGTAGTCGCTGGTAGTAGTCTCGATCTGCTGGCGGAGCTGCGAGACGCGGCTGTCGATATCGGACGTCTGCCCCACGCCGTCGATAACGGTTGTGTTGTCCTTGTCGATCACCACCTTCTTGGCCCGACCGAGCATGTCCACCGTGACAGTCTCGAGCTTGATACCGAGATCCTCGGAGACAACGTTGCCGCCGGTCAGGATCGCGATATCCTCCAGCATCGCCTTCCGGCGATCTCCGAAGCCCGGCGCCTTGACCGCGGCGATCTTGAGCCCGCCGCGCAGCTTGTTGACGACGAGCGTCGCGAGCGCCTCGCCCTCGACATCCTCGGCGATGATCAGCAGCGGCCGCCCCGACTGCACGACCTTCTCGAGCAGCGGCACGAGCGCCTGCAGGTTCGAAAGCTTCTTCTCGTGGATCAGGATGTAGGGATCGTCGAGCTCGACCTTGAGCTTCTCGGCATTGGTGATGAAATAGGGCGAGAGATAGCCGCGGTCGAACTGCATGCCCTCGACCGTTTCGAGCTCTGTTTCGAGGCTCTTCGCTTCCTCGACCGTGATCACGCCTTCGTTGCCGACCTTCTCCATTGCCTCGGCGAGGATACGACCGACTTCCTCGTCGCCATTGGCGGAGATGGTCGCAACCTGCGCGATTTCGCTGTTGGCGCCGACCTTTTTGGCGTGGCTCTCGAGATCCTTGACGACCGCGTTGACCGCGAGATCGATGCCGCGCTTGACGTCCATCGGGTTCATGCCGGCGGCGACAGCCTTCGAGCCCTCGCGCACGATCGCCTGGGCGAGCACGGTGGCGGTGGTGGTGCCGTCACCCGCCTTGTCGTTCTGCTTATTGGCGACTTCGCGCAGCATCTGCGCGCCCATATTCTCGAACTTGTCGGCAAGCTCGATTTCCTTGGCGACGGTGACGCCGTCCTTGGTGATGCGGGGTGCTCCGAACGACTTTTCAATGACGACATTGCGGCCCTTCGGACCCAGCGTCACCTTCACGGCATTGGCCAGCGTATCGACGCCGCGCAGCATGCGGTCGCGTGCGTCCGACGCGAACTTCACTTCCTTGGCAGCCATCGCTGCTACTCCTTTCTATGTCCTTCCTGAATGTTCGAGGAATAAGGGCGGTCGATCAGGCCGCCTGCTTGAGAGGCACGACATTGTCGATCACGCCAAGGATGTCGCTCTCCTTCATGATGAGCAGATCCTCGCCGTCGATCTTGACCTCGGTGCCCGACCATTTGCCGAACAGGATGCGGTCGCCGGCCTTGACGGACAACTCCACCAACTGGCCGCTGTCGTCGCGCGCGCCGGGGCCGACGGCGACGACCTCGCCTTCCTGCGGCTTTTCCTTGGCGGTGTCGGGAATGATGATGCCGCCCGAGGTCTTCTCCTCGGCTTCGATGCGGCGGACGACCACACGGTCGTGCAAGGGGCGGAAATGCATGGCAAAACCTCCAGATGCAAAACGGGTTGTGATGTACCTGCCGGCTCTCTGGACGACAGGTTCGCGTGAACTAGGAAAAGAGATTTTCGGGTTCAAGAGGGCGAATGAATTTTTGGCACTCATCTTCCTTGAGTGCCAATACAGCCCTTTTCAGCAACATGCCTTTTCAGCAACATGCCGAACGTCTTCCCTCTTGACGCAACTCGGATCAGCCCCAAAATCTCGAGCGGCGTGTGGCGCTGCCCACGCATGAGAAAGGAGCGACACAAGGAAAGGAGCCACGGCCATGTCGCAGCCATTTTCCCGTTTCCTGCACCCCTTCGACGTTGCGCACCACCCGAACCTGGAGCCGGAAGTCAAACGCGCCATTCTCGCCTCCTGGGCGTCCGATCGCGCGGCGGTGAAGGACCAGCCAGCGCTGCGGAAGCCGCCCGGCGCGAGGCGCGCCGTGCCGATCGACGAGGTCTTCGCTGCCATGCGATCCCTCGATGAACCGCCGCAGACCGACGGGCGATCACTACAATGAGCGACCGGGGCTTCATCGCGCAGCTGGAGGGCTATGGTCTCACCACAGCCGAGATCCATTATTACCGGCCCGATGCGCCGTCGCTTCTCCAGCTGTTCACTTGGCAGGAGTATGATCTGGCACCTGATTTCCCCGTGCTGTTCGATTTTCTCGACCATTGGCGGCGTGAGATCGAGGCCGCACTCCATTCGGTCCGGATCGCCCATGGCCGGCTTATCGGACCCACCGAATGGCGCGCGGTCGATGGCATCATCCCCCTCCCATGACGCGCGGTCTTGGCTAGCGCTGGCGCAGGCGAGGCGGACGGGCGGTCCGCCTCGTCCTCGCCTTCGACGACATCATGGAATTCGCGCTCGCGCTGCTGTCGGTGCCGCCCGACGAGCTGGAAGCGCTGGACTGGAGCTTTGCCGATCGCAAGCGGCTCCTTGATCATTTCCTGCGCTCGGGCAAGGCAGCCCAGCGCATTTCACGCGATGTGCTGGCGCAAAGCCCTATCACGCTGCGGTTGCCGCGACGGGACCTTGCGCCGCTTCAGCGCTTCGCCCGCCGCGAACTGCCCAAGGCCGCTTCCAACGCCGCCATGCTCGACCGGGTGATTCGGGTGCTCGACGAGGCCGCGTAGCGGCTGGATTCAGCCGGCGAGGAATGGCGCGGCCGCGAGGCCATCGAAGATGAACTGGACGGCAAGTCCGGCGAGAAGCACGCCGGAGATCCGGCCCACAACGTCGGCGCCGGTGCTACCGAGTAAGTGGACGAGGCGGTCGGCGGCGAGCATCGCCAGCCAGGTCAGCACTATGCAGGCGACGATCATCGCGAGCACGCCGCTCCCCTCGATCAAGCCCTCGGTGCGGCCCATGACCAGCACGGCGGCCGAAAGGCTGCCCGGACCCGCAATTAAGGGAAACGCCAGCGGAAAGACCGCGATGTCGCCAGGCCCTTCGGCTTCCCGGCGCTCGCCTTCGCTGATCGACGAGAGTCCTGGGCTGGAAAAGGTGAGTGTCAAGGCCTGGAGAAACAGGAGCACGCCGCCCGCCACGCGGAATGCCGGCAGCGAGATATGCAGGAGCGAAAGAACGACGCCGCCCGCCACAGCGAACAGCAGCAGCACACCGGCAGCGATCGAGACGGAGCGCGTGGCAAGGCTGATCCGCTCGCTGCGGTGAATTCCAGCCGTCAGGCCGGCGAAGACTACCGCCGTCTCGATCGGACCGATTGTGACGAGCAGGGTGATGAAGCTGGAGAGGATACCGGCTGATATGTGCATGAGCTAAGCAACTGGAGACTGGTAAAGGGAGCGGCGCCAGCTCCGCTCCCTTATGATTCAGACGACTTTGAACAACCCGCCGCGTTGGCCGCCAGCAGACTGCATCATGTTCGGCGCAGCGCGTCGGTTCGGTTCGGATGGGCGATCGTTGCCGACGGCGCTTCGCGGCAGTCACCGGAACTGTTCGACACGACCTTGGGTTGCTCCCCCGAGCCAAGCGAGGTGACCTGAACGCTTCGGCTGCAGGCGCTTCCTCCATTGGTCGTCGAGACGAAGCTGTAGCTAACGGTTCCCGGAGGCAGGCTGCGCAGCGCCGTCAGGTCGATCTTCCCGTCATCGGCCATTGCCAGGAGCGGCAACGCGTGCACCTGACGCATCATCATCTCGCTCTGCCGGTCCATGTCGGCCGCGATCCGATCGAACAGGGCGAATGGGGCCGCCTCCAACGGATCGAGCCATGCGATCGGTGCCAGGCTGGAGGCCGGCGCGACCGTCACTTTCGGCGCGACATCCCCCTGATATTCTATCCGGGCGACCGTGCCGTCCGGCAGGCCGACCTTCATCACATGACTGTTGTGGCTCGCCGCCAGCGCGGTGCCGATGGCGGCG
>CAACXH010000487.1_pt1 | contig 39457 bp, 38 predicted proteins | sample 2275881 | NCBI WGS metagenome assembly CAACXH01 (sample SAMEA5312483, study PRJEB27640) | indoor metagenome | biome: indoor environment; feature: controlled; material: polymer antistatic dissipative epoxy resin | place: Italy | collected 2014-05-27 | reverse complement strand
TTGGATGATTTGCGCATCATGGCCAAATCCGGATTTATCGCAATCTCGAAAGGCTGAATCGGCCACAGAAAGAGAGACAGATTACGACTCAGATGATGCATAGGCATTTGAGGGCTTAGAACGCAAAAGCCCTCCGATGAGGAGGGCTTATTCGTTTGATAAGTCTTGAAGATTTTGGTTGCGGGGGCACGCAACTACCGATACCGACATTCGTTGACGGTAGCTATCTAGCAACGTTTAAAACAGAGCTACCATCACGCCTTTCGTCAGATCCATGCGGGTCACAGTACACGATGGCCGTCACCAAAACGGCGAAGAACTGTCTGCAAGACCTAGCCTCGACAGTCAGATCGCCACCGCTTGCATCCTTTGTAAACAATCTGGGCATCTACGAGTCCAAGCCATTCGCCGAGATCACCGATGACGCCTGGTTGCGCCTCTTCGAAGTCGACGTCATGAGCGGCGCCCGGCTGTCGAGTCACGCCCAAGACCGCTCAGCTCGCGATCTCCCCCGGCATCGCCGCGACCACCAAAAAGCACTGGTGTCACGGTCAACTCCGTCCTTCCCGGCAGGACCCGTTCTGCAGGCATCGAGGAGTTCATGCGCAGCGTGGCGAGCGATCCGAACCTTCCAGCTGATGTGCTGGAGTGCGAATTCTCCGCTAAATAACGGCCGTCATCGCTGATCCAGCGAATGATTGAGCCCTATGATGTCGCAAACCTTGTCGCCCATGAGGCTAGCCTGTTGTGGGCCGCGTCCATTGGCGTTGCGGCTGCCTTTCGATGGTGGTATCACGCCTATCATTAGGTGACACGTGACGACTGCCTAGATCCCCATCTCTTCCCTGCAACCGCAGAAAGGAAAAGTGGACAAAATTAACGCCGGCCGCGCCGGCATCATGCCGACACTTCCGTCGACGAACTTCACACCGCCGCTTTCAAAAAATGCCCGACAGGAAAGCTTCACCCCTGCACACTCAGCTCCCCGAAGAGCAAGGCGGGGCAGTTCTTCGTGCCGTCCCGCCCGGTTACTCAACGATAGACGATGCCGCCATCGGTCAGGATCGCCTGACCAGTGATATAGTCGGAATCCTCCGAAGAAAGGAATGCGACCAGCGCGGCCACGTCTTCTGGTGTCTGGGCACGGCCGAGGGCGATCCCTTCGACATATTTCTTGTACGTCTCGCCCTTCGGCGTTCCGGTGATCTCGGAAAAGCGTTCGTCGATCTCGACCCACATGTCAGTACCGACGATGCCGGGGCAATAGGCATTCACGGTGATCTGATGCGAGGCGTATTCCTTGGCCGCCGCCTGGGTGAGCGCCCGCACCGCAAATTTCGTCGCCGAATAGACCCCTAGCATCGCAAAACCGTCATGGCCGGCGATGGAGGAGGCATTGATGATCTTGCCCTTGTGGCCGCGTGCCTTGAACTTAGCCGCCGCTGCCTGAGTGCCCCAGACGACGCCGTCGACATTGATGCGGAAGATGCGATCCAGATCGTCCGGGCGGACATCGTCGAGCGGCTTCACCTGTGCGATGCCGGCATTGTTGACGATGACGTCGAAGCCGCCCAGTTCCTTTTCGGCGTGCTCGACGGCGGCAAAGACCTGGTCGCGGTCGCTGACATCCGCCGTGAAGGTCGTAGCCTTGACGCCATGGGCCTCGACCTCGGCCTTTACGGCCTTGAGCTTGTCGGCCTTGATGTCGACCAGCGCCAGATTGGCGCCGTCCCTGGCCAGCCGCAGCGCTATGCCGCGACCGATGCCCTGGCTGGCGCCAGTGATCAGAATGACTTTATCCCTTACAGACATGATGTTTGCCTCCTATTTGGACACCCAAAGACCTGGGGCCGGAGATGTTACGTCGAATAACGAGGGGCCGGAATACTGATTCGATAAGCGCATGACATCGCTCGTCGTGTATCAGCTATATCAAAACGTTCTGCTGCCCTCGACCTTGACCCGGCATTGGTGCCTCGCCGTGGCAGGCGGCATGATCGCCGCCCACCAGGCGGAACTCCTTAGCCGTTCAGCCCGGAAATCGCCTTTTGCAGTTTTCCTTCATTCTCGGGCGAAAGCGAGGACCGAATGATTTTGCCCTTGAACTCTGTCAGCTCTGCGAGAACTTTCTCTGGCTGTGCTTTGCGCACAAGCAGGAAAAGAGCCGAGGTGTCAGGTGCGATGGTCTGGGCGATCTCGCGGATCAGATCGTCATTGATGCCATAATCCGAGAGTGAACCGGCCAGCGCACCGCTGCCCGCGCCGACCGCCCCGCCGATGGCCATGCCGGCAAGCGGGTTGAGAAACAAAAGCCCGATCAGCCCACCGAAGAATGCCCCCGACAGACCCGAGGATGCCGCACCGAGACCCACCAGATTGACGCTCTGCTTCAGGTCCACCTTGCCATCGGCCTCGCGCACCACAACCACCGCATCCTCTAGATCGACCAGATATTCCTTTTGCAGCCGTTTCAGCCGGGTGAGCACCGCATCCGCCCGAGTGGCGTCATCAAATGCTACGACGATGAATTCCGACATGTTCTTTCCTTTCGAGATTTCAGGCGGATGACCGCGCAATTTGTTTGCTGACCGATCACCCGGTTAGCTTCGGGTTGTTTCCCCGCCCAATCATGGCGAGCGGGGGTGGTTGGGGATCAGGCTTCTGCCTCGGCCGGGGGCGCGGCTTCGACGGCCGGGGCGGGTTCGATGGCAAAGGTCACCTCCCCACCATCCCAGCCCGCGACGACCCGGCTGCCCTCTTTGACTTCACCGCCCAGCATAGCCTTCGCCAACTTCGTCTCCAGCAATTGCCGGATCTGGCGGCGCAACTCGCGGGCGCCGAATTCGGGCTGATAGCCTTCTTCGGCCAAGTGTTTCACAAGCGTCTCGTCAAAAGCCAGTTCGATATCCTGCGATTGTGCCATGCGGGCCACGCGGTCCAGCTGAAGCCGGACGATGGCTGTGATCTGCGTCTGGTCCAGCGACTGGAAGATGATGATATCATCGAGGCGGTTGATGAATTCGGGCCGGAAATGGCTGCGCAGGACCGACATGACACCTTCCCGCTGCTTGTTTTGCTCGCTCCCGCTCAAGATATAGCCGGGCTTGTGCTTGCCACCCATGATCACGTCCGAGGCAAGGTTCGACGTGGCGATGATCAACGTGTTGGTGAAATCCACGACCCGGCCCTTTCCGTCGGTCAGCCGGCCATCATCGAAGACCTGCAACAGCACGTTGTAGACATCCGGATGCGCCTTTTCGATCTCGTCGAGCAGGATCACCGAATAGGGCCTGCGACGGACGCGCTCGGTCAGTTGCCCGCCCTCGTCATAGCCGACATAGCCCGGAGGCGCGCCGATCAGCCGCGCGACAGCGTGGCGCTCCATATATTCGCTCATGTCGATGCGCAGGATCGCATCCTCGTCGCCGAACACCACCTCCGCCAGTGCTTTCGCGAGTTCGGTTTTCCCCACGCCGGTCGGCCCGAGGAAGAGGAAGGTCGCGATGGGCCGCTTGCCCTGTTGCAGCCCGGCGCGCGACAGGCGCACGGCGTCGGCGACCGCGCGGATCGCCTCTTCCTGTCCGATCACGCGCTCGTGCAGGCGTTCTTCCATCTTCAGGAGTTTCGCCTTCTCCTCCTCGGTCAGCGCGTTAACCGGGATGCCGGTGAGATTCGAGACGATCTCGGCCACATGATCGGGCGAAACCTCGGCGGTGGAGGAGCCGATCTTCTTCTTCCAGGCCTCGGTCGCAGTTTTCAACGCCTCGTCCTTGGCGGTGATCTTTTCCTCGATGGCCTTTGCGCGGTCGAACTGCTTGCGCGAGGACGCATAGCTCTGTTCGCGCTTCAGCTGGGCGATCTCGGCCTCCAGCTCCTGAATGTCGGCCGGGCGTGAGGTCGAGGACAGCCGCACGCGCGCCGCCGCCTGGTCGATCAGGTCGATGGCTTTGTCGGGCAGGAAGCGCCCGGTGACATAGCGGTCCGACAGCTCAGCTGCCGCGACGAAGGCCTCATCGAGGATATTGACCTTGTGATGTGCCTCCAGCCGGTCGCGCAGGCCGCGCAGGATGTTGATAGTCTGCTCGACCGTGGGTTCGGCCACGAAGACCGGCTGGAACCGGCGCTCCAGAGCCGCGTCCTTCTCGATGTATTTCTGGTATTCCTTGAGCGTGGTCGCACCGATCAGGTTCATCTCGCCGCGCGCCATGGCGGGCTTGAAGGTATTGGCGATGTCGAGCCCGCCCTCGCCGCCGCCCTGCCCCGCGCCTACGATGGTGTGCACCTCGTCGATGAATAGCAGCAGATCGTCGCTATTGGCGGTGATCTCCTCCATGATCTGCTTGATGCGCTCTTCGAACTCACCGCGGTATTTCGCGCCCGCGACCAGCGAGTTGACATTCAGCTCGACCAGCCGCTTGTCGCGCAGAACCTCGGGCACCTCGCCGTTAAGGATGCGCTGCGCCAGCCCCTCGATGATCGCGGTCTTGCCGACGCCCGGCTCGCCGATCAGGACCGGGTTGTTCTTTTTGCGCCGGGCCAGGACCTCAATGGTCTGCTCGATCTCCTTCGACCGGCCGATCACCGGGTCGAGCTTGCCCTCGCGCGCCATCTTCGTCAGATCGCGGCTGAATTTGTCGAGGTTGGGCGTGCTGGACGGCCCTTCGACCTGGCCTTCCTCCGCGCCCTTGCCCACGACCTTCAGCGTCTGCTGGCGCATGGCGTTCGCCGTCAGCCCGTATTTTGCCAGAAGGTCTCCGGCATAGCTTTCGCGCACCTCGGCCAGCCCCAGCAGGATATGCTCCGGCCCGACATAAGAATGCCCCAGCTCGCGCGAGGCGATGAAAGCGCGGTCGAGCGCGCTTTTCACCCGGGGCGAGACGCCGATCTGCTTACCCTCGGCACCATCGCCGCCGGTCGCGGGGAAGTTCGCGTCGATCTCGGCGCGCAGATCATCGACCGAAATCTTGAACTGCTTCAGGATGGTTTGGACCACATCGCTCTGCGTCAGCTCATAAAGCAGATGCTCGCTGTCGACCTCGCGCTTGCCTGACTGCACAGCACGCTCGGCGGCGCGTTGCAGGATTTCTTTTGCCTGCTCACTGAAATGCTGCTCCAGATTGACCGACTCGCTGTCGCGTTCCGGGCGGCCAAGGGGGGCCTCCTCAGCGCCGCCGAAGAAATCGTCGAACAGCCCGCCCCGGAACAGAGATTCCAGCGGTGAGAGCGACCGTTGATGCCGGGTCAGCTGCTGATAGTGATAGTCGCAGACATTCATCTGCCGACGCTTGCCGTCCTGGACAACGGCCACACGCACCGATGCGGGGCGCTGACCACAGATATCGCACATAAGTTGAGCCATTTTAGGTCTCCTTAGTTTCGATGAAGGGGCACGGCGGCTCTAAGTGTCGCACCCTCCGGTAAGGGAGTATTGCCATCCGCTACCGCGTCAGCCGTGATTTCGATCAATCCAGGTGGCGAATTCGGCCATGAAGCCGGTCAGGAATTTCTTCGTATCAGGGTTGGTGAGTTCACCCTCCGTGTCGAGCAGATCGCCCACATGGCCGATATAGGCCTCAGGCTGCTGCAGGGTCGGCACGTCGAGGAACACCAACGACTGGCGGAGGTGATGGTTGGCGCCAAAGGCCGACAGCCCGCCGGGCGAGCAACTGACCACCGCCCCGGGCTTGCCAGACCATACGCTCTGCCCATACGGGCGCGAGCCCACGTCCAGCGCGTTCTTCAGCGCGGCAGGCACGGAGCGGTTATATTCCGGTGTGACGAACAGCACGGCATCGAAGGGCCGAACCTTGTCTCGAAACACTGTCCAGGCCGCGGGCGGTGTGCCCTCATCCAGATCGGGGTTGTAGAGCGGCAGGTCGCCGATTTCGACAATCTCGCCCTTGAGGTTCGCGGGGGCGAGGCCGATCAGCGCCTGAGCGATCTGTCGGTTGAAAGAACCCTTGCGTAGGCTACCGACAAGCACGGCGACGTTGAAGCTGGTCATATCATATCTCCAATGCGGTTCGTTCAGAATTCCTCATAGCGGGCGGGGTCCTGATCGCGCAGACGACCGTCCGGGCGGGAAAGAGACGCGATTTCTCCCATGTCTTTTGCAGACAGCGCGAAATCGAAAAGCGCGAGATTTTCCGCCTGCCGTTCCGGTGAGGCCGAACGCGGGAGAGGCAGCGATCCCGCCTGATGGTGCCAGCGCAGCACCACCTGCCCCACCGATCGACCGAGGCGCTCGGCGATGGCCGTCAGGACCGGATCCTTTAGCAATTCGCCCCGCCCAAGCGGGCTCCAGGCCTCAGTCACGATGCCATGGGCCTTGTCGTAGGCGCGCTGCTCGTCCTGGGGAAAGCGCGGGTGCATTTCGACCTGGTTGACAACCGGCGTGACGCCGGTCTCGCTCATGATCCGCTCCAGATGCGCGGGCAAAAAGTTGCTGACCCCGATTGAGCGCACCAGACCGCGCTGCCGCGCCTCGATCAGTGCGCGCCAGGCTTCGAGATAGAGGCCCTGTTTCGGGTTCGGCCAATGGATCAGGTAAAGGTCATAATAGTCGAGCCTGGCGCGCCAGAGCGATTCCTCGATGGTTGCAAGCGCCTCGTCATGGCGATGATGCCGTCCTGGCAGCTTCGATGTGACACGCAGGCTTTCGCGCGGCACGCCGGCGCGACGAATCGCCTCGCCCACGGCCCCTTCATTCTCGTAGTTAAAGGCAGAATCGATCAGCCGGTAGCCCTGCCGGATCGCGGATACCATCGCCCCGACACCGCTTTCACCATTCAGGCTCCATGCTCCGAAACCCACTGCCGGCAGCCCGATACCGTCGGCCAGACGCAGCTCGGGGATTTTTGCCATGTCATGCTCCTTGATTTCCCGAAATCCGTTCCTCGCGAACATATGGTCGGATCAACTGGCCCCGATCTTACCCAGAGCGACGCCGATGCCGAAGACGATGGCACCGCCGATCACCACCTGAACGATCGTCTGGACGAGCCTGCCGCCCATGAAACGGTAGCGGATCCAGGCGATGGCGATCAGCTCGACGGCCACGACCAGATAGGCCAGTCGCAGCGCGGTAGTCATATCAGGGATCAGGAACGGCAATGTATGCAGCATCCCGCCGATCCCCGTGGACAGGCCGGTAATCATACCGCGCCTGACCGGACTGCCGCGCCCCGAAATTGCGCCGTCATCCGACAGCGCCTCGGCCAGCCCCATGCTGATCGCTGCGCCGAGCGATGCCGCAAGTCCCACCAGAAAGGCGCTGAATGGCTTGCCCGTCGCTCCCGCCGCCGCGAAAATCGGGGCGAGCGTCGAGACCGAGCCATCCATCAATCCGAGAAGCCCGGGCTGCACCTCCTGCAAGACCCTCTTCCGGTCGGCTGCCGACGTGGCTCTGTAATTCGGTCCGCTCATCTCTCGCGTCTCCCAGAAGCGGGCTTTCGCCGGCTCAATGCACGTTCCCGATGCAGTGTATGGCACCAGATCCCTTCGCCAAACGCGGGAAAATTCCTTCATATCCGATCCGCGTTTGTGTCGTTGCGCATCTTACGCCTTCGAAATCAATTTCAAAAATGAATTGATTGACTTCTTTCTATTCCAATCATGACTGCTCAGAGATGGGAGCGCCACCGTGAATCTCGCGTACCAGATTCAGCCAGGCCTGTGCCGCGGGCGGCAGCCAGGCTCCGCGTCGCCAGACCATCGCCATGTTCCATTCGGCGTCTGGCTCCCCAAGAGCGACGTAATGCAGCCCCCGCAGCTGATGCTGGGCGGCGATCATCCGGGGCAGAAAAGCGACGCCCACTCCCGCGCTCACAAGCTCCACCATGAAATCTGTCTGTCCGCTCCGGGCCACCACGTCGGGGTCGAACCCCGCCCGTTTGCAGGCGTCCAGAACCATCCGATGCAGCGCAAAGCCAGAGTCGAACAGGATGAAGGGTGTTTCCTTCAGGTCCAACATAGAGACGGAAGCACTCCCCTCCAGCGGATGCCGCGGCGGCAGAAGGGCAACAATAGGTTCGCGACGTACCGGCTGGAACTCAAATTCCTCGGAAACCGGCAGGAGCGCCCCGGCAAAATCGATCTCGCCCGCGCACAACACCGATCCAGGTTGATCGCTGCCATATTCGGTCAACCGCACCTCGATCCCGGGATAACGCTGGCGATAAATAGCGAAAAGTGGCGCAAAGACCGTGCTGCTGCCTACCGGCGGCAGCCCGAGGCGCAGCGAACCACGTCGCACACCCCGGATCTCGTCGAGTTCGGCCAACAGATCGTCGCGATCTGCCAGCAGTTTCAACCCCCGGCGATAGACCACCTCACCCGCCGGGGTCATCACGCTGCGATGGCCAATACGGTCCAGTAGTGGCAGACCGATCTCGTCCTCCAACTGCTTCACCGCCTTGCTGACGGTGGACTGGGTGGCGAAAACCGTCTTCGCAGCGCTGGAAAAACCCCCTTGGCGCACAACCTCGACAAAAGCACGCAACGGCCGAAAATCCATCATAAGTCCCCATTGGAATACACTTTATTCGATCAATTCATTTTATGAATGGAAAGTTCTACCCTATCCTCGCTGCAAAGGATATCGCCATGACATCACGCCACCGCACCGCCCGATTTCTGCACCACCACCCCGCCCCACAGGCGCTGGTCGTCTTCGGCTTCTGGCTTCTGGGCGAGGCGGCCACGCGCGTTGGCAGCATCCCTCTGCCGGGCGGGATTATTGGGCTTGGCCTGCTGCTTCTGCTGCTGGCCATGCGGCGCGTCAGCACCCTCAGCATGCGGCGCGGCGCAGGATGGTTTCTCTCGGATATGCTGTTGTTCTTTGTTCCGGCGGTTCTGGCGGTGCTGGATCACCCCGAACTGTTCGGCCTGACCGAGGTGAAAATCCTGTTTGTAATCCTTCTCAGCACCGTGCTGGTGATGCTCGCCATCGTCGATCGCTGCTGGAAATATCTGGACCTCGAGGGGAACAAGGACCGTGTCTGAGGCCCTTTTGCATATCTTGCTCTGGTCGAGCTTGACCATAGGGTTTTACTGGCTGACAAAACGTATCTACCGACGCTGGTCCCGCTGGTGGTTGATGCCCCTCGCAATCACTTCGCTTTTGCTGATGCTCGTGTTGGTGTCGTTTAACGAAACCTATCGCGACTATATTGAGGGTACGCATTGGCTGATCCTGTTGCTGGGTCCGGCGACTGTGGCCTTCGCCGTCCCGATCTATGAGCAGCGCGCCTTGATCCTACGCTATTGGCCCGTGCTTCTGGCCGGTATGCTGGTGGGAAGCCTCGTGTCGATCCTGTCGAGTCGGGGGCTCGCAACTTTAGTCGGGCTCGACGGGGCGATTCGTCTCAGCCTGCTTCCACGGTCGGTCAGCACCCCATTCGCGATGGAGGTCTCGGACGAGATCGGCGGCATTCCAAATCTGACTGCAGTCTTCGTCGTCATTACAGGTATTGCCGGTGCGGTGCTGGGCGACCTGATCCTCGCGAGATTCCGCGTTGCCACTGCACTGGCGCGCGGTTCTCTGTTCGGGTTGGGTGCGCATGGTGCGGGAACGGCCCGCGCTCATCCGATCGGCACAACCGAGGCGCCGTCGCCGGGCTTGTCACGGTTCTGTCGGGCTTCTGAATGTGCTGGCAGCCCCTCTGATCGCGCTTTTGCCCGGATGAGCTTTGAAACCCGCCATTCGTCTGTCCATGACTGTCATTCGCTTAGCTAACAACGGGCAACACATAATGCAGATACCTTTAGAACCGCCTGCTCGCGAGCGCGAGCGCAGAGGAAAGCCGCAGTTGTTTTCCGTCTTCCCCGCACCCTGCGCGTCTTCTACCCATGGGTGGTGAAGAAGCAGGATTGCCCGGATCGAATGGAAAGAGGATGACAAAATGATAGAGACCGTTATCGGGGCGCTGTTGCCCATCGTCGTGACCTTAGCCGTGGGCTTCTTGGCCGGCTGGCACCACGATTTCGATGCAAAGCAGGCGACGATCCTGAATCGGATGGTCATGCTTTACGCCCTGCCGCTCAGCCTCTTTGCCGGGATGGTCGGAATGGACCGCACTCAGATTCTGTCGCAGGGACCGCTGGCTCTCTCGATCCTTGTCGGCATGGCAGGTGCTTACGGCATCGTCAATCTGCTGTGCCGCTATGTCTTTCACCGCGATACGATGACGGCGGCGCTGCTGGCGCTGGCGATTTCCGGGCCTGCGGTGCCCTTTGTCGGCGTCACGGTGCTCGGCCACCTGTTCGGCACACAAAGCGCGGTGCCGATTTCGGTCGCGAGCCTTGTGATGAACCTGATCCAGGTGCCGCTGACGCTAATGTTGCTTTCCTATGGGATGGCCAGCACCCGCGCCGCCGCAGTCGGAGGCACGACGGGCACCGCGTCCCAAGGTCTTGGAGACCACATCGTGCATGCCCTGAAGGAACCCGTGGTCTGGGCGCCGCTGCTGGCGCTCGCGCTGATCGCCATGAACATCAGGTTTCCCGCCGAGATCGCGGATTCGCTGAACCTTCTGGGCCGGACGACGGGGGGCGTCGCGCTGTTCGCTTCGGGCATCGTGCTGTTCTCGCGCAGGGTCTCCATCAGTCTCCCGGTGGTTCTGGCGGTCGCGGCGCGCAACCTCGTCATTCCGGGCATGATGCTGGCCGGCCTGATGCTGCTGGGGGCCGCACCCGACCTAACACGCGAATCCGTCCTGACGCTGGCCATTCCCACCGCCTCCATCGCGGTCATTCTTGCCGTTCAATATCAGACGGCAGAGCAGGAAATGGCCTCGATCCTGTTCTTCAGCACGATCCTGTCCGTGTTCACCATGGGCATGTTCATCTGGCTGACCAACTGATCCCGAACATCAACCAAAGGAGTTGGAAATGGGACAAGAAAGAAAAACGGTGGCCCAGCTGGTTGTCAGCTGCCTCGAAGCCGAAGGCGTGGACTACATGTTCGGCATTCCCGGCGAGGAAAACATCCAGCTTGTCGACGCCACTGCCGGTTCGAAGGTTCGCTTCATCCTTACCCGGCACGAGCAGGGCGCGGCCTTCATGGCCGACATTTACGGGCGCCTAACCGGCAAGGCGGGGGTCTGCACCGCGACGCTCGGGCCAGGGGCGATCAATCTGCTGCTTGGGGTGGCCGACGCGCAGACCGACTCTACCCCTCTCGTCGCGATCTCGGCTCAGGTGGGACTGAACCGGATCTACAAGGAATCGCACCAGATCATCGACCTGGAAGCAATGTTTCGCCCGGTGACGAAATGGGCCTCGACCATGCTGACCCCCGCGGCGGCACCGGAAATGATGCGCAAGGCCTTCGACATGGCGCAGTCGGAGCGGCCCGGCGCGGTTTATCTGGCGATCCCGCAGGATATCGAGGGGGCCGAGGTTCCCGCTGATGCCGTTCCGCTGCCATCGCGGCCGAAACATGCGGCTGGTCCCGACCCCGAACAGCTCGCGCTGGCCGTCTCGCTGTTGCGTGCAGCCAAAAGCCCGATCATCCTTGCCGGTCACGGGGTGGCGCGTGCGGGGGCGAGCGATAAGCTGACCGAGCTGGTCGATCTGCTCGGGATTCCCGTCGCCACGACCTTCATGGGAAAGGGCGTCGTGTCCGATCGCAACCCGAACGCGCTTGGCGTCGTGGGCTTCATGCGTCACGACTATGAAAATTTCGCCTTCGACCATGCCGATGTCATCCTTGCCATCGGCTACGAGCTTCAGGAGTTCGCCCCCGTCCGGGTCAATCCCCACAAGGACAAGAAGGTCATCCACATCCATTGCTTCGCCGAGGATACGGATGCCTGCTATCCGATCTCGGTCGCGGTCGAGGCCGACATTTCCCGCAGCCTCGACGCCCTGCTGGGCGAGTTCCGGCGCAGCCCCCTGAACGCTGCCCGCATGGACGCCCCCATCCGGGCCCTTCGCGACGATGAGCTGAACAGCCATGCAGACGACGACAGCTATCCGCTGAAGCCGCAGCGCGTCATCTGCGACATCCGCAAGGCCATAGCGGACGACGACATCGTACTGGTTGATACCGGGGCCATCAAGATGTGGATGGCACGGCTCTATCCGGCCTACTCCCCGCTCAGCTGCATCATTTCGAACGGGCTGTCGACGATGGCCTTCTCGCTGCCCGGCGCGATCGGGGCCAAGCTGGCAAGGCCTGAGCGCAAGGTTCTTGCCGCGATGGGCGACGGCAGCTTCATGATGAACTCGCAAGAAATCGAAACGGCCGTGCGGGAAAAGATCCCGCTGAAGGTGCTGATCTGGGAAGACAAGGCCTATGGCCTGATCAAGTGGAAAATGGACCTTGAACTGGGCCATCATCGCGACGTCGACTTCGGCAACCCGGATTTTGTGAAATACGCTGAAAGCTTCGGGGCCAAGGGGTATCGCATCGAGCAAGCGGCAGATCTGTTGCCCACACTGCAGAAAGCTCTCGCCGAGGATGGCGTTTCGGTCATCTGCTGTCCGGTGGATTACGCGGAGAACATGAAGCTGACCGACAGGCTCGGCGAACTGACCGATCCCATCTGATCGGGATCGCGTGAAACCGGATCGGGGCGGACCGCCCCGATTCTGGGAAGGAAACAGGGCACATGATTGACAAGACGACTTCCGGTGTGGCGCTCGGGTTCGCCGCGTTTGCCATCTTCTCGCTCAGCGACGCGAGCGTAAAGCTGATCGCAGGAGCGATTCCGCCGATGCAATCGGCCTTTATCGGCGCGATTTTCGGTTGCCTCGTGCTGCCATTCCTCCTGTCGCCCGGCGACAGATTGCACGATGTTTTCAGCACTGTTGATCGCAGGCTCTGGCTCGTGCGGTTTTTCGCCTATCCGGCGGGCGTCATCGGGTCGATCACCGCCTTCACACATCTATCGATGTCCGAAGCGATGGTGCTGATGTTCCTGCAACCGAGCTTCGTGACCATGATGTCGATCCTGTTCCTGAAGGAACGAGTCGGGATGCAGCGCTGGCTGGCCATCGCGATCGGTTTTGTCGGTGTGCTGATCGTGCTGCGTCCGGGATTTCGCGAGTTGTCCATAGGACATCTCGGGGCAATCTTCGCAGGCTTCGGGGGCGCGGTCTCGATCGTGGTGTTTCGCGCGCTCGGAGTTCGCGAGAAAAAGATCTCTCTTGTCGGAGCCGGCCTGATGGGGGCCATCGTGATCTGCGGCGCACTCAGCATCAGCGACTTCGTCATGCCCGACGGCGAGCAGATTCTTCTGTTGGCCGGCTATGGCTTGCTAGCCGCTCTGGCCAACCTGCTGACGACTAGAGCGTCGATCTTGGCCCCTGCAACGCTTGTCGGCGCCACGCAATACGGTCAGATGGTCTGGGCGATCATCCTCGACGATATGCTCTTCGGCCTGCGCCCGGACATATCGATGATGATCGGCCTGATGTTCATCATTGGATCTGGCGCATTGACCATCATGCGGGAACACAGTCTTGGACGTCACTGGGGCGCTCCCATCGGAGGGGAACGATCCGCCGCGGCTATCCTCGTTCACGAAGCTTCCCGAAATCCCGCAACATCGCCTCGGGCCCAGCCTCGCGGCAAATCTCGGTAACGCGGCCAGCCCGTCGTCCTGACCTAGTCGGAAAAACACGGTCATCCGGAGAGGCGTTGTTGTGTTAGTCGGCAGCAGCCAGAGCTGACTCTTTCCCGCTCTGCGTTCAGCGAACGGCGGTGATGTCGGCGGTGCCGAGGGCGTTGTATTTGTTCCATGGTGGCGATGCGCACCGTCCGCAGAATACTGGTCAGATGATCCGGCTCAATATCGCCTGTCACGCGCACCACAACATCGTTGACGACGATTTCTACGGCCGGACTTCCAATAGGTTCGACACGCGCAAACTGAACTGATGGGGTGGATGCCCCTCCGGTCGGCATCGGCGTATGATGCTTGCCTAGCGCCATGGTGGCGTTCACGGAGGAAGAGCAGATGACACAGGTGCATATTCTTGCGATCGACCTCGCGAAGCGGAGCTTCCAAGTCTGTGGAACGGATCGCGGCGGGGCGTGTGTGGATGCCCCCGGTTTGGCAAGAAGATTTTTTGACGGTAGTCTGCGAACGAGGAATTCTATCGGTCGTGTGTCAGGCCTCTTGATGTGGCCTGATTAGCCACGGGCCGGGATGCAGTTCGAAGAACAGAGGCCACATCGGTTCAGAGAGCTTTGTGCTCGAGCGCCGGGACTGGTTTACCCCGTTCTGAACATTGAAGTCCTTTCCGCATCGTTCCGTCAGTCGATCTTCCCACCGGGGCTTTTGGCCCCAAGCATTCACCGCCTTGGTCTTCGAGAAGAACAGCGGATCATGCCATTCTGTAATTCTGCTCCCTCGTCATCATCGCCCAAATGATGCGGGCCATCTTGTTTGCGAGTGCCACAGCCGCCACCATTCGTGGCTTTCGTCCCAGAACGCCTCCCAGCCAATTGTCCGGCAACACACCCTTGCGCACGATCCAGCGGATCAAGCTCATGGCCCCGACGATGAGCAATTTACGGATATCCGTTTGCCCCATTTTGCTCACGCCTCCCAGCCGGGTCTTTCCTCCGGTCGAATGTTGGCGGGGTACAAGGCCGAGCCAGGCAGCAAAATTCCGGCCACTCTTAAATGCGCGAAGATCGGGAGCAAATGCGAGGATCGCTCCGGCGGTCACGGGTCCGACGCCGGGAACGGTGCAAAGTCGGCGCATATCTTCATTCGCCTTGGTTGCTTCTCGAAGCTTCAGCATCAGCCCGTCGATTTTCTCGGTCAGCAGACTAATCTGGTCCAGGTAAAGTTGGCCAATCTCTCTAACTCCAGCAGGAAGATCATTTGTCTCATCGGCGAGAATGCCGACTACCGCAGTGAGATTGGCGGGTCCCTGAGCAACCATGATCCCGAATTCGCCAAGATGCCCACGCAACGCATTGATGAGCTGGGTACGCTGGCGCACGAAGCACTGGTGCGTTCGAAACGCCACCGCACGCGCTTGATGTTCCGCGCTCTTGACCTCGACATAATGCATGTTCGGTCGTTGTGCAGCCTCTGCGATCGCCGCTGCATCGGCTGCGTCGTTCTTCTGCCGTTTGACGAACCGCTTCACATAGATCGGCGGAATTAGCCGCACATTATGGCCACAGCTTTGAGCGAAGCGGCCCCAGAAATGGCTGGTGGCACAAGCTTCCATCGCGACGATGCACGGCGACTGCTCGTTCAAAAGCTGTATTAACCGGGCTCGCGTGAGAACCCGGTTAAATAGAACCGCCCCGCCGCGATCCGTTCCACAGACTTGGAAGCTCCGCTTCGCGAGGTCGATCGCAAGAATATGCACCTGTGTCATCTGCTCTTCCTCCGTGAACGCCACCATGGCGCTAGGCAAGCATCATACGCCGATGCCGACCGGAGGGGGCGTCCACCCCATCAGTTCACAGCGACAGCGACGACAATACGGACGAGCGTGCCGACAAAACGCCAGAGAACCGCACTTTTTGTCTGATCGAGCGTATCCTGGGACACAATGATCCCGGAGATCGATGCCCAGACGGGATGAACGAGGCCGCAACTCGAAGCCAACGCATAACTGAGGGTAGCCGCGGCCGAACAGCGCAATACGAAGGCGATGTCGCGCGCTGTAATCGCTGACGTCATCGTCACCGCCCCAAATTGGTCCGTGCCAATTCGATGATCTCGTCGCCGCGGCCGTTGATGATCGCCTTCAGCATGTAGAGGCTGAATCCCTTCGCCTGTTCGATCTTGATCTTCGGCGGCATGACCAGTTCCTGCTTGGCGGTCAGCACGTCGACCAGAACCGGGCCGGGATGGGCAAACGCCTCTTGCAAGGCGCCCGGAAGGTTCTCCGAACTTTCAACGCGAATACCTTTTATGCCGATGGCCTCTGCCATCGCAGCGAAGTCGGGGTTCTTCAAATCCGTGCCAGTATCGAGATAGCCGCCCGCCTTCATTTCCATCGCAACGAAGCCAAGCGAGCCGTTGTTGGAAATGACGACCTTCACCGGCAGGCCGAGCTGAACCAGCGAGAGGAAATCGCCCATCATCATGGTGAAGCCGCCGTCTCCCGACAGCGAGACAACCTGACGATCGGGTGCGGCTGCCTGGGCGCCCATCGCCTGCAAGAGCGCATTGGCCATCGAGCCATGATTGAACGAGCCGAGCAGCCGGCGTTTGCCGTTCATTTTCAGGTAGCGCGCCGCCCAGACCGTCGGCGTTCCGACATCGGCGGTGAAGATCGCATCGTCGTTTGCAAGCTCGCTGACCAGACGGGTCAGATATTGCGGATGAATGGGTTGGCCGGGCTTTGCAGGCTGGGCAAGATCGTCCAGGCCCTGGCGCGCCTTGACGTAATGCGCTTTTGCCGAGTCGAGAAACGCAGTGCTGCGACCGGACTTGATCAGCGGCAGCAGCGCGTCGATCGTATCCTCGACATGGCCCACGACACCCAGCGACAGATGCGCCCGCTTGCCGAGCGCTGCGGGATCGCGGTCGATCTGCGCGATCCGCGCCTGTTCCGGATAGAAGTTGCGGTAGGGAAAGTCGGTGCCCAGCATCAGCAATGTGTCGCAGTTGTTCATGGCATGATAACCGGACGAAAAGCCGATCAGGCCCGTCATTCCGACGTCATAAGGGTTGTCCCATTCGACATGCTCCTTGCCGCGCAAGGCATGAACGACGGGCGCGGCCAATCGCTCCGCCAGCGCCACGACACTGTCATGGGCGCCTGCGCACCCGCTGCCGGCAAGGATCGTCACCTTTTCCGATTGGTTCAGAAGTGTTGCCAGACGCTCGATCTCCGGTGCGGCGGGAAGCAGACGCGGGGTTGCCAGCGGCGCCCAGTCGGCGCTCGCGCTCTCCGGCGCCTGTTGAAGCGCAACGTCTCCAGGCAGCACGATGACCGCCACACCCCGCTGTCCGATCGCGGCGCGCATCGCTCTATGCAGCACTTCCGGCATCTGCAAGGAATTGGTGACCAGTTCAACGAAGTGGCTGCACTCGCGGAACAGTTCCTGCGGATGGGTTTCCTGAAAATAGCCCAGCCCGATTTCGGAGGACGGGATGTGCGCGGCAATGGCCAGCACGGGCACATGGTTGCGGTGGCAGTCGAAAAGCCCGTTGATCAGATGGAGATTTCCGGGGCCGCAGCTTCCCGCGCAAACAGCAAGCTCACCCGTAACCGCCGCTTCCGCGCCTGCCGCGAATGCCGCGGTTTCCTCATGGCGCACATGCATCCAGTCGATGCTGCCGATCCGCCGCAAACTATCGTTGAGACCGTTAAGACTGTCACCCGTCACGCCCCAGATGCGCTTAACGCCTGCATTGGCAAGGGTTTGTGCCAGAAGATCGGCAATGGTCATGCTCATGTTACATCTCCTTAGGAGCCAAGCCGGAAGAAACCAGGCTGTCGGTTGAAATATCTTTGATCGAACGCGCACCGGTGAGCGTCATGGCGACACGCATCTCGCTTGCAACAAGGTCCAGCAGGTGAGCGACGCCTTTCTCGCCGGCCGCCGCCAGGGCGTAAATATAAGCGCGACCAAGCAGGACGGCGTCAGCGCCTTGCGCTATCATCCGCACGACATCAAGGCCGGAACGGATGCCGGAATCGACCAGCAGCGTCACGTCGCCCTTCACGGCATCGGCAACGATCGGCAGCGCCCGCGCGGTCGACAATACGCCATCAAGCTGGCGGCCACCATGGTTTGACACCACAATCCCGTCCGCACCAAAGCGGACGGCGTCGCGGGCGTCCTCAGGATCAAGAATGCCTTTCAGCACCATCGAACCCTTCCAGAAGTCGCGGACCCATTGCAGGTCATGCCAGCCGATGGAGGGGTCGAAGTTCGCACCGAGCCAGCCAACATAGTCTTCAAGACTGGTCTTTTTCTTGAGGTAGGCCGAGACGTTGCCGAGATCATGTGGGCGTCCCAAAAGACCGACCTCAATAGCCCAGGATGGGTGGAGGGCCGCCTGCAGATAGCGCCGAAACGCCGCATTCGGACCTGACATTCCCGAATGATTGTCACGATAGCGGGCGCCGGGCACGGGCATATCGACGGTGAAAACCAACGTTCGCACACCGGCCGCCCATGCTCGTTCCAGAGCATTCTTCATGAACCCTCGATCTTTCAGGACATAGAGCTGAAACCAGATTGGCCGATCGACCTGTGGCTGCACCTCCTCGATCGGACAAACAGAGACCGAAGACATTGTGAAGGCAATGCCGCGCGAGACTGCTGCGCGGGCGGCCTGCACCTCGCCCCGCCGGGCGTACATGCCCGTAAGGCCCACAGGCCCCAGGGCGACCGGAAGGCTGAAGGGTTCGTTGAAAACTGTCGTCGACAGATCGACATCGCCGACCTCCTTCAACACGCGTTGGCGCAGAGACAGTGCCTGGAGATCCAGCTGGTTTCGGCCCATCGTTTGTTCCGCATAAGCTCCGCCGTCGATGTAATCAAACAGAAAGCGTGGCAGGCGACGCCGAGCGGCTTCGCGATAATCCGTGGTCGAGGAAATGATCATGACTGTTTTTCTTTCATGGCGTTGATGTGTTGAAGCGCATGAGAAGACCGCTTTTGCCGAGCGGCATCGCGTTCGATGTTCTCAAGTTGGCTTTCGACGAAAAGGAGATGTTCGATGGCCGCTGTCCGTGCGGCGTCGGACTGCCCTGCCGTTATGGCCGACATGATCCGACGATGCTGCGCATCGAGTTGGGCTGGTACCGCGCGAAGACGATAGAGGTGCGTTAGACTGTCGGCCATGCTGCTTGCAAGAAGCGTTTCCAGGCCGGTCATGATCTGATAGAGGACGGCGTTTTTCGCGGCCTGAGCGATCGCCATATGAAACCGCACGTCGAGTTTCGCAGGCGTCAAAGGAGCATCCTGCGGGTCCGTCGCGAGCAAAGCCTTCCCAACGGCATCGCAAGCGGTCGATATTCGCGCAATATCCTCTGCGTCGGCACGCATGGCGGCAAAGGCAGCGACATCGCCCTCCAGTGATTTGCGGATTTCCATGACATCCCGCCAATAGCCCGCCTCGTTTCGGGCGAGTGGCGCCAAAGATTGAAAGACCGCGCGAACGGGCTCAACCTCCTCTGGCGCGGCGACATAGGTGCCACCGCCCTGTCGGCTGATGACAACCCCCCTGCTTGCCAACTGTTTAATCGCCTCTCTCAGCTTGGAGCGGGACGCTCCCATTTCAGCGGCGAGTTGCCGTTCGGCAGGAAGGCGATCACCGGGCGCGAGGCGTCCGGCTATGATCATCGCCTCGATCCGAGCAGTCAGGTCGGGAGTGGAAAGTTCAGGTTTGCGCATTCGTGTTGTCCGTTATTGGTCATACCAATAAACTAATTTCCGTTGATTAACGACAAATAATACACATCGTTGATTGGTTCAATAATAAATGGTAGGACCAATAGAAAAATCTCTTCGGAATCGAATATGCGAGAATCTGAAGAGGAAGCCAGGCTGGACACTCCGGCATCACGTGCGGGATAGGATTATGACGAAGACCAATTTCATTTTCAGGTCGGGGTTGCCCTTGCTTCGACGGGCGACAGCATTCCTGAGATGGGCGGCACGCCGTCTTGAGTTGCGGTCTTTCGGCCTTGTTCCGGAACAGTTCAATCTTGCCGAGGGTTATCGCGCCGCGGTGGCGGTGGCTGCTCCGCTTATCCTGGCAGTTTCCACGGGGAATGCCAAACTGGGCTGGGCTGTCTTTGCTGCATTCTGGACTTGCTTGTGCGACGCACCGGGGCCTGATCGACTGCGTCGCCGCAACCTTGCATTTTTTGTCATCTGCGGTGCCGTCGTCGCGTTGACCGGTTCTTGGCTAGCCTCATTGGCGCCAGCCGCCGGAATGGCGGCAGGACCGTTTCTTGTTGTCGTCTGCGTGATCGGTGCTGGACGTGTCGCCTATGGCGGCCCGCTGGGCACATTGCTGGCAGTGGTCGCCGTTGTTGCAGTCGGATTTCCCGGCCCCGTGGATCAGGCCCTCATGCAGGCTCTGGCTTTTCTTCTGGGCTCTGCATGGGCTTATCTGCTGATAAATGCCCTGTGGCGGATCGATCCATTATTACCCCTGTCCCGGGGAACAGGCGCAGTTGTCCTGCGCTTGCTGGACATGGCGGAAAGTTTGGCTGCCCTGGGTGAAAGACCGCATCGCGATGAACGTTGGCACAGCGAACATGCGGAACACCGGCGGTCGGTACGCATGGCAATCGAACGCCTGCGCGGGCTACTTGCTAGATACGCCGCCGAAACCCGCGCAATCGAGCCTTATGAGCGGGCTTTAAAAGCTGGGGAAGCGATGTTTGGCGCATTGATAGCGCTCGATCAGGCCTTTATCGACAGGGTGGGGCCATCTGCTGAGCGGCTGGCGGTGGTGCGAGCATACAAAAGAGCATTGGTTTCGTGGAATTCCGCCTTGCACTCTGGAAGCATGGACGCAATCAAACGGTCGATGAAACGATCCCAGCGATTGCAGGAGAGCGTGACGGACGACGTTTTCGTCGGCTGCGCCATTGTTCTGCGCGCGGCGCTAAAGGACGTGTCGACGCCACTCGAGGATGCTGCTGTTTCGCAGGTAAAATCCGCAAGACAGCCGCATCGGCTGCCAGTACTTGCGCTGCGGCAAGCTTTGCGCCAGGCGGCGGGCCTGATCGCGGTCTATTACGCGGCAGTGGTGTTTCATCTTGGCTATCCATATTGGGCGGCTATGGCGGTGGTTGTCGTTTTGCAAGGCGGTGCGCGCGTCACCTGGACGCGTTGTCTGGAGCGCATCCTCGGCAGCCTTGTTGGCGGAACGCTCGCGCTCGCCCTTTTTTACGCCATCAGCAATCCTCTCGCGCTCTCTGGCATAGCCATAGCGCTTGCAGCCGTTGCCATCGCCTTACGCTCGGTCAACTATACAGTTTTCGTAGTCTTCCTGACCATGCTGTTCGTCATCGTGACCGAAATGCTCCAACCCGGCGTCGGCATCGCTTCGGCGCGCATGCTCGACAATGTCGTCGGAAGCACGGCAGCGCTACTGGCTGTCTTTCTGCTCTGGCCCGATTTTGGAGCCTCCGTGAAGCAGCGTGTCCTTCAGGGGATCGAGGCCAATCGCGCCTATTTCGATGCGGTGCAAGCCGGCAAACCTTTTATGGAGATCGAGGCGGCGCGGCGGCAGGCCGGTATATCGAGCGTCGAGGCCGAAGCGGCTTTGCACGATCTGGGCGGTATTATGCGTCGCATTTGGTTTGTTGACGTGTATACGTCGGACCTACGCCAGATGCGAAACGTTGCTGGGCAGGCTGCTATCGCCTGGCATCGCCACATCGCAATAAGAGAAGAAAAGAAGGTCTGCGAACCAGGCTGCGTCTGCTTGAACGAGGATCGGTCATGCTCTTGATCCAGCGCCCGCGATGGCGCACTGGCTTCAGCCGGATAACCGCGGGTCTCGCCCATCTAATCGGCACAATAATAGCCGATAGGCTTCGCCTCTGGCGTTGTCGCGGCGTGAAGTGTCGGTAAAGCGCGGTCCAGCGCTGTGACGAGCCAGTCGTGCTGCTCGACTACCAGCCCGGCCGCGGCCAGGTTCACCCGCAGGCCTTCGTCGGTGACTACTGCGGCATATTGGTGAGCGACGGCTACACCGCATGGCGCACATTGCATGGTGCCACCCATGTCGGATGCATGGCTCATTCCCGGCGGCGCTTTGTCGATGCCCTCAAAACCCGAAAGCATGGAGGCGGACCGCCGGAACAGGCGCTCCGGTTCTTCGAACAGCTCTACCGGATCGAAAAGCAGGCGCGAGACAAAAAGCCTGACGCCGGGGAAACGCAGGCCGATTGCATTCGTCGCTTCCGGCAACAGCACAGCTTGCCTGTCCTGAACGCACTCAAGTCATGGCTCGACAATATTGCGCCGAAGGTTGTGCCGGATACCAAGCTCGGCGATGCCGTGTCCTACACCCTGAACCAATGGGATTATCTGACGCGCTACATCAGCGACGGCAGGATGCCGATCGATAAAAACATTCTGGAACGCGACATCAGAGTATTTGCGATCGGAAGAAAATCGTGGTTGTTCAGCGATACCGCTGACGGAGCCAGAGCCAGCGCCGTGATTTACAGTCTGATGCTGACCTGCCGCGCCTGTGGCGTTGACCCACTCACCTGGCTGCGCCACGTGCTTACTGAGTTGCCTCAGCGCGAGGAAGCCGCCGACATCGGCGACCTGCCGCCGTTCAACTTCTCCAAAACCTCCGCCGCCTGATAGAGCTGGATATCGCTACGCAGGAGCGGCCGCGTCAGCGATGCCGCCTATGTCAATGTGCGTAGAAAATCGCGCTTACGCTCGGGCGGCAGTGAGGGCGGCACGAAGGCGCGCACGATTTCCCCCGCAACAGGGGTCTCGAAAAAGCGGCCTAGCCGGAGGTTAGACGCTGATTCGGACATGCCTCATTATGCGGGAGTAGCCTTATTTAAGCAATTGGCGCTTGGCTTAAATAGGCGATGGATTAAGGTAAGCGCTCTTAATTAACGCTTGTTGATGAAGCGTCACGGAACAGCGCCATAATACTTCCTGAATGGATGAAGGAGATCATCTCCGTAGTTGAGATTGACGGAAGATTTCCACAAAGTGCCCCCCAATCACTTATCGATTGAAATTCCAGGATCGGGGTATAAATTTAAGAAATGAAATTGAATTACCGCTCATGATGAATTCTGAATTTGACAAATCCTTAGAAGCCAGAGCCATCGGCAGGGCTTATTTGAGGGCAGAAGATCATTTGCCTGGACAAATGTCGAAATCAGGATTCGCTCGATTTCTGATTGGTGGCGCCTTGATGTGGTTGTCCGCGTCATGCGCCGGCATGGCAGAGGAAAATGTGGTAGAGGGGTGGAGAAAGCAGCCGTTCGATTTCGGTGCGCCCGATCTTCGCGGCGACATCGCCGTTCCAGTTGATGCGGCGCTTCAGACCGCTGCCATGCAGGCTCGCAAGACCGGCACGGCAGGGCGGTCTACCGTTGTCGGCAAAATCGAGGCGTCCGCGACGGTGCCTGCCGAGGTTACGGTCATGGCCTTCGATCTGGAATATCCTGCCGCGCCCTTACGGGTCTGCGCCTTTGAGACACAGGCGTCGGGGCTGGATGTCGTCTCTCAATCCACGTCCGACGATCTCTCTGCCGCGTCGCTGCGCAGTGTGCGTACGCACAATGGTGCGTTTGAACAAGTTGCCTTTACCCGCTGCCTGACACGCGGCAACAGGCTGCTGGCATTTCATTTCGCGGCGAAGCCAGGCGGTGCGGATGAAGCGTCTGCCGTCAGGACCGGCAAACGTGTCGAGAGTTTCGCGGCAACGATGCTCACGGGGACGGCCTTCAACGATGGCGATCCGACGAGCCACTGGCACGGCATGACTGACATTCCGTTGAAGCTCGGCGACAAAACCGTGCCTATGAAGGTATCGGCGGCCTGGACGGTGGCGATAAATGATTTCAGCGGCATGGTCCCGGCGGAGCTGCACCTTGTGCGCAAGCGCGATGGCAAGGATGCAGGGCTGGTCTGGCTTTCTGTCCTTGCCGCAAACAATAGCTTCGACATGGCGCGGGATGGGGAAACGCTGCTGCGCACCTTCATCGCGAAACAGTCTCCCGATTTCGGTGAGGCGAAGCTGGTGTCGAGCGACCATCTGCCTCCCGCTGAGGGTGAAAGGCACCGCTTCCTGTTCGAGATTCCATCTAAATCAGGCACGGAGACCGGCGAGCTGCGCGCCACGCTGACCTTGAACGACGGCCGTGTTCATACCGTGGCCTGGTGGAGGCCATCCACCTCCGGTAGCCCGCGGGAAAAATTCATGGCAAGGCTACCGGGTCTGACCCCCTACGATCTGGCGCAGGAAACGATGAAACGCCTGTTGGCAGCAAAGTAATAGTTGGTATTTGGCCGAAGAAGAGGAAGTGCACGCGGGCATGGGTTTGCTTCTTGCGATGAAATGGTCGGTCGTTGCCTTTGCGGCGGCTTTAGTTCTGGGGATGGCGAGGTTTTTGAGAAGATAGGGATAGACCTTGTGGCCCGGTGCGGGTTTGGAGGTGTTCGGGCGACGATAGATCGCCTTGATGCCCATCTTCCGCATCAGAGTCCGCACATGCAGGCGGCCAACGTCATGGCCTTCTGCATTCAAAAGCCCCTGTAGCATCCGGCTGCCGGCGAAAGGATAATCCAGATGCAGTTCGTCAATCCGGCGCATGAGAGCCAGATCGACAACTGAGGCCGGTTGCGGCAGGTAGTAGACGCTGCCACGGCTGATGCCGAGTATCCGGGCCTGGCGGGAGACGGACAATTCGTGGTTCCGGTCGATCATCGTTTTCCGCTCAGCAATCCGGCCTTGCCGAGCGCGCTGGCTGAAAAATCGTTCTCCAGCGTCAGTTCGCCGATCTTGGCATGCAGGCTTTTGACATCGACAACAGGCTCCGCGGTTTCCTTGCGGCCGTCATCGAAGACATCGGCAGCGCCGTCGAGCAGTTGATCTTTCCATTGCCTGATCTGGTTCGGATGCACGTCGAACTGCTGGGCGAGCTCGATCATTGTCTTTTCGCCCTTGATCGCGGCGAGCGCGACTTTCGCCTTAAAGGCGGGGCTGTGGTTGCGGCGAGGTCGTTTCGTCATCATGGCTCCTGTTCCCGGCATACTGCCGTGTTCAAAAGCCGAAAGCCACTCATCTCACCTGTTCAATTTTCCCGAGCCACCTCTCCCCGCCTGGGCGAACGAGACTATCGAGAGATGGAACCCGTCGAAGAACCTGGCCCGCTCATCATGCCGGCCAGCCGAACTAGCCTGTTCTCGTGTCGCCCGAAAACCCGCGTCCGCAAGTTGATCCGATGCGTATTAACAAAATGGCTCATCAAGCGCAGCACGCAGTGCCGCCGCAAGCGTCGACTTTCCGGCACTTGAGGTTCCATTCAGAAAGATGATCCGTCCGCTTTGAAGGTAACACTATCCCTCATCCAAAGTGCCTATACCCGAGATCTGCCGGATGGGTGCGCACTCCTACTCACAGGTCCTAAAAAGATATCCGCCGGACCCTGCCGGCACTAACATTTTATCGCGAAGGATCATCTTCGTGGGACGGGATGTTTCGGCGCAAACTTTTGTAAAATCTACATGCAAATCATTAGGATACTCGATGTCAATTACCTGCCTGAGGCCATATACATTAGTAAAATTATCACATTCCTGCCAGCGGTAGCATTCCTCGACAATCGCGAACGAAAACCCAGCTTCGTCACGCCCCCGGGTACCAAGCTCTCCCGCGTTCTTCTGAGCAGCGGGCAGCCCCCACTTTTTCGCGCTGTTAACCAATTGCGTCGCAAAGGTAAGTGCATCCGCTTGCTTCAGATAACCATGAGAACGAGTATAAGAATCCAAGTTATCGAACTCAATCGCATCGAAGCCTTTTTCGCCGCACATGTCGATAGCGCGCATAACCAAAGCTAGGTTGAGTTTTCTGCTCGTTTCTGTCGAGACATCCAATAGGAACTCGTCGGGCCACCCAGGATCAACCAGTGGCTTCCCGTCTGGCCCTGGAACTAGTAGCCTCTCAGGCCACGGGACTCCAGGTTGGGTTTGAAACCCGTTGACATAGCAGATGTTGAACAGGTGGGGCGCGGGGTTGTTAGTACTGTCGCGGACAACGACGGTGACCTTGGGGACAGGCGGGTAAGCACCACCGAGCTGATAATCGACGACGCCGTTGTCAGGCAAAGGTTCGGTTTCTGCGGATAATGGTGTCAGAAGCAAAGAGGTCGCAGCAGCAACGAGGATAGTGAGAACAGGCTGCATGCGATAATTCATCCTAGGCTGCTGACAGCAACGTATCAGCACCTTTGCCAAAAGAAAGTTGTTGCAGGACCTATCATTTCCGGGCCGAAACTCCGACCCGGAAATTAGCTTCTTCTGGTTTGCCGCGTCGTGATATCGCTTGTCCGGACTGCGCATCGAAAACATGAACCGCGTCAAGGCTAACTCCTAGTGAGAGATGATCGCCGGGCTGTAAGTCGACCCGGTCACGTATAGATGCGACAATTTGCGTCCCTCCGAGCAAGGCGGTGATCTGGGTTTCCGCACCGGTTGGCTCAATCAACGAGACTTCAGCGTTCACGCCACCATCGCGGATCTCCAGATCTTCCGGGCGAATGCCGTAAACAAGGTTTTGGCCCGAGGCGAGAGAATAACCGGCAGGCAACGGCAGCTTATCGCCGGTTTTTGTCACGAACACGGATGCATCATCCTCAGAGATGCTGCCGGGAATGAAGTTCATTCCCGGAGAACCAATGAAACCGGCAACAAAGAGATTGGCAGGCCGGTCGTAAAGCTCAAGCGGTGAGCCGATCTGTTCGACATAACCGTCGCGCATTACAACGATCCGGTCCGCCATTGTCATCGCTTCGATCTGGTCATGCGTGACATAGATGGTCGTGGTTTTCAGGCGTTGATGTAGCTGTTTGATTTCCGAGCGCATCTGCACGCGCAGCTTTGCATCGAGATTGGACAAAGGTTCGTCAAACAGGAAAACCTGTGGCTGGCGCACGATGGCTCTGCCCATGGCAACACGCTGGCGCTGGCCACCCGACAGGTTGCGCGGATAACGGTCCAGCAAATGTTCCAGGCCCAGAATTTGCGCGGCCTGCCGCACGCGTTCGCGGATTTCCTGCTTGGGCGCCTTTGCTAGACGCAGCGAAAAACCCATGTTCGCCTCAACCGTCAAATGCGGATAAAGCGCATAGGACTGGAAGACCATGGCAATGTCGCGCTCCTTCGGTTCGACATTGTTGACCACCTTGTTGTCGATGGCGATATCGCCGCTGGAGATTTCCTCCAGACCGGCAATCATGCGCAACAAGGTTGACTTGCCGCAGCCGGAGGGGCCGACGAGAATGACGAACTCGCCATCCTCAATATCGATATCAACGCCATGCAGCACTTCGAAGTGCCCATAGTTCTTGCGAACATTTTTGACAGTTACTGACGCCATCCTGGCCTCCGGCAAATGGGATTTGATCTGAACGTTATCGCGGCGGCGTCAGGCCGGCCTATCGATGAGCCGTTGCGTGTGAATAGGGGGATAGAGCTGCATCGATCGCGGCAAGACATAGCTCACGCGCTGACGGTTTGACCCGTCCTGCAACGACATCCGGATAGATGCGGCCAAGATGCTGGCTGATCAGCGTTTCGGGAATGGTCGCTGGCAATTGCGCTAACAGCTCTTCGACAGCGGCAGACACCCTTGTGTCAGGCCAGTAATAGCGGATGCGATCACTGTAGCTGTAGTGACGCTGCAATCTCTGGTCTGCGGCGGAACCCCCATAGTGGCCAGCCCAGTGCTCTGGCGTGTCCAGCATGACGGTTTCCATCACCTCAGGCAGGCTTGACCCTTGCGCCGATGGTGCCAGCACCCGGCGAATGGCATCAAGACCGTAAAGCGCTTCGCGCAAGGCGAAGGTCAGGCCTGGACCAACCTTCAAGATGCCGAAGCCGCCATCCACCAATCCCGACAGCTGCGCCGTCTGCTGATAATCGGTGGAATGGGCTTCAAACAACAATCCGGGCATTTTGCCGAGTGCAGCAATCAGACCCTGCGCCCGGTCAGGGCGATAGAGCACCACATTTTCATTGCCGAATTCGACACCGGGCTGAACAACGATGCCAATGACCCGCTCCAGCGCCGCTTCAACGCCGACCGCGGCAAAGGCGGCTTGATGGACCTCAAGCGTTCTTAGTGCCGCTTCCGGCCGGGTCACTTCAATGTCATCCAGCGCATGGGTGGCACCGCCTGGCGGCGGCACTTCCGTGCCGATGATATAGACCGGCGATTTGCCGCCAATCCGGCTGACCGTTTCTTCCGCCGCCTTTGCCAGACGGGCGGCACGCGCAGCCGTCAGATCATCGGCCAAGGCGACAGGTTCGCCCGCACAGCCCATTGATGTGTCGAGATGCAGTTTTTCAAATCCGGCCTCGACATAGGCCGTGATCATGGCTTCGGCACGTGCCATCGCCTCGTCCGCCGGCAGCTTGCGCCAGGGGTTGGGGCCAAGATGGTCACCACCAAGGATGATGCGATCGAGGTGGAAGCCGACAGACGCCGCAATCTTTTCCACGAACTGGCGGAAATCCTTCGGCGTCATGCCGGTGTATCCACCCTCCTGATTGACCTGGTTGCAGGTTGCCTCAAGCAGGACGGCCTGATCTTCCTTTGCAGCGCGCAGCAGTGCAGCTTCAATGACCAGGGGATGGGCAGAGCAGACGGAGGTGATGCCGCGCGGCAGGAAAACCGTTCGCGGTGCAAACAGTTTTCCAAGTGCAACCTGCCGGTTTTGATCGAGTAGGGTGCTCATGCCAGCATCACGACTTTTGTCAGGTGGCGAGGCGATACTGTGTCGAGCTGATGAGACTGCGCGACACGCTCACCCAAAATCTGCAAGGCAGGCAAGACCACCAGACCGGCAAGCTCGAGACCAACATCGACACCAAGTGCCAGATCACCCGGTCCACCCAGACCGATAACAAATGCACCCTTGTCCTGCAGTTCCTTGACCAGCTTGCTTTCCGCGTCCTTCTGATCGGCGCTGTAGAGCATCACCACTGCGGTTTTTTCATCAACAAGGCTGATCGGGCCGTGGCGATATTCCAGGGGATGGAACGCCTGGGTCATGACCTGGCTCATTTCCATCAGCTTGAGTGCGCCTTCCGAGGCAATGCCGTAAAGCGGGCCGCCGCCCAAAAACACCACATGGGACCGCTTGTGCAGATGCGTGGACAGCGACGCGTCAAGCGCCTGCGCCAGTTCTTCTGCCATTGCCGGGACAGATGCCGGTATGGTCTGACCGATCATCTGCATGCCAAGCAACAGCATCAGGCTTGCCGACGCGGTCATCACGATGCCCTCGTTGGGGTGGGTTTTCGATACAACGATCTGGTCGCAGTTTTTCGCAAGCGAGCTTTCCGTTTCAACAGTCAGGCCGGTGACGAAAGCGCCATTGGCACGACTGCTCTTGGCAGCAGCAACCGTTTCCGTCGTTTCGCCACTGCGCGAAATGGCGACCACATGGGTCTTGGTCCATTCTGGCCAAAAAAATGCCGGGCGGTTCAGCCATTCGGCACCAGGCACTGCAATGGCCTTGCGACCGGCACCATTGGCATAAGACGCCAATGTCTGAGCGAGATAATAGGACGTTCCGCAGCCGACAAAGACGAGCAGCTCTTGCTTCTCGGTCGCGCCGTTCGAGCCGATGGCCTTTTCCCAATAGGGGAATTGCTCGAAAATCACGGTTTCTGTCGTATTCATGATGGCTCCAGTTATTTGACCGAACCAGCCAGCAGACCGCTGACGAGGTATCGATTGAGGAAGATGACCACGAGGGCAGGAATAATGATTGCGATGGAACCGCTGGCGGTAATCAGCCCGTAGTCGATGAAGTTCTTGGTGACGAATTCAGGGATCAGAACCGTCAGGGGTTTGGTGGCCTGTGGCGAGAAGATCAGTGGCACAAGATACTGGCCCCAGGCGCCAAGGAAGGTGAGGATGGCCGCAGCCGTCAGCCCCGGTCCTGCCAGTGGCAAAACGATGTTGAAGAAGATGAACAGACGACCGGCACCATCAAGCTGGGCTGCTTCTTCAAGCGCGATGGGCAGGGCGTCGAACACGCTGCGCAACAGCCAGAGAGACAAAGGCAGATAGGCCGAGACATAAATCAGCGCCACGCCGACATAGGTGTCGACCAGCTGCATCGTGATCATGATCTGATAAAGCGGGATCAGCACGGCGTAAGCCGGTATCGCAAGTGTTGCGACCACGGCACCAAACAGCACCTGCCGGCCGGGAAACTTCATGCGTGTGAAGGCATAGGCACCAAGAGCCGAGATGGCGACGCAAAGCAGTGTGGCAGCCACCGATGTGATGATGCTGTTGAACAAGGCGGCACGGAACTGTTTCCAGACCTCTACCCCGCCGATCCGGGAAATATTGATGCCGAGAAGCCGCGCATAGTGATCCAGCGTGAAGTTCTGCGGGAAGAAGTTGATCGGCCTTGCGGAGAAATCTTCCGTCGGGGTGACCGAGCTGGCGATTGTCCAGTAAATTGGACCAAGCGACCAGACCAGCAGCACCGCGACACCAGACCAGGTCAACAGACGATAAAGGAATGAGGGTTTCATCAGTCGAACCTTGTGTTTCGATAGACGCGAAGGACGTAGATGAGCGAGACGAGCAGCGAAACGAAGGTGATCGTTACCGACAGCGCCATGCCATAGGAGAAGCGAAGGTTCTGGAACGTCTCGAGGTAGATCTGCACGAGGATCGGCCGGGTTTCGAGACTGGCGCCCGCAAGCACCCAGGCTTCGTCAAACAGGTTGAAGGCGTTGACCGTCGCATTGGTCATCGACACGGCGATGGCACTGCGCACCAGCGGTAGCGTCACCAGGGTAAACATCTGCGGGCGCGACGCACCATCGATACGGGCGGCCTCATAGAGATGGCTTGGTATGCTCTGCATGGCGGCAAGGACGATGACAATCGTCAGCGGCATCATACGCCAGACGTGCACAACCGTCACTGCGATGATGGCGCTGGTTTTGTCGTTGAACCACACATGGTTTTCAAACGGCAAGCCCATGGCTGTCAAAATGCCGTTCAGCAGGCCGGCGCCAGGCTGATAAATCCATAACCAGATCACCGAATTGACGACACCAGGCAATGCCCAGGGCAGGATGACGGCGGCAAGGATCCATTGTCGGCCAAACTTGACCTGATTGATCAGTGCTGCTGCCAGAACACCGAGGACAGTTTCGGCAACGACCGCCAGCACCACGTAAATCAGCGTGTTGCCCCAGGTGGATGCGAGCTGCCCGTCCGAAAACATCCGGGCGTAATTGTCCAGTCCCACAAAGGGCGTGCCTGCCTGCATCGGGTTGACCCTGTGCAGACTGTCCCACAACGTTCGTCCCATTGGATAAAAGACGAGCGCCGTCATGGTAATCAGAATGGGAGAGACGAGGAGGATGCCGAGCGAGATGTCGGCGCTAAAGCCGACACCTTTCTTTCCGACAGTCTGGCTCGAGACCACTGCCGTCATTGTGCCATCGCCTGCTTTGCGGCTTCAGCAATGGCTTCAACGGCCTGGTCAACGGTCATCTGACCCTTTGCAGCACTGTTGATCGCGGTGTTCGCACCGCTCGAAAACTGCGGATACCAAGGCGGCGTACCCTGCGGAAACAATGCTTCGACCGTTTTCGACTGAGCAACCAGCGCATCACCGCTGTTCAGTTTGCCTTCGCTGTTCAGCTCGGCAAGCGCGGATGTGCGGGTTGGCAGGAAGCCGTTTTCGATATTTTTCTTCTGAAATTCGCGGCTGGTAAACCATTTCACAAACGCAATGGCTGCTTCCTGATTGGCGGAAACCTTAGGAATGGCCAAAGCTTCCGGCAGACCGAAACTGCGTGTTTCACCGCTTTCGGTTGGCACCAGAATTGCTTCCACATGTCCAGCCACCTTCGACTGTTTCGGGTCGTTCATTTGTCCCAGACGCCCCGGTTCACCTGATATCATGATGCTGGTCAGGCCTTGCGAGAACATGCTCTCGTTGATCTGGCTGTCTTTCAGGCCCGTGGAAGCAGGATCAACGAGTCCTTCCTTCATTAACATCAGTTCAAAGGCCAATGCCTTGTAACCGGCCGAGTCAGGTTTGGTGAAAAGCGGATTGAAATCCTTGTCGAACAGTTCGCCGCCAAATGCCTTTGTCAGCAGATACCAGCTGGTCGAAGCGCCTTCGGTGGCCGAAAGCGGCAGTCCGACCGGATAGTTGGAAATGCCTTTTTCCTTGAGCTGTTTTGCTGCCGTTACCAGTGCATCGAGTGTCTTTGGCATCTCGGTGATGCCTGCATCCGCAAAATGCTTTTTGTTGACCAGCATGACGCGGAAGTCATTGGTATAAGGAATGCCGAGCAGTTTTCCATCGACGGTGAAAATCTTAGCGACGCCGATGTCTTCGATCGTTTCGGTATCAATGACGTCGTTCAGCGGCAGGTACCAGTCCGCCGCTGCAAACTGTCCGGTCCAGGACCAGTCAAATTCCGTAACATCGGCAGGTGAGGTGCCGGCCACCAGTGCGGTTACCAGCTTGGGTCTGATGTCATCCCATGAGAGGGTTTGCAGATCGACGTGAATGCCGGTTTCGGCCTCGAAATCTGCGGCAATGTTCGGCCCCTGTGGTGAGGGCATCAAGACAGTGATTGATTGACCGGCGAGTGGTTTGGAATCCTGTGCAAATGCTGGTGCTGCAATTGTCAGAGCACCGGAGGCGAGCAGTGACAAGATAATTCTACGCATGTTCCCATCCTTCGTTGTTATTGAGGCATTGAATTTATTGTCTGCGTGATCGCAGCTCTTGCCGATGCGGCGGTGTGCCCGAGCCAAGCGTCATCCAGCGCCCAGCCGAGAGATTGGGCGGCCGCCAGAAGCGGCCCACCGATTGGTGGAAGTTTTGGTGCAGTTGCAGCCTTGCCGATACGGCGCTCTACAGCAGCCAGCAGGAGGGCGCTGGCAAATGTGCCGCCGGCATAGGTCCACTCAGCCTGATCGCCGCAAAACGGGGCAATGGAGAGGTGAAGTTTTGCCAGCTCTTCAGCCGCCTGCTCGAGCAGGTCTAGCGAGGCGCGATCATTGTCTTGAGCAGCGAGATCAACCAGACGCGATAAAGCAGCAATGCCGGCGCGCGGCCTTTTGAGGGTGCTGACCCAACCGGCCAGACCATTCATCGCGTCGGCCCGATCGATCTGCAAATGATCAAACAGTATATCCGTCAGACCCGTCGGCGGGCAGCGCCCGTCAACGCTCTGACTGACAAGGTTAAGCGCCAGACGGCCGATCCAGTAGCTGCTGCCTTCGTCGCCGATAACATCACCCCAACCGCCCGATCGGCTCGGATTTCCGTCTGCGTCCCGTGCCCAGGCCATCGAGCCCGTGCCAGACAGGATCAGAATGCCGGGTTTTCCGGCAAAGGCGCCAAGATGGGCAGCGTCAACGTCATTAAGGACAGTGGTTTCAATGGCAGGGAACTGCTGGCGGATCGCCTCTTCCTGATGCCGGGAGAGCTCTGCAACCTCACCATAAGCCGGCAGGGCGGCCGTGACCGCAGCCAGATTTGCCTGTTCTCGAAACGGCGCAATGGTCTTTTCGAGTTCTCTGCGCCAATCCGGATTGTCCATCGGATTGACGCCGCCACCGAGAGCGCTGCGCAGAATTTTGCCGCTTCTATCGGCAAGCGCGACAAGAACCTTGCTGCCGCCACCATCAATGCCAAGGATCAGATCGCCAGACATGATCAGGCTCCGATCGGCGCAAAGCTGGTCAGCACATTTGTTTCGGCAAGGTTGCTCCGCCACTCCGCATTCACTGCAGCGTCGGTAATGAGTTTTGCGTCGCTCAACGGCGCAACCTTGTAGGTCGCGGTTGTGCCGAATTTCGACGAGTCGGCCAGAACGTAACGATTGGCAGAGCGGGTCAGCATGCGGCGGTTGAGGCTCGCTTCGGCACTATCGACGCTGTAGATGGCACCATCCGGGCTGATGGCGCTTGCGCCGAGAAACAGCTGATCAAACCAGAGGGTTTCAAGCATCGCCTCGGCCTGCGGGCCGACCATGGAGGCATTTTCACTGCGCAACTGGCCACCAAGCAACGTGACCTCAAGATGCGGAATATTGAGGAATTCCTGCGCGACAATCAGGCCATTGGTGAAGATGCGAAGCGGCATTGGATTGAGCCGGATGAGCTTGGCCAACTGCAAGACTGTGGTGCCGGCATCAAGGAATATCCCAGTGCGTGGCGACAGCAGTTCATAAGCCGCATTGGCAATGGCGCGCTTGGCGGCGAGCTGGCGTTTTTCACGTTCCTGAAAGGCCATTTCAACCGAGGAACCTTCGGCGATCCGTGCACCGCCGTGTACGCGATCGATGACGCCGTTCTGTTCCAACACCTGAAGATCACGCCGGACAGTGGCCAGCGAAGCGCCAACTGCGTCGGCCAGATCCTGAATGGTCGAAAAACCGTTCGCGTAGAGATGGCTACGGATTTCATCCAGTCGATCAGTCTTGACCCCACCGTTTTGGCTCACTGCAATTCTCCCTGCCGATCTCTATGTTTCAAAATTTCCCGAAAAATAGATCAATGTCAATCAAGATTCTGATCGTTTTTGACGTTTCTCGATCAAGGTAAGAAAAAAGGCGGTGCTCAAATGGGGCAACCGCCTGATTTTACATGTCTCTGGCCGTGTCAGTGATAGTGCGGCAGCAGGTTGCCATGGGCTTCGATGAGGTCGTCCACCAGGTTCCAGATCTGATCGGGGGACAATTCTGCAGATGTGTGCGGATCAAGAAGTGCCGCCTGATGAATGCGATCACGCTTGCCGGTCAAAGCGGCCTCGACGGTCAGTTCCTGAACCGAGATGCTGAGTTTCATCACGGCGGCAAGCTGTGAGGGAATGCGACCAATGCGGGTCGGCTGGATACCATTCCTGTCGACATGGCACGGCACCTCGACGATGCAGTCCGGTGGCAGGTTTTCAATCAGGCCATTATTGGGAACATTGCCGTAGATGAGGGCTGATTTTCCCGTTGTCGCCGCGTGAATGATACCGGCGGCATATTCATTGCTGCGGCATACCTCAATCGGCCGGCCACCCTCCAGTTCGCCTCGCAGCGCATGCCATTCGGCAATCTGCACCTCACAGCGACGGATATATTCATCGAGAGGAATGTTCAGTTGTCCGATCAGGTCAGGCTGACGATCCTTGATGTACCAGGAGGTGTATTCCGAGAAGTGCTCACTGGATTCCGTGACAAAATGCCCAAGTCGCTTCAACACATCGAAACGCACCCGATCATCATCAGGCACGCGCCCCTGATCAGCCAGTGCCTTGAGGCGCGGATAAAGATCCTCCCGGCTACCATCGGCGTGCAGCTTTTCATATTTGAGGAAAAAGGCGACATGGTTGATACCGGCCGACACATAATTGATGTTGGCAATATCCTCGTCAAGGCAGGTGGCCAGATGACCCGCTGTGTGCTGCACACTGTGGCAAAGACCGACCGTCTGGATCGAAGGCGCCAGTTCCTTGATGGCCCAGCAATTGATGGCCATCGGGTTCACATATTGCATCAACAACGCGTTGGGGCAGACCTCTTCCATGTCCCGGCAAATTGCCTCAAGCACCGGGATGGTGCGCAAGCCGCGGAAAATGCCGCCGATACCCAACGTATCGGCAATGGTCTGACGCAAGCCGTATTTTTTCGGCACTTCGAAATCCGTCACCGTTGCAGGTTTGTAGCCACCGACCTGCATCATCAGAATAACGAAGTCCGACCCTTTCAGCGCGTCACGCCGGTTGAGTGTCGCTTCAATCCGAATGGAGGTGAGGTTCAGCGCTTCGCAGATACGACGGGCGACAATCTCCGAGGTTTTCAGGCGCTCCGCATCGATGTCGAACAGGCTGATGACATAGTCCTGCCCAGAGGGTGTGGACAAAACATCACCGAGAATGTTCTGCGCAAACACGGTGCTGCCTGCACCGACGAGACATATTTTTGGCATGACAAGCTCCCGCTTCATTTGGTTGGAGCGAGATTGCATCTTTCAATTCCAGAATTCTTCCTGCTATTTATCTATTTATTCCCAGATCGAAGCGGATCACTGATGAAAGAAGAATTTTCGGAAATTGCAGATTGGTCGACACCGTCACACAGCTTTTTTATCGAAAGCCATGTTGCCAGCACTATGACATCCGCGCACTGGCATGATCATGTCGAGCTTAACCTGTTGCTGGAAGGTAGCATGACTTACTTGTTTAATGGGCGACAGGCGCAGGTAGAGGCCGGGCGACTGGTGCTGTTTTGGGCGGCCTTTCCTCACCAGGTCATAGCTGTCACCCCCGGCGCCCCGTTGGTCTGCATCTATCTACCACTTGCCGACTTTCTTCGTCTGCCGATTGATCAGGCAAGCCGTCAGGCGATCATGCAGGGTGCTTTTGTGGCAGAACCGGTTCTTCGCCAATCCGCGACATGCACAGCCCGCCAATGGAATGAAGAATGGGCGAATGGTGAAGACGTGCGCCGCCAGTTGATTTGTGACGAAGTGGCGTTGGCAGTTCGTCGTCTTGTTCTCGATCAGGCAAATAATGCAGCTGAGCCGGGCAATGCGGCCCTGCCGCACAATCAGGCCGTCCGGCACACACAGCTTCTCACGGCAGCAATAAATGAACATTTCGCAGAAATACTGAACCTTTCAACGCTTGCTGATTTCGCTGGCGTACATGCGACAACGGCAAGTCGCGCATTTCGCCAAGTGCTTGGCATCTCGGTCATGGAGTATCTCACACGTTATCGTCTGGCGCGTGCGATGCAGAGGCTTGCAGAAACGGATGACGCCATTCTCGAAATCGCCCTTGATTGCGGTTTTGGTTCCACAACCAGATTTTATGAAGTGTTCAAACAACGCTCGGGCAAGACGCCCCGGCAGTTCCGATTATGTACGAGACGGAAGATCTAAAAGAGGCCGTCTCGGAATGATTCGCCTCCACGCGCAACTTCTACATAATAATTCCTCGGCTGATAAACCCCGGAAAATTCCAGTTCGATATCCCAAAATGGGGAGCTCGTCATTTTCATAAACGCTTGGTCATCAACAAATAGCGGCCTTCTATACCCGAGGGCTGGTAGCCACATTTTTCATATAGATATCGTGCAGGATTATTGGTGACGAACCCCAGCGCCGCTACGGTACACCCGGCGTTTCGAGCTTCACTCTCGAAACGTTCTAATAGAGCCAAGCCGAATCCCTTGCGTCTGAATGCAGTAGCAACATTCACCGACGCAATTAGCGCTTTCTCGCCTTCGCGCTCCCAGAACAGGTAGCCTACCCGCATGCCCTGCAACCGTGCAACTGTTGTGTGGGGAAGGCGGTCAATCCATTGTTCGAGGTGGCGCTCAATATTTTCCTGCCATCTAGTTAGCTGTTCATTTTCAAGCTCTTCGATGTACTGTTTTTCCAAGCGATAAATAAAAGGAACGTCAGTTGGTAAACCGCGGCGAAGCTTCATATGAGAATCCGTTATAGTTTGTGCCGCAATGGTCCGGAGTTACGCGACATCTGATTGATGAGAAGATGTTGAGCGGGTTTCCACTGAATGAACTCGGCCTCTACGTGAGTTAGGACTGGGTGCTGCCCTGCAAACGGACCATCTTCAAAGCCGACGGACCAGTGGAACATGCTGATTGTGCGCCGATCAACATCATAGAACTGCTCGCCTATATCCGGTGAATAAAAGTTATCGGATTTTAAGTCCGTTTCCTCTTTCACCTTACATAGCGTTGCCACGGATGGATTCCCTCCATACTCAATTCCCTCGGCGATTTGGTACCACGCAACAACGTGGGTGCCATTTCGGCACAGCCGGACCGTTTAAGGCGAGATGAAGATAGCTTTGGCCGCCAGCATGTGCTCGGCCATCTGCAGGCCGAGAGGGAAACGAAAGTAGAGCCACATAGCATGAGGCATGATCTTGGCTGGGAAACCATAGCGGCGGTGAACCAGCTTACGGTTTGTCATGCTTCGTTTTCCCACACCGTCAAGTTTACGATGTCCTTCCAAGGTCATCAGTCACGCGCCAGGGCCTCGATCGGGTCCAGCTTTGCCGCATTTCGGGCGGGAAGGAAGCCGAAGACGATTCCGATCAGGGTCGAGCAGGCGAAGGCCACCATGATGGAGCCCGAAGAGAAGATCATTTTGAAGTCGGGACTCAGCAGATTGAAAAGAGCGCTGATCCCGAGGGCGAGCATGACGCCCATGGAGCCGCCGACAAGGCACACAAGAATTGCCTCGATCATGAACTGGGAGAGGATATCGCTACGCCGCGCGCCGACGGCCACACGAACCCCGATCTCCTTGGTCCGTTCGGTTACGGACACCAGCATGATATTCATCACGCCGATGCCGCCGACAATCAGCGAGATCACCGCGACGGACGAAATCAGCAGCGTCAGGGTTCGCGTGGTCGTCTCGATAGTCTCGCGAATGGTCGCCGAGTTGGTGAGGAAGAAGTCTTTCGCGCCGTGCCGACGCTCGATAAGGCGGGACACTGCCGCCTCGACATTGCCCGGATCGACAACGTCGCTGATGCGCACTGTTATGCCATCGACATTCTGTCGACCCAGTATGCGGCCCATGACAGTCGTATAGGGCGCATAGACGGTCAATGTATCGACCGCCGGGCCGAAGGAGTTCTCCTGTTTTGTCACGCCTACGACCCTCGCCGGCATTGTGCCCAGAAGGATGACCTGTCCCAACGGGTTCACCCGGTCGGGAAACAGGTCTCGCGCGGCGTTGGCATCGATCACCACATTCTGGCTGTAGCCTGTCACGTCCCGGGCGTCGAACAGATGTCCTTGCGCTAATTCAAGGCCCCTCGCGCGAAAAAAGTCCGCGCCGACCCCGGTGACCGCCGCGTTGACGGCCACGGCGGCGCGCTTGACAGTCACGCTGGTCGAGACGGTTGGCGTCACGCTGTCGACATAGGGCTGGTTGGCCAGCGCTTGGGCGTCGGCGGGCACAAGGGTCCGTATCTTGCCTGCTTCCAGATCACCGATGCCTTTGCCAGGCCGTACCTCGATCGTGTTGGTGCCGAGCGAACTGATACTGTTAAGGATCTGTTGCTGCGAGCCAGCTCCCAGAGCCGAGATAGCCGCCACCGACGCGATGCCGATGATGATGCCGAGCATCGTCAGAAGCGAGCGCATCTTGTGCGCCCAGATCGCGACCACGGCCATGCGGAAGGCTTCGGTCAGCCGATCGACCGCACCGCGCCAACCGGCGTCCGGCGCCCGGTCGCGGATGGGACGGGCCGATGCGGAGGACCTAGATACATTGCGCTCGTCTGAAATGATAACGCCGTCGCTGATCTCTACGACCCGATCCGCGTGTTCGGCGATCTTCTTGTCGTGCGTGACCAGGATGATGGTATGCCCCTCGTCGTGAAGCTCGCGCAGGATCTTCATGACCTCGGCGCCGCTGTGCGTATCCAGGGCCCCGGTCGGTTCGTCGGCCAGAATGATCTCGCCGCCATTCATCAGGGCGCGGGCGATCGACACCCGCTGCTGCTGACCGCCCGACTGTCCGTCGTCGAATGATTTGAGACTTTTTGGGCTCTGGAAGAATGGAGTTTCCGGCTCGGTTTGCGGGTTGATTTAAGCCGCTTTGGCGTGGTGTTTCAAGCGACGTTGTCTGATGGTGTCGCGTTTGATCCTTTCGCGTTCGAGCAAGATGGTATGGCCGCGTCCGAAGTAGACGTCGGCCGGGGTGAGATTATCGAGGCTCTCGTGGTATCGCCGATGATTGTAATGCTCGACGAA